>JACCDR011783608.1_pt1 | contig 19042 bp, 22 predicted proteins | sample 7446431 | NCBI WGS metagenome assembly JACCDR01 (sample SAMN15323443, study PRJNA562643) | freshwater metagenome | isolation source: river surface water | place: USA:Blue River Watershed | collected 2017-08-17
ATGCGGTAGAGGAGGACCGTCACCATCATCCACGTTTTGCCGATGCCCAAGCTTCCCGTGATGACGAGGTTGTGGATGTAGCTGTCGAGGTCGAAATCCCTGACGAAGATGCTCTTCCAGGCAGGCCAGATGCCTTCGTTCTCGCCGGGCACCGGCCGCAGGCTCTGGCCCAGGAAGTAGTCGTCGAGGATGAAGGTCTCGATGTTGGGCGGAGGCTTGGAATAGTCCAGTCGCCAGAGATCGCCGTCAGCGTCAATTTCGCCATTTCGTATACGGGCGACCAGCTCCTCATAGAGACGACGTTCCGCTGGATTCAGCTCACGGTCTCGGGTTCCGCCTTCGATCACATCCTCGACGGCGGCATCGACGCGCTCAGTCTTGGTGCGTGGTGCCTTGGTAGTGCTCACAGACAATGTAGCCGTCGTTGGTCAAACTGTAGACGCACACCGGGTTGTACCGGATGCGTATCAGCTTCTTGTTTTTGAGTGTCCGCAAGCACCCCGCGATGATGGGCTCGCTGCGGTCGATGATAGCTGCGACGAGGTCGGCGCGTGAATGAGGTCGTTCACGCAGGATATGCAGCAGTTTCAGTTCGAAATCAGAGATACCCAGGAAGTCAGAAAGGCGCGTCTTCGCAGGGCTCGTAGGGCGCTTTAGGGGGCAGGTCGCTTTCGTCGGCGTCGCTGATCGTAAACAAAGTGTACTGATCATCGCAGCCGTCGTCGAATGGCGGAGGCGCGGGTCGGCCTTTTCGGCTGTTGCACTTGATGCAGAGAACTTGAAGCAGTCCCTGGGCAGCTTCGCGGCGATAGACGCTGATACGGTGACTCCATTCCAGTTTACAAGCGGTCCACTCCTTGCCGTTGATGTGGTCGATGGATAGCCCGGACAGTGAGCCACATTCAACGCAGCGCCCGCCGAGCTGGAGGATGAGTTTTTCATACGCTCGTCGTGCCCATTTGCGTTGTCGTTTGGCCATCAGAGAAGCAGGCCGACCCTGTCGTTGGCAAAGGCCAGGGCGTCTGCTCCGTCATAGAACAGGTAGAGGGGACCTTCTGTTGTGCGTGCCTTCGCGGCACAGGTTGGCTCGTGTTTGAGACGTTTTTCTCCATTGGCAAGGTGTCCTCCGTAGAGGGTCATGATGCCGACACTGATCGGGCCTAAGGACTGGGCGAGAAATCCGCGACGGAAGGAATCAGCAGCGTATTCGTTTACGAAATCGAATTCACCGATGAACGGCCTGAGCACCTGCTTTTCTGGCAGCAGGACGAAGTGGCGCTGCGCAAATGCCAGGGGACCGTGGTCCGTGTCTTGCCCACGCAAGCGTGTGACAAAACGCGTTTGCAGGCCGTCGTAGATGAATCGGACGGCGTGTTTACTGTCTTCGAATACAACTAGCTCCGCACAGGGCACACTACCAAGAACCGATCTTACCTGCGTGCCGCTGCTTCTGCCGCTGCCCGTTTCTTTTCTGCTTCCAGGCGCTTGCGCACGATTTCTCGTCCGTGTGGGGTCGTTCCCTTGAAGTTCTCAGCCACGCTCTTTTCACGCTTGGCTTCGGTATTGTCCATGCGGTCCAAGAGAGCACCGGAGTCAGGCTGAAGCTCGGTTTTGTCGGCCTTGAACGCTTCGATTTCGGCGTTGGCCACGCGCAGAAAGGCGAGAGCTTCCGCAGAGGTGAGATCACCGCGCCGACTGGCACTGAAGATGCGCCGCTCATTCTCGTTGCGCACACGGAGCCACTGGGCAACGCGCCAGTAGTCGTGCGTGCGCATCATCGCATTGACGATTTCAGCTTTCTCACGCTGGCTGGACAGCATGCGCTGAATCTCGGTCTTGATGTGCTCGATGTCCGTGCCGTTGACGATGCCACTGACGAGGCTGTCTAGGACCGACAGGGTTGGGTCGGGCACCATCTCCGTTTCAACAAGGTCCGCCTCGATCAGGTCGCGGCAGATGACGTTGTTGACCACCTCGGAGGCTGCACCCGGCATCGGGATGATGGTCGGGATGATGCGGCCCGAGCGCGGGGGCGGTGGCACCTGAGGCGGCGGCACCACGGTGGCCTCGACCACCGGGCCTTTGGCAGCCGGAGCGTCAGGCTTGGAACGCTGGCGAGGCGGCGGTGGGGGCGCAGGAGGCGCAGGAGTGCGCGGCGGAGGAGGTGCGCTTGCCTTGGGCGAAGGCGTGCTTTTGACAGCTTTCGCTGTCGGCGCGCTCTTACTGGTGACCGGCTTCTGCATCAGCCGAAGAGGTTCTGCTTCACCGTGGCCCTCTGACCTTCCGGAACTTTCTGGCCGCTCTGCTCCTGAAGCTGATTGCGGCGCTTGGCCTCTTCCTGGGCCTCTTGAGCGTTCAAGGCCCCGGTGACGCGTTGTCCGTTCTGGATGACGACATGCTTACCGTCGGCGGGATTTCGTGGATCGTTCATGGGAGTGACGTGACCGTGTTGGGTGAATCGGCGGTGGTGGTGGAAGAGGAGGTCGTCGTGGTCGTGGTCACCGCCGCCTTGGCGGTGCTGTAGTCCTGGGCGACCTCGGCTCCGAGACTCTTCATCTGGTTCACGGCGGCGACCGTTTGGTCATACTTCGCCAGTGCAGACTCATTGAGGACCTGCCCTGCATTGTCAACGAAATTGCGCCCGTACCGGCTGAACTCGTTGGCGATGTCGGCTTGGCTGACGCGGGTGAGAAATTGGCCGGTTTGCTGTGCCGCTTGGCACGCAGCCTGTAAACACTGAATGTATTGTCCGCCCTCGGCGAAGGCGGCGTTGACCTTCTGCTGATACTTGCTGAGCTGATCCTGCAACTTGCCCATGCGCATCCATGGGTGGTTGAGCAGGCCAGCCGTGAGCGTTGAATACGCAGTGATCACCTGATTGCGCAGATTCTCTAGGCTCGTCTCATCCGCAGCAGGCAGATTGAGGAACGGGCAGTTGGAGCGCAGGTTGGTGTAGATGCTCAGGTCGATGTCGATGACGGGAATCAGCTGCGAAATCTGCGGGATCAGGTTGCTGAGGTCCCCCAACTGTTCGAGCAGCTCGCCCAGGCGGCGGAGGGCCTCGAACTTGTTGTTGATCCGGCGAAGCACATAATACTGCGCTTCGGCCAGGGCGTCGGTTATGTCGCAAAAGCCTGCCATCGACAGTAAATAGAACAGAATCAATATGGACCTCACCCCCGACCTCATCTTTCGCCACCGGTCGCACGACGTTGAGGACATCGCTTTGGAGTTTGTGGAGCAGGAGCTTGGGCGTTTTGACTGGCGCAACAACTGGGCCACGGCGAAGGCTTCAGGCGCGCTGCCGCAACGCATTCAGGCGTGGTTGGAAGCTGTTGGCACCAATGCTGACGCGCAGGAGATCATCCAGTACATCGACACGCTCGTCGCGGATCGCCCAGGTCGGTGGCGGTAGCTAGGGCATGAAGCGCCGCCTTTTCCTTCTGCTTCCGATCCTGGCTTTGTTGGGATGCTCAACCTCGCAGGACGGCACGTCTACAATCACCCCTCAGCGCGTTGAGAAGGTCTCACGTTTGGCTGCCTACAGCAGCTTCAAGGTTCAGCTGATCAAGGACCCGACCTCACGGCCGACTCTGGTGCAGATCAGCACCGCTGTAAACGAATTGGTCGCGGCACAGACCTGGGATGTGGCCACCATGATCACGGTGGCCAATGCGAATGGACTGTCCGAGTTGACATCCGATGAAGCTCAGATCGCTTTGACGACCGCGCCGCTCTTCATCGACCTCTTCCTGAACAAAGAAGTCGATCTGCGTCAGCAGGAGTACGCCGAAGCTTTCATTGTCGGCGCAGCGGATGGCTTCAAGATGGCGCTTGGAAGCGGAGCGCCTGCTTCGCGTAGCGGACAGGATGCAACGCTGGTCCGACTCAGCGCCGAGGCGAGGGCCACGCGCTAGCCGCCTTGTTGCCCCTGTTGCTCTCGCCGGTACTGCTGCACGAGTTGCAGCGTGCCGGGGTATTCCAGTTTCTCCAGCTTTTCGTCCGGCATGCGCGCCAGGAGAGGCAGCAGCTCGTGCACCATGTCGGTGGTGACCCTGGTGTTGGTGGCTGCTTTGAATTCGCTGGAGCTGCTACCAGGGGACATGAGGACGTAGGGTGATCCGTTTTTGAGGACGCCGTACATCACACCGTCAGCGTAGCCGAGGTAGTTGTTCGCGTGCGAGATACCGGTGGTGCACCAGCCTGGGATGACTTCGCCTTGATCGTTGCGTTTGGGTGAGCTGGACGTGTTGTACGGCGTGGGTCGGTTTGAGAAATCGTGGACAGCTTCACCGGCCGTGAACTGGTAGAGTTCCAAGTTGCCGTCACGCGCAATCAGCTTGGCGCTGCGGCGCATCAGGGCACGCGGAATGTTGTCTTCGAACTCCTTGGCCGCAGTGTAAACATTCAGGAACAGATCGAAGTCAGCCGCCTTGCCCTTGTCCAGCTGCCGGAGCAGTTCTGCACCCTTCTCTGCGTCAGCGCGCTCTTCGGCGTTATCGGAACCACCCAGGCTCGTGCTGGCGTAGTCGAGGTAGTTGAGGTAGCTGACCACGGCTTCAAGACCTGACCAGAATTCTCGGTCTTGGGTACGGAGAGGGTCGAAGTGGTAAGCTTCGGGCTCATCGCCTTGAGCGGCACGCTTGGCCATCCACTCCGGGGCTTCTTTGGGTGGCGTAAACGGCAGACCCGGCCCGGTTGCCTTGGGCGTGAAGCGCGAAAATTCCTGACCGACCTGCTTTTGCCAGTGTGGGTGGTGGAGCTTGGTGGAGTAGGAGGTGAGCTGGTCGGCCGCAGCGCGCAGAGCCTGAACGACGACCTGGGGTGGACGGTCTACGATTCCTTGAACGAGCTGAACCAGCGCGTTTTCAGGGTGTCGGCTTTGCAGGGCTTGACTGACTTCCTCTCCGTCGATGCCTGCCTCCGCCATGAACGCATTCAGTGCGCGCTGGACGTTGTCGGGTTCGTCTTTTTTGTCTACAGCGGCCTTGAGTGCTTTGAAGGCACCGCCGACGAGGCTCTGCGGATCGGCTTCGAAGAGTGCTTCTGCGACGGCGCTTTTGGCTTTCTTGACGCGCTTGGGCTTGTAGGGCTTGGCACCGGCAAAGCGCTGTGCCTGCTCCTTTTCCATTTCGCCGCGCTGCGATTGCCAGCGTTCCCAGTCGGCCTGCGGGATCGGGTCCAGCCGCCCAGTGCTGCGCAACTTGTCGGCCTTTTCCCGGTAGGCGTTCTCCTCGCCCGGCATCACATAGCTTGGCGTGACGGTCTTCGAGATGGCGGGCTCTTTCTGCCACCACGCTGGACGGCGGTGGTGGCCTTCCCTGGAACTGAGCGTCGTCAGCAGCTCTTTGCTTCCGGTGGCTGGAAGGTCCTCAGGATCGACATCGGTGAACGGGTGGGGTGTACCGTGGATGCCCGTGGCGTTGAGCCACTCTTTCGGAACGGGACGGTGGCTGCGCTTGGTCAGCTCGTCCATGTTCTGAATGACGTACTTCGTACTGCGAGTGAACCACTGAGCCAGCACCTCGTTGTTGATGTCCGCAGCCAGGATGTCCACACGGCGCTCATAATCCCTGGGATTGAGCACATTCATCTCCAAAAGGAGGTCTACGAGGACCGGCGCTCTCATTCTAAACGCTAACTACCGCATGATCGCACGGGACACTTTCTACCAGAGGCTGCCGGTTTGCCAGACCTGTGAGCACTGGCGCGGCGTATGCTTGAAGGGCCACCCGCTTCAGAGTCCGGTGGGCTGCCCGATTCGAAAATTCGAGCCTGTGGACGGTGCTGGATACCACGAGGACAAGTCGTATACAAATCAGCCCAGTGAATCAAGGCCGTGTTGCAGTGGGCTTCCGCCTGGGACCGACGATGTCGTGCCAATGACGTGGCATCAGGCCCTGGCCGCGTTCGCGACTTCGATGGCGAAGTTTGCCAGTGAAGGTTTCCAACTGGCTGATGGAAAAGTTTACGGTGATCGCCTGACCCAGTGCCGGTCGTGCGGGGAGTACCGGCACTTCCAGTGTCGCCTGTGCAAATGCGTTTGTCTGGTGAAGGCCAAAGTGGCTCATGAGCAGTGCCCCAAGCAGAAGTGGGCCGTATTTAGGCCATGATGGAAGATACCTCGTTTCTCACGTCAGCTCCGGGGGCCTTGGTATTGTCCATCGCATTGATGCTGGTGTGCGTGCCGCTGCGTGCGACCCCGCGCATCCCCAACTGGACCGTCCCGTACATCTGCCTTCTCCTGGGCTCCATTGGATTCTGCGTCTTGGAGGGATGGACATTTCGTAATCATTTGATCGGCGTCATCATCGGCGGCTGTGCTGTTGGCTTGCATCAGTCGGTCAAGCAGGGCAAGATCGGCTGGCGTGAATTCTTCGAGCAGGATGCGGCTCGCAAGGAGCACTATAAGAACGCGGAGCAACGACAGCGCGAACAGTCAAAGGAACCCCATGGCTAAAACGTTTACAGCGATGTCGAGCGACCTGCACGGTCCGACGAATCCCAAGGGCATCTGGTCTCCGCAGTTCCTGGCGCTCAAGCAGGCCGTGGATCGCGGCGACGATCCGGACAACGTGCTTCAGGCCCTGACCAACTGGCTTCAGCAGAAGGGTGTCACGGGCATCGAGGCAATCCTCGACATGGAGCCGCAGGAGGCGTTCTCCACCCTGGTGCATAAGCTGGGTGCAGGCATGAACGCGGAAGCCTTGCCGCCCGTCGCGGCGCAGACGCTCAAGCGCACCATCCAGCGGCTAGCGCAGAAGCACATCCAGGGTCGGGAAGCTGACATGGAGCAGGAACGCGGCCGTCTGGCAGGCATGCGCTCCCGGTTTCAACTGGAAGCCGTTCAGATCGTAGACAAAATGCTTCAGTAGTAGCGGGCGATGATCACCTCGGCGATGTCGATCTTCTGGGTGAGCCGGTTCCAGTGCATGCAGACGCTGTCGAGGTAACCCCTGGTGCTCTCTGCCACGGGATTAGCGCCCAGGTTTGTCTGGACCATCAGGTAGTTCGAACCATCCAGCCCGTGGAAGTTGATGTCGTAGGGCTGCATCGCTGCCAGGAGGTTTGCGGATGTGACGTGCGGGCCGATGCTGGCCGGGAACGGGGCGACGATGCGACCTGTCCAGTTGGCTCCCTTCTCGATTTCAAAGACGATGGCTGACGTGCCGGGCAGGTTGGGGTCCGTGGAGCGCGCAACGCGGGTGAACCAGCCGCCATTGGCAGCGGTGATGGAAGTCTGCGTGGCTCCGCTGTGGTAGCTGGCGTAGTCAGCGCTGGAAAAAGAGCAGTGGCCAAGAACTCCTCCGCTTCCGTTGGCGACACTCCACGATGCAGTTGTGCTTCGGAAGATCAGCGAGTTGGTGACGCTGACCATGCCGGGGATGTTGGTGGTGCCTGAGCAAAGCCCTAGGAGCAGTCGAGGTGTGCTGGTGATGCTCGATGTGTCGGGTGCGTCCAGGCCGATTCGGAAGCCGACGCGCAGTTTCGTCCACGTGCTGCCGACGTTGATCGTGTGGGCCATGTAGCCCTCGGACAGGCGGGCTACTTTGTCGCTGCCACTCGGCACGGTGACGGTTTCAATGGTGACTGCCATAGGTTTTAGCCAGTGGTCCAGAGCGCTAAGCTTTCGTCTTCAAAATTGTGCGTCTCCGATGCGAAGGCTGTGGACAGTTCTCCGTTGGGCCAAGCGTCGAGGCTCTCATCCTCGAAATCGAAGGTTTCCAGAATCTCAACCGTGGGACCGTTGAGCCAGCTCGACAGGCTGCCGTCCTCGAAGGTGAACCGGGCGATGACGTAGTTCACGCGCAGCGTCATCGAGTCATAGAAAGCGATCCACGTGCGCCTACGCTTTACTGGGTCCTGGCCACCGCCACCGCCGAGTTCAAGAAGCGGGCTGCCGTCGCCCCAGATGCTGAAATCGGCGCTGTACGTGCCGACTTGCAGAATGGGTGCACCTTCATACCAGACGCTGAAATCGCCTGTGTTCAAGAGATTGCGATAGTGTCCCAGCGGCAGTCACCGTGACCGTTGTCACCGTTGAACGACACCAGTTCCACAGTGATGACACCGGCTGCCGGAGCGGTAAAAGTCAAAGGTCCAAGGGTGAACCAGCCACTGCCACTTGGAGCCGTGGCTTCCAAAGTGGAGGAGATGCCCATGGTCGGGTTTTTGAGCACTCGAAACTTGGGACGGGGCACCAAGGTGGAGAGTTCACGTGCTCGGATGGACACGCCACGTACCCCAGGCCCCACAGGAAATTTGAAGCGAAAGATGCCGCCCATCAGAACATTGAAGCACGGAGGACTTGGCTCTCCGTCGGTGTCGAGTTTGCCGCCAGGAGACAACCACTCGGAGGTCGGAGACGTGCCGCCCGGCAGGCGTATCCCACGGTAGATGCGCGGGTAGCCCGTAAGTCCCAGCGAACTGCGTGGGTCGTCGATGGAGCCAACGGAAACGCCGATGGAGCCGAGGTCAGGCATTGGCAGGAACAGTGTCTGAAGTTTCGAGCGTGTAGAACCCGCCGTTGGTAACGGTGAGTCCGGAGGCATACCCCGCAAACACAAACGCCTTTCCAGCCAGATCGCCAGTGCCTGAGTAGGTGTCCCCAGGTGTCGCGAATGAACCAAAATTGTTGTGGTTGTTGATCCAGATGCCGCGTAGACGCCCGCGCAAGACGCCAAACGTGCTCTCCACGCTGCGCACGTAGATGGGCGAGAGGATAAGGCTCCCGTCGGCAGCGTTGGGGAAACCGTAGGACCCCACCATCATGTTGTTGGGTACAGGTCCGATGCCTCCGCTTTTTTCGAAGGCAACCGCTTTGACGAGGCCCGTTGAGTCTCGGGCGTAGAAGTGTCCGGAGCTGGTGGCGATGCTGGAGGACGCCGAGATAATGCCCAGTGCTTCGGTGCTGCTGCCGTACGAAGCGTTGTTTTCAAGAATCCGCGCAATCAGGCACACGCCGTACAGGTCATTGGGGACATAGCTGTAGAACTGGCCGAAGTATGTTCCGGAATAGCTGACGGAGGAGTCGAAGGACTGCGTGATGATTACAGTGCGATCATCGGCGGCGACGTACCACGGACGCGCCGTGGCATCGAGGGTTGCGGACTTGCGGAAATACAGTTGATTTGTAGACGGAAAGGCATCGGTGCCTGTGTTCACGTCCGACATGGTCTGGTAACCGATGAGGCGGCTCTCACGCGCACCGCCCGCACCGGGGCCGTTGTCGTCCACCCGCAGGTAATACTGGGTGGCTCCGCTGCCCATGCGGTAAGCGGCGAGATTCGTGCCCGTAAACGCTTTGGTCCAACCAGCAGCAGGTTTGGCTCCGTAGCCGTTGACCAGACAGGCGTCGAGTAGTGTGATCAACGAGCCAACCGTGCCGTTGAGGGTCGGCGCGCTGGCGTCTGTGGATTTGTAGATGTTCCAGCTCATTCGAAGGGATGGTAAAGCTGCACGGAGACGAACCAGTTTTGAGCGCTGCCCAAGTCGAGCACATTCATGCGCAGCTTGTCGCCACTGCTCACGGTGCCGAAGATGCCTGCCGAAGCGTTTTCGTAGGTGTTTGAGCCCAGGGTGAGAACTGTCAACTGCGTGGCGCTGAAGACGCCTGCGCCTGTGGACTTCTCGATGGCGATGGAAGGAGAGCTTCCGAAGTCGGCGACGCGAAGCGTGACGCGCCGCACGGTCCAGTCAACGACCTGACTGCCGTCGAACTCGTATGGAACGACGACCTGGGCCGGATCAGGCCCTGTTGTGGTCGGCGTAAACGCGGCGCACAGAACAAGGAGCGCGCAGCGGCCGTTGGTCAAAATGCGGTCAAATTCGTCCAGGGCTTCCTGCGCCAGCTCGTAGGCGTTGGTGCCGACGTTGGTGCCGATCTGGGCCAAATTCCAGGCGTTCTGGGCCAAGGGACCGTCACCGCCTCCTGTCTCTGTGCCAATCTGGGCAAGCTGGTAAGCGGCCCAGGCAAGATTGCTGCCGCTGTTCGCAAGGGTGTAGGCTGCCGTGCCCGTGTTCGTTCCAACCTGCGCCAGCTGGTATGCCGCTTGCGCCGTGGCCAGAGCTTGCGCGGCACTGGTTCCGGAAGAGGCCAAGGCGTACGCTTGAGCGGCGAGGTCGTACGCTGCGGTTCCGGTATTGGTCCCGATTTGAGCTAGGGCATAAGCTGCGTCTGCCAGGGAATAAGCAGCTCCTGCGGCTGTTCCTGCGCTGGCCAGGGCGTACGCTTGGGTGGCCAGATCATAGGCAGCCGTTCCGGTATTGGTCCCGATTTGGGCTAGCGTATACGCCGCTTCAGCTAGCGCGTAGGCTGCACCAGCGGCTGTTCCGGCTGTGGCAAGAGCGTAGGCTTGTGAGGCAAGGTCGTACGCGGCGGTCCCGGTGTTCGTTCCAACCTGGGCGAGCGTATACGCGGCTTCAGCGAGCTTGAAGGCAGCACCTGCGGCGGTGCCTGAAGCAGCGAGGGCGTACGCCTGGGAGGCAAGGTCGTAGGCCGCAGTGCCTGTGTTCGTCCCGATCTGAGCCAGCAGGTAGGCGGCATTGGCGGTGGACTGGGCGGAGAAAGCGGCATTCGTCCCGGCAGAGGCCAGGGCGTAGGCGTCGGTCGCGACTTCCGTTCCGACTTGGGCCAGAGCATAGGCGGCATTGGCCGTGGATTGCGCGGTGGCTGCCGCCTGGAGGGCTGCTGTGCCTGTGTTCGTCCCGATTTGGGCCAGGGCGTAGGCGCTACTGGCGACTCCCAGGGCGGCGATTCCTGAGGCGGTGCCGGAAGCTGCCAGGGCGTAGGCTGACTCAGCCAGATCGTACGCGCTTGACCCGACCTGTAGCGCTGCGTTCGCCGTGTTCTGGGCAAGCTCGGCAAGCTCACGGGCGTAGATGTCGCTGCCGGATGACTCGACGGGCGTGTTGTCGTTGATTTCGACAAGCGGGGTCCAGTAGTCATCGAGCACGCCCGTGGGGGCCATGCCCGTGTTGCCCGCGATGCAGAAGTACAGGGCGTCGCCAAAATCCACTACGTCGCCGATGGAGTAGGAGCCAATCGGCATCCATGAGCCACGGTCGGGCAGCTCTGACCCTTCGACGTAAACGCGGGTGAGATTGGCTGCCGTGTAGGCGTAGGTTTTGGAGGCGTCGATGGTCACAGCGGTCCTGTTTTAAGTACCCCAGGCTCAGGCATACTGACCACCTGTGATGGCAGTGCCACCTGCGTTTCCAGGCAGGAAAGTGACGGCGGCACCGCCTGTGACGATCACGCCGTTGGCATAAAGGCTGTAGCGGGAGCCCGTGGCCGAACCTGTGAAGGTGCACCCGGCAAAGTTGGCGTTGCCGATGTAGCCGACGTTGGCGAAGGCCGTGCTGAAGGCAGGCGTGCCGGTGATGGTCAGCGTGCGGCCGGATACGTCGATGCTTCCACTGGTCTGCGCGGTGACGTGCTGCGCAGCTCCGGCTGTGATGCTGTAGTTCCCGTTGGCGCGGATGATTCCTCCGAGCACCGTCCAGAGATGCGTGGAGAATCCCGTGCTGAAGTCTATGGCTGAAATGTAAACGTCAGCGCCTTTTTCCGATAGGATGGCGGTGCCTGAAGCCGAACTCTGAAGGCGAAGACCATTCAGGTACCAGCTGGAGGCACTGTCGTAGGCCCAGACTGCCAACCCCGCTGAAGTCGTGATGGTGACGTTGGCAGGAGTTGTCGGATCGCCACGGATGGTGATGGTTCCACTTCCTGAAAACCGGCGCAGAATCACCGTGGTGACGGAATAGGTCCCATTGGCGAGCTGAATGGTGATGTTGCCGACGGCGCTGGGTCGGTTGTAATCGACGGCCGTGTTGATGGCCTTCTGAATCGTGAGGAACGGTGTTCCTACGGTGAGGCCGTCGTTGGAGTCGTTGCCAGCCGTGGAGACGTAATAGGTCAGGTCCGCCGTGAGAATCTGCGCGTACGCCTCGTCGAAGTTCTCGTTGATTTTGCCGAAAGCGCTGCGCAGAGGATCGCCTGTGCCATCGTTGGCGATGGTTCCAAGATTGACTGTTCGTTTTGCCATAGCTCAGGTGTATTGACCGCCGTTGGTCGCGGTGCCGCCGACGTTGCCTGGGAGCGTCAGTCCTCCCGTTGGAACTACCGAGATGCCCTGCACGTTGTAGCGCTGGCCCGTCGCCGAGCCTGTGTAGGTGCTGGAAACGAGGTTCACCAGGGCCTTGTTGCGGGCCACGAGGAAGCCGGTGCTGAAGGCTGGAGTTCCGGTCAGTGTGACCGCTGAAGATGCGCGCACGGTGCCGCAGTTGCTGACGTAGTAGTGGCGGGCGGCACCACCGATGATCGAATAGGCGGCGGATGCCAGCATGTTGCCCTGGTCGGTGATGTAGAGATGGTCTGCGTTTGTAGACGTTCCGAATACAAGACCTGAAACGACGACACGACCGGTTTCGTAAACATGCACGCAAGCACCACCAGAGAGCGTGCAACGCACCTCGAAGTTGGACAGGACGCACCAGTTGCCGCCGAAGATTCTGAAAAGAGTCGAAGTGGATGAGGTGACGATGACGTTGGACGGCGTGCTGTTGTTGCCGTTGATGGTCAGGGTGCCGGTCGAGTACATGCGCCCCACGTAAACTGGATCGGTCAGAGTGTACGTGCCATCGGCAAGCTGGATCGTGACGTTGCTCTGGGCTAGCGTGACGTGACTGTTGAAAGTGTCTACAGCTTTTTGAATGGTGAGGAACGGGGTTCCCACAGTGAGACCGTCGTTCGAATCACTGCCACTGGTCGAGACGTAGAGCGTGGTTGCTGCGGCCTGGGCCACGAGAGGCATCTCGTAGAAAGCCTGGAAGGTGTCATTCAGCTTTTGACCGGCCGTGCGCAGCGCGTCTCCATTGTAGGCGTCGGCTGCTCCGATGGTCAGTGGAGTGATATAGGGCATATCAATAGCAGTAGCCGTTGCTGGTGGCGTTGGCGTCAGGCCCGCCGCTGCCTGGGAAGTAGTTGGCAGTGGTCCCGCCTGTTACATTGATGACGCTGTTTTCGTAGATGTCGGCGTTGAAAGCGCTCGTGGAGACGTTGTTGCGATTGACGTAGGTGCTGCCAATCGACTCGATCACGCCGCATACCGCCGCACGGGCGAATCGAGTCATGCTGCATGATGAAGTGACGGTGCCTGTGATGCCATTGGCTTTGATGAGGCCCATGTAGTGGGCGTGGTAGTGAAACCGACAGTCACCGTCGATGGAGTAGTTTCCAACAACGTTTACGATTCCAGTATCGGTTGCGATGATGTGATCGGACGTGCTGCTGGTGTTGTCGCCGAAGATCATACCATCGCCGATTTCGACGTAGGCTTTTTGACGGCACAGCACGCTGGCAACGGTGCCTGCGCTTGTATTGCGGATCGTGAAGTGCTCTAGACGGTAACGGCAGGGCATGGCAAAGAGGAGCACGTTACCGCCAGCACCGTACGTGACGAGCACGTTGGCCGGGTTGCTTGAATTGCCGCGAATAACAACGATTCCGTCGCCGTGGACAGCGAGGAGTTCCGTCGTGGCCGTATAGGTTCCGTCGGCCAGCTGAATGATGACCGTCTGGTTGTAGCGCGTGAAATAGCCGTCGTGCAGTATCTGGCAGGCTTTCAGGATCGTGGCGACGGCCGTAAACGTCGAGAGCCCGTCATTGGCGTCATTGCCGCTTGGTGAAACGTAAACGGTTAAATTGTCAGGGGCTGGCGTCAGAATCTTGGACTGAAGTTCCGCGATGTTGGCGTTGATCTTCGTGGCCCCCGAAAAGAAGGTCTCGCCTCCGGTATTAGGGGCTGCGCCGATGTCGATGACTTGCTGGGCCATGATTATCTCCAGCTGGTGTTGATGACTCGTCCTCCGGTGCCGACGCTTCCTGCGGTACCGGGTACCGTGTTCGTAGACGCGATCATGCCGAGAGTTCCTACGACGTACTGTGAGCCATTGATTGCCCCAGAGTATGTAACGCTGGCGCAGTCAACCAGTGAGCCCTGGTTGACTGCCATCAGCGTTGACGAAAATGTGGGTCCACCGGAGAAGGTGAGAGTGGTACCACTCATTCTGAAATGACTGTTGTAGCTCAGATTGAGCAAACGTGCCGATCCTCCTGAAACAGTGAATGCTCCTGTAAACAGATACGAGTTGTAGAAAAGGTTGATGTGCGCCTGGGACCCAACGGAAGGACCAAAGCGCATGGACGACAGGCTCGGTCGTCCGAAGTTCTCAGCCCAGATGCAGGCGCTGCCCGCAGCGGTGCAGCGCAATTCGAGGCCCTGAATCTCGACAAACTGGTTGTAGATCAAGAAGACATTGCCGACGGAAGATTGGACAATGACGCTGCTGGGTGAGCCAGTGTTACCGATGATCAACAGTGATCGGTACGGGTTGATTTCAGAGCCAAACCGATGTCCACGAATCGTGATAGGGCTAGAAAGTGTATACGTTCCGTTGGCGATTTGGATGGTTACCCGCTTTCCACTGGGGACGATGTAGTTGGCCAAAGCGACGTTTACGCCCTTTTGAATCGTGAGGAAGGGCGAGCCCACAGTTAGGCCGCTGTTGGAATCGTTGCCGGTCGTTGCCACATAGAGCGTCACGTCGGCGGCGAGGCGCGACTCCCGTGTGAAGTAGGGGTACAGCTCGGTGAAGTTGTCGTTGATCTTGCCGCCTGCCGTTCGCGGACTGTCACCGCCGACGTAGGGGATTGTGCCAAGGTCTATTGTTTGTCGGCTCATGACGGGACATGGCTCCAAAGCCAGATGGTTTCGTCAACGGAAGGAGCGACAGCTGCGTCGCTGAAGGAGGCATTGCCTCGGTCGGCCGTATCGGGAACGCCGTCAGGACTGTTGTCCAGATCAGCAGTCAGCACATCGCTGTCTGCCGTGCCCTCCAGCTCACGGTTGTTGTCGCAGGTGATGGTGCCTTCGTCATCGCAGAGCCACTTCTTGGGGTTGTACCAGAATGGCGAGTTACCCAGGAAGAGCGGCCACGTAAACACGGTGCGGTCAGCTCGGAACAGCTCCGCGTCCGTGCGGGCTTCGGTGCCGATCTGCGTGATTTCGGAGGCGAGGAAATAATAGGGGTACGTGCCGACGCCGATGATGGCGTTGTCGAGCGCCAGGGCATCGAGTTCGTTTTGGCGCAGCCAGTGTGTGATGGTTCCCTGGCTGGCCAGGAGACCGGCTGTTCCTGATCCGGCTTCCAGGGCGACGCTGTAGTAGGACCCGTCGTATACACTTTGCTGGAGTGTGCCAATGTCTGTGGCGTAGGAGCTGTAGCTTCCGTCGAAGACCGCGCTGAGGTAGGTCGCCCCATCAATCGTGGGCGACATCAGCGTGCCTGACGAGACGGCCAGTGTCGTTTGCGAGCTTTCCGCCAGCGGCCCTGGGATCAGGGTACCGCTGTGCACGCCCGCTTCGCTCGTTGCCAGATCGAGCGTGGGTTCGTAGTAGGTGCCGGAGGTGACGCCCAGGACCGCAGTGCTGTCGTCCGTTGTGGCCGGAGCATGGCTGCCGTCAAAGATGTGCAGCGCGATCTGTCCCAGGTCCAGCGTTGCTGGCTGGTGGCTGCCGGAGGACACCCCGAGGATGTTGGTGCCTGCTTCCGTGGTGGCTGGGCTGTAGCTGCCGCTGCCGACGGTGAGCTGGTTGGTGGCAAGGTCGAGAATGGCGTTTGCGTAGCTGCCTGAGCTGACGCCCGTCACGCTCGTGCTGTTGTCGAGCACGGCTCCGACGTAGGTGCCGTTTTGCAGTAGGGCGGTCTGCGTCGAGCTTTCCTGATTGCTTGGAGTTGGGATCAGGCTTCCAGACGAGAGACCGGCTGTTCCCTGGGCGCTGTCGAGGGTGGCGTTGTAGTAGGTGCCGTTCGTGGAACCGACAACAGCCGTGGCATTGTCGCTGTTGAGTCCGTAGACGGTGTGCGTGCCGTCGCCGAGCACCAGGGTCGCCGAGCTGGCCTCGGACATTGGCGACGTTTGCGTTCCACCGGATACGGCAATCGACAGGATGGAGGTGTCTACGTTTTCAAAAACGTAGGTTCCGGTCGTCAGGCTGAGGAAGAATTCCGCCTGATCATCTGGCACGTCGAAGTACGTGCCGTCGAAGATGCCTATGAACTGACTGCCAAACTCGGTGCCCGCGTCGATGAGCACGTAGCTGCCAGCGCTGGTGAGCGATGCGAGGAATGGCAGATCGTGTAGAGTAAAACGCACACTCGACGCTTGGGTTTAGATGTATTGACCGCCTGTGGCTGTTGATCCGGCAACGTTTCCGGGGAAGTAGTCGGCTCCACCACCGGCCGTGTTGATGACCGCGTTCGCTTCGGCTTGGTAGCGCTTGCCTGTGGCAACTCCGCTGAATGTGAAACCCGTTGGGTAGATGACGCCGCAGTTTGTCGCCAGGGCAAAGGCGGTGCCAAAATGTTGCGTGCCCGACAGCGTCACGGTGCGCCCTGCACCTTGAATCTGGCCAGGACCCAGCACTTCGAAGTGAGCCAGGGCACTGCCCACAATCGAGTAGTTGCCGTTGACTGTGACCTGGGCTCCGGGTCCGACACGGATGTGAGCGGCACTGTCGGCCTGCCCGAACCGGACGTTGCTGAATGCGATCTGCGCGCCACCATCGGCTCGCACAAGCCAGGAGCTGTGGCCAGAAGACAGAGTCAGGTTCTGGACCGTGTAAACGCCTTCGCTGGTCGTCTTGTAGAGCAGGCCCGAGGTCGCAGTGCCCGAGGTCTGGACGACGACTGCCGCCGCGTTCCCGGCGTTCCCCTGGATGACGACTGCTTCACCAGTCGGAGTCGGACGCAGGCGGTTGCCGGTCGTCGAGTAGGTCCCGTCGCCGAGCTGGATCGTGTGGGTGAGCCCCGGTGTGGTCGGGATCAGGGTGCACGCCGTGTCGATGGCTTTCTGAAGCGTGGCGAACGGAGAGCCAACGGTGCCGGGGTTGCTGTCGTTCCCGGTCGTGGCGACGTAGTAGGTTTGCGCGGCGCTGACGAACCGATCCTGCAAGTCGCTGATGCTGCCGTTGATGACGACATCCGCCGCGTACAGCTCTGTGAAATTGGCATTGGCCTTGGTCCAGGCGACACGGACGTAATCGCCTGTACCGTCATTGGCTACCGTGCCGGTGTTGATGATCTGCTGGGCCATGGATCAGGCGCGTGCCCATGTGTAAACGAAAGCGATGCGCAGCTGGTGCGTGTTGGCTTTGGTGTTCGTACCGTTGAACACGTAGACGTACCCGTTGCTGGTGGCGGCGTCGTTCATCAGGCTCGGAGTGATTTCCGCACTCGTGGGGCCGACGCCGATGGACCTCCAGCCACTGTTGGCGACGAAGGTGTCGAAGATCGCGTACTTTGTTCGGGTGAAGCTGCCAGGAGTGTAAACGTCCAGGCGCAGCGGCAGTTCGTACTGCGTCACTGCCGTGGCTCGATCCACGGTGCTGCCAAAAGTGGTTGGTGCCGTATCGTTGGTGCTCAGGAAGCAGCTTGCACCGGCCACGACCCAGTCCTGCCAGAAGGGCGCATCGACGGCAGGCTGCTGAACGTTGTCGGGGAACTCGACGTACGACCGGCTTGGGTCTGAGATCGCCGGATCGAAGAAGTAGTCGTTGCAGGCGTGCAGGTCCTGATTCTGGTAATACTTCGCCACCGGGTCCCAGATGTGACCACGGTTGTCTACAGACGAAGGGGCGGTCTTGTCGGTGTAGCTCGAATTGCTGACGCTCGTGACTTCGCCGTTGTTGCCGGAGGTGCCGAAGCTCAGGCCGTAGCCGTGGAAGGCTGCCATCGCGTTCAGGAACACCTTGTCGTAGTAGTTCTTGAATGTGGCAGCTGAGCTGGTCAGCGAGCCTTTGTTCGCCCCGCCGCTCTCCGAGTTGCTGGCGAGAATGCGCGCCTGGAGGAAGTGATGCGGATTTTGGTAAACGCCGACGTAGTTGTAGAGAGGCCCGATGTAGGTGAACGGGCTGCCCGAGGCTCCGATGTAGTCCACGTCTGACCCGTTCTGCCAGCGGTTCACGTAGCCAAAGCCAGGGCCGAAGCTGCGGGTGCCCGGTGCGAAAGGCTCGTTGCAGAATCCGCCTGTGTCGATGGCCGCAGCGACGGACGTGCTGCTGGTGATGCCGCACATGCCGATGAGCTGAAGGCTCTCGCTGTCGCTTGCGCCGGTTGTCCAGCCGCCGATGGTGGGGACGGGGCTCGGCGATTGGGCGGTGGACGGGTTGACCGTGACATTCAGCTCGTAGTTGACCCGCAGGAACTGGCCTGGGCCGACTTGCTGTGATTTTGGAAGGACGACGCGGCTGAAGAGGGACGAGGCGGCAGGCGACTCCTTGAAACCGAGTTCCGTGATGATCACCGTGGTGGGGAACCGGTAGAAGTCGAAGGTCCGGTACAGCTTGAGGGTATTTCCGGTGATCGAATGGCCGCAGTTTTCACTGCCTGTGAGCCAGAAGCCATTCAGTGCGTAGGGCTGTTCCAGCTGGGTGTCGCCAATGGCCGGGGCGGTAGGAGCGACCTTGTTGCCCGCCAAGCAGAACTGGAAGACCTGTGCCCACGGCATGCTGGCGATCTTGTCCAGGCCGCTGTCGAGGATCAGGTTGGGCTGCCAGTCCGTAGACGATACGACGCCCTTCGTGGGGTCAATGACGCTGGCGCGGTAGAAGCCCTTGACCGTGGAATGAAACTTGCGTGGAAAGTTGATGGTTGGCATGTGTCCTTCGGCGTTGAGCCGCGTCGCTTTTAACTACGGCGGGGCGTGGGCATTGAGTTTTGGTTAGGCTTCTTCAACGTACACGATCACCGTGTCGGTTTCGGTGTTGCCGAACGAGGCAAAGGACGCGATGGCGATTTTGCCTGCGGGCAGGTAAAAGGGAGGTGGATTCTTCAGGGACCGGATGCCGTCAGCGGTCGTGAAAAAGCGGTCTGTGCCGTCTGAGAAAATGCGTAGCGCCACCTGCTTACCCACGCCGCGATTGATCGTCGAAAACGTTCCGTCGCCAGTGACTGTGCCTGTCTGAAAGGCTTTGCCGTC
>JACCDR012625945.1_pt1 | contig 19041 bp, 18 predicted proteins | sample 7446431 | NCBI WGS metagenome assembly JACCDR01 (sample SAMN15323443, study PRJNA562643) | freshwater metagenome | isolation source: river surface water | place: USA:Blue River Watershed | collected 2017-08-17
ATACATAACCTCCACTATATCCTCCTGACGAACCGTAGTTTGTGAACTTAAGTGGTTTTGAGTTAACGTCTGTTACATTTTTGATTACGCTGACTGACCCATTGCTTGAAAGCGTAAGTATACCGAGGGTTGAAGTTCCTGTCACATCAAGCGTTGAATTTAGATTAACTGCTCCTGTAAATAGACCGGTTCCTGCGACAGAAAGAGTTGAACCGGGGGTTGTGGTGCCGATGCCGACGTTGTCACTTGCAGTATTCACAAATAAAGTAGGTGTTGAAGAAGTTCCGACCTTGAGATTCCCCCAGACATCTAATGTCGCAGAAGGTGTTGAAGTACCAATCCCTACACTACCCCCAAAGATTCCATTGGTACCAACATACAAATTACGAGGTCTACTTGTTGCAACTGCACCAATATCAAGAGTATTATCAGTTACAGCAAGAATACCATCAGTACCAATAGTCCAAGTATTACCTGCACCATTAAATCCACCTATTCCTAGGTTACCATTACTTGCACGGCTCAATGTTAGATGAGTACCTGAGCCTTCAAGTGGAGTTAGTGTTCCCGAGTTTGAGAATGAAATAATATCTGTAGCTCGATAGTAAGCATTTCCTTTAGTTATTGTATTGCCTTCAACCTGAAGTTTTACTGCAGGTGTTGTTGTACCAATCCCGACATTTCCATTTCCAAGAAGTGTCATCACTGTAGCTTGAGATGTTGTCGTCACTTTATCGTGAATTCTAAATGAGATATCGCCATTTGAAGTACCGTCAGAAACAGTACTGTAGATTGAGTTGTATCTTACATCATCACTATTACGATTAAATCTTATTTGTTCAAATGTCCCAGCTATACCTGCAGCTATTGATAATTTTGCTCCAGGATTAGTCGTACCAATCCCCACGTTACCATTTGCAATTCTCATATATTCAGTATTTCCATTCAGATTCGTGACAGTTAGTCCGTTAGCCCCTGAACCGAGATTGTTAAATCTGAATCCAAATGTATCATCATTAGAACTTCCAATCGGTCCATTTACCTGAAATTTAATAGAAGGATTTGTCGTCCCAATCCCTACGTTGCCATTTGCATCTATTCTCAATCGCTCAATACCATTTGTCTGAAGTCCAAATGTTCCACCTGAAATGTCTCCTATGACATTGTTTTGTGTAGAGTTAGCAAAGTTGATTTGATTGAGCCATCCACTTGAGTTTGTTTTAAAGTGAATATTTGCAGCTCCAGAAGTGACAGAAAATGCGTTGTTATTCCCTCCACTTACACTCACTTGAACATTGTTTGAGTTTGCTATGACTTTATCGACATCATTGACCTGTATTTTCACACTTTGTGTAACATTATTTAATGCTTTTCCATTAATAAGAAAAGCATTTCCATTAGAAATGAGACGTCCACTTGCAAGACGGAGCTCAGAATTGAAGTTTGAAGCTGTTCCAAATTGGACATAATCTCCTGAGGTTGGAAGTGCAACCTCTAACTTAGCATTTGAAAAAATATCCGTCCCTATCCCCACCTTCCCAGCGGTATAAAATATATCAGATCCAGTATTCCCCCATTGACTTGACGTACCTGTGAAGTTAAGTGTGTTTCCACTCCATGCCAGATCGGTACCAGCTGTGATACGTGTTGATGGAGTTTGATAAAAATCATTCCAGGCAGTGGTTGATGCAGTAAGAGGAATGTTGTATCCAGATGTGAGTGAGAGGATTCCCGTTGAGGTGCTGTATGTGAGTCCTTGTACACTTGATGAGAGTGCATCTCGTGCACGAGCGTCAGTAAAGTATAAACGGCTCAAACCCTCTGCTAATCCATCGGTAGTGGTAGAGTTCCAGTCTGCAAGTGTTAGATAATTTGCAAGACTGCTTTGACTCGCAACCCCTAGAGTAGACGTAGACACCCAATTCAAACCAGTCGCCGTTGACTGAAGAATTTGACCATTTGTACCCGCATTACCATTGATACGAAGAGCTCCGGTCGTATTAACATCTCCATTGATAGTGAGTCGGAAATCCGGTGTACTTGTCCCTACCCCAACATTCCCATTTGCAAGCACAGTTAAATTATTACTCCATGCGGGAGCACCACTCGTATCCACTACAAGTATTTGACCAGCCGAACCTGCAGTAACTTCTCCATTAGTACTACTTGCATTTCCAACCACAAGCGCGTTTGGAGAAATCGATATGGTTGTTCCTGCACTTGTATCTGTCCAACGTGTTCCATCTGAAGAAAATATTTTTTTACTAACAGTGTTGTAATACAGAGATCCTGCAGGACCAACACTCGGTGTTGAGGCATATGCAAAAAGCCCAAACGAGTTTATTGCAGATGGAATCGAGTGAATAGTCGATCGTGGGAGTAAGATATTACTTTCAACGGTTACTTGAATCCAAAGTGATTGATTGAAATCAATACCAGTCAGATCTGATTCGGAAAAAGAAGTACTAAAATATCCATTGACCACAGTAATACTTTTTGAAATCAAAGAACCTTGAAGTGTACCTCCACTCACTGCATCGTAAAATTCAAAAGTCGCCTGCACTGTAGAATTGACCGGACTACCGTTATTTGAAAGCTGACCCTGAAAACCAAGACTCTTTGTAGGACTTGCGGCAAATACATTTCCATAGAAAGCAAAACAGACCCCTATTGAAATTAGGAGTATGATTGCCATCATATTTTTTTTTATCAAGGATTGCATCATGTATATTTTGCCAAACAACCATTGTTTTCAACTATCTCGAGGAGGAATTACTGTGAATCTGCTGAAGGAGAATTTTCTGTTGTACTTGCTACGTTTTCTACTGGATTAGGTTTTGGAATTGACTTTGTATCTGCTTCGTCTGCTGAAGGTCCGACATTGAGTGTTACATTTATAATCTTATGTTCACTTTCTCTATAGATGATTGCTTTTCGAGTCTTTCCGTAAATGAGAACCTTATCACCATCCATCGCATCTACGAAGAAATCTTGAGTTTTTTTAAGAGTATTCACATCTTGAATCAAAGCAATCTCAGGGGTTTCGTTAGCTGGTAATACAATCAACTCACCTACTTTATGAATAATAGATTGTATCTCCTTCTGTGCTTGCTCTTGTTGCTTTATAGGATCAGATTGTACACGTATTGCAATCTTCCAAACAATAGCTGCAACCACAACATATGAAATTAATAGTAAGATTATTTTTTTTATATTTTTTTTTGGTTTTATTTTTTTGTCAATTTTTTTTTCAGTTTCAGTCATGCAAATATTATAACTTTTTTTTATCTTATAAACAATATAAAAAAAATAAATACCGCCACGATGCAGAGCATCAAATTATTAATCGTTACCTCCTCTGTTCGGAAATAAAAGTGACTACACTTTTGTTTCTCTCACTCTACGTCGTTAATAAAAAATTCGCACGTACTTTTTCATACGTTGCGAATTTTTTATTTAAAAATTATTTTTCACTCATCGACCTGTCATATGACAGAAAGATTAGCTAGCCGATCACCTCTACTCCGAGAGATCGGCATGTTCCCTCAATCATTTTTACTGCTCCTGCTAGATCTGTTGCATTCATGTCAACCATTTTCTTAGCTGCAATCTCTTCTACTTGTGCTCGAGTAATCTTTCCAACTTTTTTAGTATTTGGAGTTCCAGATCCTATCTCAAGTCCAATAGCTTTCTTCACAAACTCAGCAGCCGGCGGAGTTTTCATCACGAAATCAAAAGATCGATCATCGTATACACTGATAACCACAGGAATAGTACTTCCAGCCATAGTTTGTGTAGCATCGTTGAACTTCTTAACGAAATCACCGATGTTTACACCTGCAGGTCCAAGAGCGGTACCGATTGGGGGTGCTGGAGTCGCTTTTGCAGCTGCGATCTGGAGCTTGATTATTTTTGTTACTTGTTTAGCCATATGATTTGCTGATAATAGCTTATTTTTTCTTAACTTGCAAGAAGTCGAGTTCGACAGGAGTCTCTCGTCCAAACATTGATACAAAGACTCGTAGCTTACCTCTTTCTTGATCAATCTCGGCCACTTTTCCATCTAAATCTTTAAAAGGACCGTCTGTAATATTTATATAATCACCAACTTGCACATCGAGACTGTGTACAATACTATCTCCTTTCATGCGAGAAAATATTTCAACTAATTCAGCCTCAGTTACAGGTACTGGAATAGTTCCTGAACCCACAAACCCTGTTACTCGTGGAGTGTTTCGAACTGCAAACCATGTGTCATCAGTCACAATCATTTCCACAAGTACATAGCCAGGATAGATTTTCACATTTTCTTCGACTCGTTTTCCATTCTTGATCTTGATAATTCGCTCTGTTGGAACCATAACATTAAAGATTTTATCTTCAAGTCCAAGAGATTCAATACGCTGTTTTAGGTTTCGAACAACAGCATTTTCATATCCAGAATATGTTTGGATAGTATACCAGTTTCGATCTTTTTCTATTTGTTTTGCCATAGGAGTATCGTGTTAAAAGTTAAAGTGAGTAATTATGAAATAATCCAGCCTAGAATCTTTGTAAACAGAACATCGAGGGCTCCGACATAGGCAGCTATTAACAAAGATAAAACGATGATGACTGATGTATATTGAACAACCTGCTTTCGCGTAGGCCATTTAACGTTTCGCATTTCTGCTCGTGCTTCTTTGATATGGGAAATGAATGACATATATAGATTATAGTGTATATTTTTTGTTTTTTAATCAGTTTAAAACACCCGCGAGGGGTGTTTTAAAGATATTCATACTATACCGCAATCTCTTTATTTAATCAAGTAGGTCAGAGTTACCTCAACTGAGACCTTTTGCTCACCTATTGGAAGAGCTGGTGATGGAGTCATACTGTTTGACGTTTTATCGACTGCCATACTTTCAACTCGAGCACTTATGTATGGGTTATACCCTCCTGTATTTTCAGAAAAACCTGCTACAGGACCAAAATCAACACCGAGTTGTGACTGAAGCTTTTTAGCTGTTTCCTTAGCATTTTTAATAGCTTCTTTTCGAATATCAGCTGTTGCTGCATCTATATCGAAGATGGTAAAGGATACCCCATCTATCTTTACAGCGATTGCGGCCAGATCAGCTACAATCTTATCTCTTTTATCAAGATCTTTAACTCGTACTTCAAGCGATTGAGATACAATTGAGCCAATGATTCGAGATGATACATTTGAACAAGGTTCTACGACTTGAGTTGACATCATTTTTACTGATGGAGCAACAATAGCACATGGGGTATTTATGTTTTCATGTTTATCTGAAACATTATAATACGTAGTTTTGATTTGAGCTTCATCAACACCATTAGCTTTCAGAACAGCGATAGCTTTGTTGATTTTCTCAGCTGATTTTTGAGTGGCTTCAGTAACCGTCTTTCCTTCCTCGTTTACACTTAGATGGAACAAAAGAGTATCAGGTTTTAGATACGCATCTGCATGACCGTTTACATAAACATTTTGAGGTGCGTTATCTGCTACACCTACATGATTTACCTGTCTAAACAAAAGTACGGCTTTACCGAGGAGTACTATAGCCAACAGGATAAGTATTGTTTGTGCAATATTTTTTCGGAGAGGACTTTCATTCACCCATGACATAAATGTTGTATTCATATCTATCAGTATACAGGAAAAACAAAAATCCGCACAATGCGGATTTTTGTTAGAGGATTATTTTGCTGCTGCTTCAATCTCAGCAACTTGTGCCATATCTACATCATCTACTTCAGGATCTAGTATATCGTTATCTGGAGCGGCTGCTACAGGAACGTTTTTAGGTGCTCGGATCATTTGCATCTTAAGACGCTTGTTGATCTCTTTAACTGCTTTATCTCGAATATAGTATAGTTTAGCTCGTCGTACTTGTGATCGTTTTATGATCTCTACTTTATCTACAAGTGGTGAATATAAAGGAAAGATTCGCTCCATACCGTAACCATTTGCAGATTTTCGAACTGTAAAAGTCGCACCTGCTTCAGTTCCATGCTTTCGAGCAAGAACCATACCTTCAAAAACCTGAAGACGAGTCTTCCCTTTTTCTTGAATCTTTTGATGAACACGAACAGTATCTCCAGCTCTGATGTCGATTGCTTTTCGTGCTTTTTTATCTAATGTTGACAGAGTTATAGCCATAGATTAGTTTTTAACATATTTGAGGTTAGGAATCAAGTCCCTAGATCTCTTTGATACATTCAAGAGCCTTTATAAAATCAGGCGGTAACGGAGCTTCAAAGGTTTGAGGGTTTCCTTTCATATCGTTGAAGTTAATACGAAACGCATGTAAAGCCTGTCGCTTAAAACCAAGCACCTTAGGATGATTGTCCATATAGAGAGAATCCCCTACAATACCGTGGTGAATATGCTTCATGTGTACTCGGATCTGATGAGTTCGTCCTGTCTTTGGCATCAGTGACATATAGGTAAAACGTGGAAGATGTGGAGCTGTGAGTTTCTCATCAATCTCAAACTTATGTAAAATCTCATAGTACGTTACCGCCTCTCGACTCTCCCCTCGTGAAAATCGACCTGTTACGTATTTACGGAAATCACTTCCGCTTCGTCCAATCGGTGAATTAATCACACCTTTCGTAATCTCATCTTTAAACCAGCCCCAGACAAATGCGCGATATTCTTTATGCACAGTGTGTTCTTGAAATTGCTGTTTAATATATTCAAAAAACTTTTGATTACGCGCGATAATCATAATGCCCGAAGTATCTGTATCAAGTCGATGTACAATACCTGGTCGCACGATAGGACCAAGCGGTTCACCAATACCCTCAATCTCTGGATATAGTTTTACGATTTGCTCTGCCACACTTGGAATAGAAATCTTTCTTTCTTTTCCATCAGGGTGTGTGATAACACCCGCAGGCTTATTGATAATAATAAAATCCTTATCTTCATGAATAATTGTAATAGCAAATTCTGACATGTATCTATAGTTATACGCGAACTTCTTCACTTTGCAACAACGAATCGTGTATACTGCTTATATATGAATAACAACAACACGAATCTACATGATGACACACAAGATGAAAAAATTATAAAAGATCCTGTTATACACGCATTCGTTCCACCGTTAGAGGAGCAAGTAGTAGAAAATGGATTTCTGACTGAAGCAGAAGTTGAAGAACAAGTTGGAGGAGACGCTCCAGCAGAAGGAGTGAAGAATTTTAATATCGAAGACGAAGAAGCTGAAAAAGAGGAGGATCCATTACTTCAATAAAGAATTGTCTTACATGGATGAACTAACCGACATAGAACTATCATGGCGAAGGGTGTTGCGTAACGAATTTGAAAAACCCTATTTCAAAAAGCTTTCCATTTTTATTGGTGAAGAATATACAAAAGAAAATATTTATCCGGATTCAAAAAATATATTTCGAGCGTTTGAGTTGTGTCCATTTAAAAAAGTAAACGTGGTTATCATCGGACAAGATCCATATCACGGACCAAAGCAAGCGAATGGTCTGTCTTTTGCAGTACACTCAGATGTTGCATTACCACCATCTCTCAGAAATATTTTCAAAGAGATCAAGAATGATCTTGGTATCATACCTGAACAAGACGGAGATCTTTCACGCTGGGCCACACAAGGTGTTTTACTTTTAAATGCAACACTCACCGTTCGTGCTGACACTCCTAGATCACATCAAAACAGAGGCTGGGAATTATTTACAGACGCTGTAATACAAAAACTTTCTGATGAGCGAGAACATATTGTGTTTATACTTTGGGGAAATTATGCAAAGCAAAAAGGAGTGCATATCGATAGGACCAAACATCTTGTGATAGAGTCGACACACCCATCCCCTTTTTCGGCACGTAATGGATTTTTTGGATCAAAACCTTTTAGTAAAGCAAATACGTATTTGAAAGAGTGTAGTAAGCAGGTTATTGATTGGAAATGATTGTGATTTTCATCACACCACGTATGCTGGTGTGATGATGTGATAGTCTCAGATGAGAAGGATGTAGGGTTATTTGACATATTGTATTTTAAATAGTATTGTAAATATGTTCCTTTCCTTTCATTATTTACTTTCAATTTAATTCAAAAACAAACATATGCACGAAAAAAAATGGATTATGGGTATGTGGAAATTTAGCGATAAAATTTCTACAAAAGACCTTGGTGAAGTCGCAGAAAAATGGAAAGCTGAAGACGAAAATTATCTTCAGCTATACATCCGAAAAGTATCAAAGGATCAGATGGGTATCGGGTTTACATACCGATTAACCGAAGATCAGGATAAACAGGTTGGGTACGACGAATACTTCGAGAGAACAACAGATTTCTTGAAGCGAAAATTTGGTAACGATTTAGCAGGTTGGGATCTAGGTTCAAGCGTTTGGATTATCAAAGACGCCACTGTACCTGAAAGCCTATAGGCTTAATTTACATAAGGAATATGGAACAGGAAAATACCCGCTGTGATGGCGGGTTTTTCTTTTGCGTAGCGGAGACGAGAGGATTCGAAGTCTACGACTTCAGTACACCTCTACGGTTTTTTCAAACTCTTCGAGTTCTCAAAAACATCGTAGAGCTTTTCGAATCCCCTACGAAAGCTGCACTAGCAGCTTTCTCATCACCATACGGGAGTATTTCACTTCGTGAAATACCAGTTTTGCGGAGACGAGAGGATTCGAACCTCCGGAGCCCTATAAGAGGCTCACTTCTTTAGCAAAGAAGCACGTTAGACCACTCCGACACGTCTCCAGTGCTCTATATATAGCACGAATATGCTATAAATTAAAAATGCAGAAGTTCTTCTCCCTACTAGAGACCTACTATACAGAAAACAAACGCAAACATCTTCCATGGCGTAAAACAAAAAACCTCTATCACATCCTACTTTCAGAGATCATGTTGCAACAAACTCAAGTTTCAAGAGTATTAGTAAAATATAAAGAATTTCTATCTCTCTTTCCTGACTTACAAACTTTATCAGAAGCGCCACTCCGAGATGTACTCATTGCATGGCAAGGACTTGGATACAACAGACGTGCAAAGTTTTTACACGAAACAAGTAAGATACTCGTTACCGAGAAAAACATAACATACAAATTTCTAAACTCTCTACCTGGTATTGGTCAATCAACAGCTGGTGCAGTCCTTGCATTTACAAAAAATAAACCTGTAGTATTTATCGAAACAAATATTCGTACAGTTATCTTACATCACTTTTTTAAAGATGCGACTGAGAAAGTTTCTGACAAGGAAATTACTTTGATACTAGAAAAACTATTAGTAAAAACATCACTTTCTCCGCGTGATTTTTACTATGCGATGTATGACTATGGAACATTTTTAAAAACGAGTTTAGGAAAAGAAAAAAATACTCTGCACAGTAAGAGTAAACATTATGTAAAGCAAAGTGTATTTACAGGATCACGTCGACAACTTCGAGCATATATACTCAAAACCTTTTTGGAGATAAAGAATCAGAAACATCTATTAGAAAAAGTGCAGATACAGTTACCAAAGTCTTTGAAAAAATATTCAGCAGAGGATATTACACGTATTATAGATAATCTAAAAAACGAAGGATTTTTTAAATGAAAAAACACCCTCACACAGAGCTCCGAGGTATTATATGAGTAGAGTAAAAACCCTATTGAGGTAGTACAGTACTAATCACGATATGTCAACCACACGTAAAATGCTACAATACCCGAATGGACCTGCTCAAACGCCCTCTATCCGACGTCATTCGTCTCACAAAACATCAACTCCCCGCGCTTAAAAAGCTCGGTGTATCTACTGTCGGCGACCTTTTATATCATTTTCCAGTTCGTTATGGTAACAGCTTTAACGCCGTATATATCAAAGATGCACATGAAAAAGAAGCAGTTACTTTTTACGGACAGATCGACAAGATAGAGATTGGTAAATCATACAAATCAAACATACCGATGGTATCTGCGATACTCCATGATGATTCAGGAAAGATAAAACTCACATGGCTCAACCAAATATACATCGGTAAAATGTTTAGCAATGGAGATATGGTTCGCGTAAATGGAATTATCAAAGAGCAATCAGGGAAACCAAGTCTTTTGAATCCGACAATTGAAAAAACAAAAGAAGCGCCGCTAGCATCTGGCACAAATCTTTTCGGTGAGAGTAAAGAAGTACTGTTCATGCCGATATATCGAGAGAGTAAAGGACTGACTTCAAACTTTATCTATCACGCTATAAAAAAGATTTGCAATCATCCAGACTTTAAAAATATTCCTGATCCGATTCCTCTTACAATCCGAACTCAATACAAACTCCCTTCCCTGCAATCTGCACTTATCTGGATACATATGCCCCACAAAGAATCTGATGCAGATGCAGCTAAAAAAAGATTTGCATTTGAAGAAATATTTTACATACAACTCAGCAATGCAAAAAGAAAAAAAGAAGCAGCTGAAGCTTCTGCCTATACGTTTTCAAATCTTGACAATGCACTTGACGAGTTTAGATCACACCTCTCTTTCGATCTAACTGAGGCACAGGAACGTGCAATAGAATCAATACTCGCTGACTTTAAACGTACACACCCGATGTCACGACTTCTCGAAGGAGATGTAGGTTCTGGAAAAACTGCTGTGGCTGCTGCTGCATCATATGCAATAGTTTCATCTCGAATCAAAAGTATGCGTGATGGCGATCAAGCACATGCACGACTACAAGTTGCATACATGGCTCCAACCGAGATTCTTGCAAAACAGCATTATGAGTCATTTACAAAACTATTTGAAAAACTCCCTATCACCATCGGACTGTTAACCGGTGCTGGTTGCAAAAAGTTTCCTTCAAAATCATCTATTGGAACAAACAAGTATGGTACCGATATATCAAAGTCTCAGTTTTTGAAATGGGTAACAGCTGGAGATATCAGTATCATTATCGGAACACATGCACTGATACAAAAGTCTGTTATATTTAAAGATTTAGCATTTGTAATTATTGACGAGCAACATAGATTTGGAACAAAGCAACGACAAAAACTGGCACAAAAACATCTAGTATCAGATGAAGAAAAAAAGAAACAAGCAAAAAAAGATACACTTCGTGTCACCAAAAAGATTGCATATATAGACAACAAAAGACAAACCAACTTACCGCAGGTGATACAAACTCCTCATCTATTGTCCATGACAGCTACACCTATCCCCCGAACACTCGCACTCACTATATATGGAGATCTCGATCTTTCAGTTGTTGATCAAATGCCATCAGGAAGAAAACCTATCATCACCGAACTTGTTCCAGAAAATAAGAGAAAAGAAATGTATGATCATATGAATGCGCAGCTTGAAGAAGGACGACAGGCATATGTTATTTGTGCACGTATCGCAGATCCTGATCCAGATCTCATGAGCACTCTCCTTTTAAAGTCTGTAAAAGAAGAGGCGGAACGTTTAAAAAAATATGAATTAAAAAAATGGCGTATCGGAATACTGCACAGTAAAATGAAACCTGCAGAGAAAGATATAATCATGTCCGACTTTTTATCGCATAAGATAGACGTACTTGTTGCAACATCAGTAGTTGAAGTTGGTGTGAATGTTCCAAACGCAACAGTGATTGCAATCGAGGGGGCAGATCGTTTCGGACTCTCACAACTCCACCAGTTGAGAGGTCGTGTTATCCGTGGAAATCATCAAGCGTATTGTTATCTCTGCACACAAACTACAAGTGAAAAAAGTATTGAGCGACTGACCGCACTTAAAAATGCAAAAAACGGTTTCGAGCTTGCTGAACTTGATCTTAAAATGCGTGGAGCTGGAGAGTTGTATGGTGATAAACAATGGGGTCTATCTGATATAGGGATGGATGCAATAAAAAATCTACGTATGGTAGAAGCTGCACGAACTGAAGCCACTCGAATAATAGACAATAATTTACTCGAACCACATATGCATGAAAGATTGAGGGAGGGTGAGGTACTGCATATGGAGTAGAATGTACTACCTTTCAGGTCGTCTCTTATTTAAATTTTCTACATACAGTAGCAAGGAGCTAAATTTAAATTGACCCCGCAGAACCGTTTGGTTCGAGGATTCAATTTAAATTTACGACGCAGCTTTCTGTGCAAACACATGGATTCGAACCATGGACCGGTCGTGTATAAGACGACTGCTCTACCAACTGAGCTATGCTTGCGATGGTAGGAGTATACCACTTTATACGAAATTTTCCATATGCATAGAATTTTTATACTCTATATAGTAGTATATACACATATGAAAGAATCAATTCCAGAGCTTATAACAAATCCAGAATTAGAGGCTATAGAGGATCTTTTTAAAGCGGATTTAGCCCCTTCACCTATTAATCTAGAGTATTATAGGAATTTATGTGAAACAGATGAAGTTGCTGAAGAATTGTTAATTGATATGGTAAGGAAATGTCTTGAATATGCAGTTAATGTAAGTAATATGGAGAGATATGTTCGTGAACACAAAGGAGAAAGAGACGAGGACAGAGAGGAGGTAGACAATAAACGAACAATAACTCACAATGCAACAATGGATAGTATCAATATCTTTTCTAGGTATATTGTCAGAAAATTAAACGAATCTTCTATTGTAACATGGGACTCTGGCAACAGAGGTGCATATGGAAGGTTCGCAATCTTACTCACGCTTAATACGTTCAAAGAAAAAATAATTCTTGATGTTATGAGAAAAAAAACATCTGCAGGAGAACTTGATATTTCACGATTACGAGAAAAAGCAACACCTACTGATTTGTTAGTTTTAGATTATGTAGATATATTATGTACAGTAGAAAAAGAACACAGAACATTAAATGAGAGTGAACAGAAAAAACTTATAGAGATAGAACTAAAACTAAATCAAACCTCTGAAAAAATACTTGAAGCTTTCTACAAAATATATACATCGAGGTATTAGACATAGTTATTCCTTATTAACGACGTAGAGTGAGAGAAACAAAAGTGTAGTCACTTTTGTTTCCGAACCGAGGAGTTAACGGTTAATACCCCGGAGCTCTGCTCCGGTACATGGACGAGTGAAATGAGTCCCATGTGATACCTCGATGCTCTGCATCGGGGTGATATTCATTTCTTCAAACTCAATCCACCAGCTTTTACAATCTCCTCATATTCATCTTGTTCCAATGTTTCCTTCTCGACAAGTGCTTTTGCCACTGCATCAAGAACAGTTCGCTTTTCATTGACAATAGTCAACACTCGTTCATATGCACCTTTCATAATCTTTGAAACTTCAGTATCAATAAACTCGCTTGTTTTTTCACTATAATCCTTCCCTTCAACACCACTTCCAAAAAGAGTCTTTCCTCTCATTGGTTCAAATGCAATCGGACCAACATCATCTGACATACCATACTTTGTAACCATGTCACGCGCGAGCGCTGATGCAACTTGCAAGTCGTTTGATGAGCCAGTTGTCAGATCTCCGAAAATAGTTTTCTCAACCACATATCCACCAAGTGATACTGCAATATCATCCAGAAATTCTAGTTTTGATTGCATTTTTCTTTCTTCATTTGGAAGTTTAAGTGTATATCCTGCAGCCCGTCCTCGAGAGATAATAGAAACTTTATGTACTGGATCAGCATATGGAAGTATAGTTGCAACTATGGCATGCCCTGCTTCATGATAGGCAGTTAACTCTTTTTCTTTTTTACTCAACGCATGAGTTTGTCTGACTGGACCAAGCATCACTTTCTCTATAGATCGTACAAGATCGTTTTGATTGATCTCTTTGTTACCTTCTCGGGCAGCGAGTATGGCTGCTTCATTCATAAGGCTATGTAAATCAGCACCAGAAAATCCAGGAGTTCTCTCGGCAACAGTTTCAAGTCGTGTATCTTTCGCAAGTGGTTTATTTTTTGCATGCACCTGCAAGATCTCAAGTCGATCTTTTCTATCAGGCAGTTCAACAGTTACTCGTCTATCAAATCGTCCAGGTCGTAAAAGCGCTGGATCAAGAACATCTGGTCGGTTTGTTGCTGCCATAACTATCACCGCTTCTGTGGGTTCAAATCCATCCATCTCAACCAAGATCTGGTTAAGTGTTTGTTCTCGTTCGTCGTTTCCTCCCCCCATACCAACCCCTCGTACTCGTCCAACTGCATCAATCTCATCGATAAAGATAATAGCTGGTGCAGAAGCTCGTGCTACTTTAAACATATCTCGTACACGTGATGCTCCAACTCCAACAAACAATTCCACAAACTCTGATCCCGATATCGAGAAAAAAGAAACTCCCGCTTCCCCTGCCACAGCTCGTGCAAGAAGTGTCTTTCCTGTTCCAGGTGATCCCATCAAAAGAATTCCTTTTGGAATACGTGCGCCAATGTCGATAAATTTTTTTGGATTTTTCAAAAAATCCACAACTTCATCAAGTTCATGTTTTGCCTCTTTTGCACCGGCAACATCTTTAAAGGTAATCTTTTCTCGCTGTCCTTCTGGATGCATCATACGCGCTCGTGAATTTCCAAAAGACATGGCTTGTGCTCCACCTCGCGCACCTCGAGTCATAAACCAGAAAATACACACGAAAAATAGAATCGGAAGTAGAATAGGTAGCGAAGATGCAAACCAATATCTAAACCCACTCTCATCTTCAACTTGAAACTTAACTGCAGATAATTTTGTTTTATCTACTCCTAAGTTTGTCAATGTTTCAGTTAATGAGGCATCATTTTCCTTTTGTGCATCTTTTTTTGTACCGTCTGTATACTCAATCTTGATACCTGTACCACTTGTAGTTACTGCAGATACCTTGTCGGCATTGATATCATTTGCAATATCATTAAGCGCTATGCGAGAAGAATCTTTTGCATCTCCTCCGATCACACCGTTAGCAACGATAATAATCGCAAAGAGGATTACCAAACCGAAGACATTTTTTAAAATAATCTTACTTAGACTTTCCGGTTGTTTCTTTGTTTTTGGACTTTTCATAGATAGATAGTAGCATGATTTGGTGGGTTTTTGGTGAATTGACAGAGTTGATTTTCTTGGTAAGATACAAGTATTACCTTTGACGCTAGATTCCTTCTCTAGTTGGCAAATTGCCTCGATCGGTATGTAGGCATACGGAAGGGACCCTATTTAAAACGTTTCCTCTACCGAGGAGGCGTTTTAAGTTTCTATTACTGGTCGTTTTTGTTTCAAAATGAGTAACCATATAAAAGCCGTTGTCTCTATTAGCTGCTATTAACAAATAATTATCTGAGTGAGGAATTAATTTTACAAGATTAATTTTGTCAGGATTATTATCCATATCTATAGTCGCATACTCCCACTCATGTGCATTGTATATGAGATTTTCAGGAATAATATTTCCATGATCTGTTTGAATCTTATCTACTATTTCTAAAGAAAGAACGAGCGGACGTTCTTTTCCGTCTTTAGATAAACTACCAGGTAAATACACCAATGTTTCGAGAGCGCTTTCTCTGGTGAGTAATAATTTCAATCTATCACAGAAAAAGTTTTGCTCATTATTCATATCTACTGATATTTTTGTTGTGAATTGTGACTTTTTCATCTTCATACCCTACCAATACACAGATAAACTAAACGGAAAGAACACATAAAATTAACCTAAAGATATGCTATAAATACCTCATGTCATTGGTCGAAAACCGAAAAGCTAAATTTAACTATGAAATACTTCAATCTTTTGAGGCTGGTATTCACCTGCATGGGTTTGAAGTAAAAGCAGTACGCGGAGGACATATGTCACTCGATGGATCTCATATCACTCTTATCCCAAAGATTATTGCAGTTAAGAAAAACGGGTCACGTCTAACACTTATAGGTGCATCTATCTCTCCCCTACAACCAATGAACGTGCCTGCAGGATATGTTGCAACACAGCCACGAGCACTGTTGATGAAAGAAAAAGAGATTTTAGATATAGAGAAAGAGTTGAAACAAAAAGGTACAACACTGGTACCACTTTCTATTTATAAAAAAAGAGGATTGATCAAAGTTGAGATTGGACTTGTGCGTGGTAAGAAAAAGTTTGATAAGCGAGAGAGTATTAAAAAGAAAGAGGCGAAGCGTGAGATTGGGAGGGTGATGAAGGGGTTGTAACCTTTCGCCTTTTCCTACGTTTAGATGTATAGTATCAAACGGGGATGACCGGTTTCGATATATGAACATTTAACATATGTGCGCCATCGAGAACTTCAAGAATCTCGTTAAACCCTTGAAAACTCTAAGTGCATCAGCACGAAAAGCAGTTACTAGTCCATTCGCTGGATTTAGTACATTTGCATTCGCAACAGCTCGAGCCTAACCTCGAGTGCGACATCCACTTTCTATCTGGCTTGCTTAGAAAGCTGGGTGTAATACCGCAAGCACCGATCTAGGATTTGTTTCCATCTTAGATTCAAACCGCGAAACTAGTTTGTATACTGTTTTGTTGATCTTATAGGTATGCAAATGAACGTACGTGTGACCCACGTATAAAGATTATCTACATGGCGTAGATGCATGTGTTTTACTCATATAGACGGGGGTTCGATTCCCCCCATCTCCACAATGATCCGTACCCTGTTTAGTAGACACAGGTACACCTTTCTTTTGTTACAATTAAAAACATAACAAAAGAACTATGAGAACAATATTTTTACAAAGTGAATGAATTCACATACATATGAGACTCCAGTATTACCAACTAGCGTTTTAAGAAACGAGAAAATTCAACCCCTGAAGCTTATCAATACTCTCTGATATCTTCATATGGCCATATATTATTTTGTTTTCAAAATAGTTCCTAGTGTACTAGGAACTATTTATATAATACCTTTACCCTGCCTCACATCAACCATTTGCAAGTATATTCTTAGGTTTTTAAGTGGTTCGATAAAATACCTACCTTGTCCATCATGAAAAATGAAAAACTACAGACCTGTCCGTGGTTTTTTTCGATAAGAAGTAACAAAGTGCCTTGAGGCACTTTCATGGTGGAATCGAGAAGATTTTCCATGTTTTAATGACTTCTCTATATATCACACACCCCTCACGCATTCACTCACCACTTCCATAAACATTTTCACATCCTCCAACACATCATCTCCTAACATATAATAATCTTTTGATCCTTTATACGCTGGACCTTTTTGATATTCACTTCCTAAAATATTTTCTGTATATTCATTTATCTTTATAAAAACCTGATTGTCACATACAAATCCCACAACTTTTTCATCATAGTATAAAGCATACTCACCAAACATGGCTCGAGTGTGCACTTTGTCACTGTTACCGAGTTGGTCGACTATATATTCGATGTAATCTTTGGTGGTGGACATAGTGTTTATTATAACACTCCTAGATATTTGTTATACTGGCATTATGTTAAGAAAAATTTTTACTTTTATTTTTCAAAAGAAAATAAAGACTCGGTGGGATGCAGAAGTTAAAGATGCTAAGAAACATGCACAGCGGTTTAGCAGTCCTCAAGATTTAATAGATAGTATTTTAAAATAACCCCTACCCCCGCCCTGCCACAAATCCCGTCGTCCAACATAACTGCAAACTATACCCTCCACTCGGTCTATCTATATCCAACAAATCACCGACCACACACAAGTTATCACACACTCGACTTCGCATAGTCTTAAAATCAATTTCCTTCAGAGGCACACCTCCACTCGCGATAATTGCCTTATCTTCTCCAAGTAATCCTGTCACAGTCATCGGTAGATTCTTCAGTGCATCTATCAGTGCCATACGTTCTTCCCGTGTCACTTGAGAACATACCGCATCAACACTCACTTTTGCCATATCAAGAATAGTATTTACTACCCCGCTCTTCACCAACTCGCCTAAAGTATTTTTAATCTTTTTAGATTTGTTAGCAGCAAATGTATCCTGTAGTTTTTGATTCAAAGTTCCGTGATCAAACTCAGGTAGTAGATCGACATGTACAAAAACTTTCTTCTTTGCATCCAGCAAATCAGCAATCTTCTTACTCATATTTAAAATAGTTGGACCAGTCACCCCAAAGTGGGTAAACAATACTTTTCCTTTCTTTACATACAATTTTTCCTTATCAACTACAACAGACAACTTTACATTATCAATACTAATCCCTTGCAAATCCTTCACCCACTTTTCTTTAATAGTTACAGGTACCAATACAGGGCGAGGAAAGTGTACATCGTGTCCAAGTTCACGAAGCCATGGATATGCGTCACCTGTTGAGCCAGTCTCAGGATGTGATGTTCCACCTGTCGCTAACACATACTTAGTTCCAACTATCAGGCTTTTTTTACCATCAACCACCACATTCACACCATCGATATGAGTTCCCTTGCATCCTTCGGACGTAAGTGTTCCCTTATCAGTCTTAGAAATAGCAAACCCTTCGACTTTTACATTTGTCATTACCTCAACACCGAGACGTTTCATTTCATTGACAAGAACATCATATACACTTCGTGCACTATCACTTATTGGAAATGTCCGACCTTCATTCTCAACTTTTGTCGGCATGTCATGTGTATGAAAAAACTCAAGAGTTTCTTTTACTCCATACTGAGAAAAAGCTGAGAACAGGAACTTATCACTATCTTTATAGTGAGCTAAAAATTTCCGTATATCAAACTCAGAATTAGTTACATTACATCGTCCTCCTCCTGTGATCAACAACTTTTTACCAAGAGAGTTATTCTTCTCAAACAGCACTATTTTTTGTTTCTTTCCCCCTTGTGTAGCAGCAGAAATAGCTGCCATCATACCGGCTGGACCTCCCCCTATGATTATTACATCTGCATGAGCATCTAAGTTAGATTCCATAACAAACTAACATTATCACGTTATCGACTCCATCGATACCCCATATATCCGAGTAAGATTACAAACAGTACCAGTGCGATATTTATCAAATACTTATACTTTTCACCAAAAGGCACATGTGCTTCTTTTTTCTCATGTAGTGGATTAGCAGTTGCTGACGCAAGTGTAACCGAAGTTGGTGTTATATCTTGAAAATAT
>JACCDR010173777.1_pt1 | contig 19027 bp, 38 predicted proteins | sample 7446431 | NCBI WGS metagenome assembly JACCDR01 (sample SAMN15323443, study PRJNA562643) | freshwater metagenome | isolation source: river surface water | place: USA:Blue River Watershed | collected 2017-08-17
CCCCGACCTTCCCCCACCGCCGCCGCTTCCTCGTCCGCTGCTCATTTCGTTGGCCTCCCGCCGAGGGCGCGCGCGAAGTCGGCAAGCTCGGGGCGCGCGCGCACGAGTCGCGCCCAGAACTCGGGGTATACCTTGGGGACCGGCCGCAGCACACCCCGGCGCGCGACGTCCGCGTACACGAGGGCGCTGCCGGTTCGTATTTTGGCCGGGTCGTCGGCCGCGAGCCCGGTTTCGTAAGCAAGGCGGTAGTAGGTTAGGACCGGTAGCTTGCGCGTCGTCAGGAAGGCCCAGACGTCTTTGCCCGACCATGTGACGAGCGGCGTCGAGGTCCAGCGGCCGTCGACCTTGCTCTTGTAGAGAGCGCCTTTTGCGCGCCAGTTGAAATGGCGGGCGAGGCTCTCAAGCCTGCGAACGCCGGTATGACAGCCGTCGAACCCCTCGGCGTACTGGTGGGCCGTGAGCAAATTGGCGTGGCCGGTCGCGTCGACCAAGAGCTTCATCGGGCCCTCGTCGAGCACGCACACGCCCGGGGGAAAGCACCGGAGCAGGTCCCACTCGTCGTACTCGCGAACGCCGGGGCGCCGCCGGGGCCGCACCCGGCCGTAGCGGGCGCAGATGCGGTCGACGTGGCGGTCGAGCTCGGCGGGATGAAGCACCGTGACCGGCATCCCTACGGCCTTGCCCAGGGCGTCGACGGCCTCGAGGGCGCCTGGGTAATCGAAGGCGCTGGCGGCGTAGACGCCCTCGAGGGGCACGCCCGCCTCCCGCAGCACGCCGGCCATGGCGGCCGAGTCTTTGCCGCCCGAGAGCGCGGCGTAGAAGCGGCCTTTCTCGGCGGCGCGGCGGGCGACCGAGAGGGCCGCGTCGAGCCTTCGGCGGAAGCCGTCGGTGGTCGCGTGCTTGCGCCATTGCTGCTCGCGCTGCTCCCACGGCACAACCGGCCAGGCCTCACGGTCAACGGCCGAGCGGGGGGCGCGAGCGAGGCGTTGCCAGGCGGCCTCGGGCAGGGCACCCGGCAGCGTCATTTGCGAGAGCGGCGACTCGAGCGAGGGCCTCTGCCTCGACGCCTTTTCGCCCCCACGCCGGTCCCGCATCCGGCCGAGGTTCTCTTTCGCCACCGGCGCCCACTCGACGAGCATCCGCCTCTCCCCCGGGGGCAGCGGCTCAAAGAGCGGCGCCTGCTCCAGCCGGCTCATGGCCAGAGCCGCGTGATGAGCAGCGGCCACTTTATGTGGTCGTGCGGCCAGAAAATGCGATCGAACAAATCCGACGACGGATTTTCGTCTCGCTCGCGGCGAAGGTCAGCCGAACTCCTGCACGGGCCCTTGTGATCGCGGCCCATCTGGCAGTGGTCAGGCTCCCCGGTCTCGGACGGGCTGCCTAGGTTCGGGCACGCGCCGCCCGTGTGCTTGTCCAGGCACGCGTGGCAGAACATGGTCCAGCCGGCAGCGAGGGGGCCGCCGCACGAATGGCACGGGCGCGCCCCCGGGCCTGACGCTTGGGGCTGCCCGGCCGGATACCCGCCGCCCGACGCGAGTAGGTCCCGCTGCCGCTTGTCGGCCTTGGTCAGCCGGTCGGCCCAGTCGGCAGCTTCGCTCTGACTGCTTTTTACCTTCGCCTTCATCGTCCACCCTCCCGGTCCAGCCTTCGGCACAGCCCCGCGATGCGCTGGCGGGTGCCCCGGGGCTTCTGTGGCTTGCGGCGTCGGGCGCGCCGCTGGCGCTTGCGCCAGTTGCGGTTCGACCGTGCGATAGCGCCCACGTCGACCACGGTGGCATCAACGACATAGACCGAGTTTTCGTACCCGTACCCGCTCATCGCCCACCCCGCTTCGCCGCCCGCCGCCGGGCCGCCCGGTTCGGCGCGCCGAGGGCGGGCGTCATGGCCATGGTCTTGCCGGCCCGAACCCCAGCGACGCGGGCGAACGTGGCCAGGTCTGGCGCAGGCGCCCCCGCGAAGGTGACGTGCCCCTGCGCCCGATTAACGGCCGTGACGGTCAGCGTGCCCCGGGGCGGGTCGGTCGGGTAGCGCATCCGGCCGCGGCACGACACGGCCCCAACACCAGCGGCGTTACGCCAGAACGCCCAGCGAAACCCCACCTCGAAGGCCACCACGTCGTTCGGGTCGGACAGCGTCTTCGTCGGCTCATTCGACATCGTATGTCCCCTTGCACTTGGCGCACATGAGCACGCCTTCCCAGCACCCCGCCGTCTTGACCTTCGTGGCGCGCGTCATGTCGCAGCGCGAGCAATGCTGCGGCCACAGGCCCATGCGCTTTCGGGCCCGCTTCACGCTGGCCAGCGCCTCATTCATGCACCAGCCTGGGTCTGCCTGGTTTGGGTCAAGCGTGCCGTCAATGACGCGCTCAAGCGAGGTGATGGCCGCCCGGCAGTGCCGGATGGTGGCCAGCTTGTCTTGACTGTCGCTCACGCTCGCCTCCGTTCCACCCACCGCTCCACCCTGTCAGCGCACCGTGAGAACACCACCAGCGCCGACCACAGCCCCAGCGCCAGGAGCGCCGCGGCGTGCCCGAGCGTGGGGCAGCGCTCGTCCCATGTCGGGCGGAGGCTCATGACCAAGCCCCCTGTGCCTTAAGCAGCTCTTCGGCGACCGGGCCAAGGCCCACCCCGCCGACCTCCCGCGCCATGGTCTTGAGCAGCGCGTCGGTGGTGCGCACCCACAGACCGGCCGCGTTGCGGTCGTTGTAAATGGCCTCATAGCTGACGAACGAGACGACCACCCGGCCGCCCCAGGCCAGGCGCAAGAGCCAGCCATCACGGCACGGATCGGCGATCGCGGATAGGCGCGTGCCGTTCGGCCAACGCCAGTCGATGGCGTGCAGGCCGTCCAGCACGGAGCCGATAGTCTGCCCGCTCACACCCCACCGCCCTTCTCGCCGTGCTCGGCCAAGGCGGCCTCGAGCGCCGCAAGGTGCGCTTCGTCGCGGGCCAAGTCTTCGCGCGCTGCCTCAAGGGCCTTGCGCCACTGGTCTCGGGCCACCCGGGCGAGACCCGTTGCCGCGGTCACCGTCGTGGATGGTCCGGGCAATCGGCCGCAGGCCCCCAGAAGGCGAACGATGCGCGCCGCCGTGTTCGGATCGCGCTGCCGGGCGCACCATTCCGACCAAATGCGATATTCAGACCAAGCCTCAGCGGCCGGCGCGGGCTTGGGCTCCTCGGCTCTGCCAAGAATCGCATCGGCGTCGTAGACGTAATCGCCCCCGCGCGCATCGGCCTCTTCCGGCATGACGCCGACGAGACCAAGACTGTCGCAGTCAAGGCCGGGCATGAACGCATGGCAGAAGACGACAACGGGAGAGCCGTCACGCCAGCGGCGAAGAGACGACTGAACGTTTCCGGAAGGAGGGCCATAGGCGAAGCAGAGGCGCTTGCCGATGAGCCTTCGACCACGAAGCGGCTGCACGCGCACGAGATTCGGCGCGGTCCAGCCAACAACCCGCGTGACGGGGCGCCCGGATAGCGGCCGGGCCTTCGCCCCTGGCAACGATTCGGCCTTTCCGAACGGTTCGACCTTCTCCGGGGCCGGCGCTTGCGCCCGGTTGAGCGCGTCGGCCATGGCGGAGAGTTCTTCGTCTCGCGCCGTCCAACCGCAGCCCAGCGAGTGCTCCTGCCCGCCCGAACCGGCCGTGCGCCATGCGTAGAAAGCGACGGCGCCGGCTTGGCCGAAGGCGTCATTGACGCAGCCCGACCACGACTGCACGCCAGGCTTCGCTTTCGCTCGCAGCGCCGAGAGCACGCGCTCTGCCGACCATGCCGTCACCGCGGGCCGGCACTGGGCGCAATCGCACGCCTTGGCGTGGGCAAGGCGCCAAGACTTGGGGGAGCCCATCGGGTCAAGCGCGGGCAACTCGGCCTTCGCCTTAGCCTCCCGCATCGCCTTCTCGTTCCACGCCGCAATCTCCGCGTCCCCCTCGGCCTTGCGCGCGGCTTCCGCGTCGACCGCGAGGAACACCAGGTCCCCGGCGCACGCGGCCGGGCAGGCGGCGTTGAGCTGCTGGTCGAGAAGCAGAGACAGGCCGACGTCGGGGCCGGTCGGGCCATGGTCGAAGGCCAACACCTCTACCTCGCCGACCCGCACCGAAGGCCCGCCGGGCGAGAGCGCGAGTCTTTTGCCTGCCAGCTCCGCAATGTTGACCAGCCAGTTGACGTCCGTCAGGCGCACCGTGCGGCTCGCCATACTCTGCCCCGGCACGATTCGACCCAACGCGTTTCGGTAATCCATTCGTCACCTCGCTCTCTGGTATCCAAACACGCAGCCCATGCAACGGTGGCGTCTCGGGCGGCGCCATCGACAACACGTCTTCGAGCAAGTCGTAGCACCCGAGCTCGAAGGCGTACGCCCGCAGCTCCGACACCCGAGCGCCGTAGATTTCCCGGTTCATCGCCTCGACGAAGGCGCTGGGCCGGTCCAGAACAATCGGCTTCTTCGCCAGCACCAAGCTCTCCCGCACGTGGTCGCACCATCGGTAGACGTGAGCGCCACGGTATACGAACCCCCGGCGCCGCTTCAGCCGCTCCGCCCTCTTCACCCGCTGCGTCACTTGTTACACCCCCACGGTACGACCGGCCAGAGCTCGCCGCGCGTAGTCTTTCAGTCCCTGCGACAGCGCCTCATTGTCGTTGACGATGTCGCAGAGCGCCTTTTCGAACAGAAGGCGCTCCGCCTTCGCTTCGTCGCGCTGCCGCATGAGCTCCCACCCCATGTCTTTGTCGGCCCGCGCGCAGTCGGCCGCGAAGGCCTTCTGATCGGCCAACTCGCGCGTCAGCCTCTCGACTTCCGCCTCAAGCCCCCCCCGCTCCGCCTCGGAGCGCTCGATGCCCTCCCCGTGCTGGCGCAGGAGCGCCCGGTAGGCCGCCTTGCGCGCCTCGACGTAGACGGTGTGCAGGCCTGCCCGGTGGCGCTCATCCTCGGCGTAGCGGGCGTCACCCCGCCCCGCCACGTAGTGCCGCGTCAGCTCCGCCGGGTCGAGCGTGCCGTATCGGGCGGCGTCATCGGTCGAACCGTCCTGGTTTTCCGGAGAGTTGGCGCGCAGCCTTTCGACCTCCGCGAGCAACGCCTTGACGTCCTCAATGGCCGTTCCCGGGATCACGTCGGCCCAGTGCGTTCCGGCGTCGACCCTCTTTGCGTGCGCCCACCGCTTCTTGATTTGCTCGATGGTGTTCACGGTTTCCTCTTCATTTTGCCGTCGACGACGTCGAAGCCGAGCACGGCAGGATCGTCTTGACTGCGCATCGCGCCGTCGAGGTCGGCGCCGTCGAGGTTGGCGCGGACGAGGTTGGCGCGGACGAGGTTGGCGTTCGCCGCCTGCACGCTCAGGCCGAACCGCTCCAAAAACCACCGCGCGTAGGCAGGATGGGCCGCCGCTAGCCACACCGCCGAAAGGGCGTCCCAGCGCACGCGGACGTACGGCCTGTTGCCGGCGATCTGGTCAAAAATGGCTTGGCCGCCTTCGCACGCGGGCGATCGACCCAGGGCGCGGAGCTCGGCGAGTTCGCGCCTTCGCAAAACGAGCGTCACGTACGGCAAGCGCTCCTGCCGCTCGCTCTTGGTTTCGGTGGCCCAGTCGGTGCCGTCGGCGGAAAGGTCGTCAATGTGCAGGTGGCCGCAATCGGGGCAGGGGATGCGCATCGGGGTGGGGGATGGCTTCGGTGTATTCATGATTGGCCTCGGATGGTAACGGGTTGGTGGGGTAGCTCAGGCCTTGGTTTCGTAGCGGGCGCGCCACGTCTCAGGCACGCCGAACTCGCCTTCCAGGTCGATGCCTTCTTTCTTCGCCAGGCTCAGGCCGCGCGATAGGTACTCGGTGAGCACCATGCTTTTGTCGGAAATGACGCCGATGGTCGTACGGAAGCTTTCTACGCCCAGATCGCTTCCCATGCCCGGCACCGAATCGCCTTCGCGGCCGGCGTACATCAAGACCTTGAGCTTGTGGGCGTCCCGGTGCGTCGCTCGCTCCAGAGCGGCGTAGAGCAGTGGCGCGCCTTTCGGCCTTGAAAGCTCCGCGATGAGGCGCACGAAGGCTTCGAAACCGGTGTACTTCTTGGCGGGCGCGTTGGCTTGGTTGTTCATGGTCGTGGCCTCGGTTGCTCAGTAGGGTCGTTCGTTCGGGTAGAGGTCGCGAAAGACGCACGTCTTCGCGTGGAAATACGTGTCGACGATTCCGGTCGGGCCGTTCTTGTTCTTGGCCACGATGATTTGCGCCGGCCCGGAGGTGTCCCCGTCTTCGGGGGGCGGCTGCTTGTAGTAGAGTTCCCGGTAGAAAAAGAGCACCTGGAAGGCGTCATTCTCGAGCGCGCCCGACTCGCGCAGGTCGCTCAAGATGGGCATGGGCGGCTGCCTGTCATCCACGTCGCGGTTGAGCTGCGAAACGAGCAGCACGGGCACGTCAAAGTCGATCGCGATGGCGGAGAAGAACGCGCTTATCTCGCTCACCTCTTGCTCTCGGTTGCGCGCTCGGCTGCCGGGCCCCACGCGGAACTTTTGGGCGTAGTCGGCGACAATGAGGTCAAGCGGCTTTTCTCGGTGCAGCTTGCTCACCTTGGCGAGCACAGCGTCGATCGACTTCTGCTTGTCGAAGACGTGTAGGTCGTAGCTCTGGAGGAGCTGCGTTGCCTCCACGATTTCTTCGAGCCGAACCAAGCGCCTCTGCCACGCGTCGACCGTCACCCCAGAGAGAGCGCTCTTGGCGCGCTGGGTGACTTGCCACTTGGGCGACTCGGCCGAGAAGAACGCCACGCGCCCGCCGTGCGCCGCGACGTGCAGGGCGGAGCCCAAAACAGCACTGCTCTTACCCATTCCAGGCCTTCCAGCGACCACGATGGCCGCGCCGCGAGGCAGGCCGCCGGTCTTCCTGTCGAGGTCGGCGAGACCGGAAGCCACGGCCGCCTTCGTCGTCGGGCTCTTGACGTCTTCGAAGACCTCCCGCGCCAGGTCCCCGATGCGGCTCGTCTCTTCATCGTCGGGGCGCCCATCGGCCGCCTCGCCGAGCTCGCGCAGCTTCTCGTCGACCCATTCGTCGGGCCGCTCGTGCCGCTCGTAGCCCTCGGCGGCCACGCGCTGGCAGAGGGCGACGAGGTCGCGCTGTCGGCCGAGCTCGGCGACGGTGCGCGCGTAGGCCTCGACGTTGGCGACGTGGGGCACGGCGTCGACGATGGCGGCGAGGTAGGCGAAGCCGCCGCATTCGGCCAGCCGGTTGAGCGCACGCAGGCGGCTTGCGACGGTCTGCGCGTCGACCGGCGTGCCGTCCTCGACAAGGGCGCCGATGGTCTGCCAGATGCGCCGATTCGCGGGCGAGTAGAACCAACGGCCTTCGCCCAGGATGGGCAGGCACAGGGCGTAAGCGCCCGCGTCGAGAAGGCACGCCGAGAGAACGCACGTTTCGGCGTCGTTGTCGCTGACGGGCACGCGGCCCGACGCGCTCGCCTTGACCGGCGCGGCGCTCGCGTCGCGCAGCGCCGGGGTGGTTTTGGCTTGGCTCATAGTCGGTTGTAGGTGCGGCCCTGAACCTTCGGACGACCGTTGGGATTGACGGCGTTTCCGTTCGGCGGGGGCGGTTGCCCGGCGGAGAGCCATTCCAGAAACTTCGAGGGCGCATAGCCGCGTTGGTATTGCGCGGCGTGGCGCGTCGATCGCACGTAGGCGGCGCCGCGGTCGCGAAGCCAGGCGTCCAGGGCCTCACCCCGCAGCGCCTTGCCGGAGGCGACAGCGTGGCTTTGCGTGATGGCCCCAAACTTCGTCAGCTCGTGCGGCTCGGTCACCGCGTGCGCGCCGCCGGTCTCGGCGGAGACGCCGGCCGAGTACGACGCGGCGTACTTCATGTACGAAAGTGTACGCTTCTGCTCGTTCGTCAGGTCGGCCGCTGAGGCCTCTTGCTGACCCGTTTGGCCCTCTGTGGTTACCGAGGTAGCTCCCTCCACCCCAAACCCGTTTTTAGGGGCACCCTGGGCGGAGCGCGCGGCATCGGTGCCGTTGGCTTCTGCCCTGGGTTGGTTCGAACCGGAAACCACCTCGCGCGTGAGCGCGCCCGAGGCTCGGGTTGGGGTTGGTTCAGATCGGATCGGATCGGGTAGGAGTGACGGCGTGTGACTCGATGTGACGGCGTGTGACCGGCTGTGACCGGCTGTGACGGCGTGTGACCGAGCGTGACAATCCGTCACGTCTTGTGACGTCGAGTCACGTTCCGTGACTCCAGCCATGGCTTTAGCTCTCCTTGCCTCCCTGCTGTCACGTTGTCGCTGTTTATCCGACCTAGACGCTTCGTTTGCTGGCATGAAGTTTGGCAGAACCAAGGTGGTATCCCTCTGCACGACGCACCCATCGTCCAGCAGCAGCGGAAGCGCGGCCTCGACGACAGGCAGGGGCATTCGAACGATGCCGGCCAGGCCCCGCAGCCCGCTCTTGCCGAGCGGCAGGACGCCGGCCCGATCGACCTTGCGCATGAGCTCGTAGAACAGCGCGCGCGCCTGCCACTCAAGCGCCGCCCATTCGGGCGTATCGCGCGTGTAGAGGCACACGTAGCGCTCGTTCGACCAGTCCACCGGCTAAGCCCTCGGCGGGCGTGGTCGCGGCGGAGGGCCGGGGCAGGCCTAGCTTTTTGGCGCTTCGCTCGAGACGCTCGCGCACGGTGGTTTTCATGACGCGGCCCTCTTGCCAGCGGCGCACCGTGCGCGGGTCGACCTCGGCCGACAGGGCGAGCTGGAGAATCTGTTTCGGTGTCAGCATGGTGTTGTCAGAATGTGCCTCAGCGCGAGGCTTCTGTCAACGTCTCGCTGACTCGCTACGCCCCCCCCCCGCGTTTTGTGAGACCGCCCCCCTCTCACAAAACCGGGTCGCGCCCGGTCATGGCGCGGGGGCCCACAGGTAGAGCTTGCCGCACACGATCCGGTCTTTCGTGTAGCCGGCGCACAGGTAGCAGTAGCCAGGGTTCGCGGAGGCTACACGGCGCGTGTCGACCTCGGTGCGCAAGCGCTCGGGCGGGAGCGCGCCGTACTTGGCGGCCCACAGGCGGTAGGTCTCCGCCGTAGCCGACCGGATAAGGTCCGATGACAGCCCGGCGCCCAGGTTTCGAAACAGCATGTTGCGCCAGATGTAGCGCGGCGCCGCGTCGGTCTCGCCGGCCCTGCCGCGGCTCGCCCCGGACCCCCTTGCGGCTGGCGTGCGCTGCCTCACCACGGCCCAGACGGCGCGCCCGCAGGCTGTGACGAGCACGACCTCTTGGCCGACGCCTTCGAAGCGGCCCGTCCCGTCGACCACGGCGAGCGCCTCGGGGGCCGAACTCGACGACAGAACCCAAGTCATGGTGAGGTCCCCCATTGCCACCACGGGTGGCCCAGCAGAGCGGCCAGGAGCGCCGAGAGGGCGCCCACGACCGGAAGGAGTAGGACGGCGAGGGAAAGGGCGGCGAACGGGCGCGCCCAGGGCGGGGGGCGGGTCATGCGCCCACGCCCCAGTTGTCGCCGACCCACACGGTGTCGCCCTGGTTCCACGTGCCGCCGTCGTTCTTTCGCCAGGCGAAGCCGATGCCGTCGGCCCAGACGTAGCCGCCGGTTGTCTCGACCACGCGCAGGGTGAGTTTGATTCCGATGCCAGGAATGCGAATGCGGGCGAGTTCGTGGCTGGCCCGGTCGGTCACGTCGGCACCTTGCCCGCGGCCGCTTTGGTGGCCCTGTAGAGCTTCGCCATGGCCGGGCGAAAGCCGGGCCTCCGCTCGCACCGGCACCCGCCGTTCGTGGCCATGCCCGACGGCGTCTCGAAGAGGCACGAGTTGTCGCCGCACCCTATATAGACGGCGGCGACGTCGACCGAGGCGCGGAGGGTCTCGAGTTCCACGACAAGCGAGGCGTAGTCTTTGAGTAGCCGGTCGGCTGCGCCGGCCAACGCGTAATCGTCAGCGCTTGCTTCGACAAGTGCCGCCTCGTGTTCGTCGGGACGCTTCATGGCGCACCGCTTGCCTTTCGGCCGCGCCGCCGCAGTTCGTCTATGAGTTCATCCATAGCTTGCTCGTATCTACGTCTGTCCGCTTCCGTACCATCGCTTACGACGCCTTCGACGTCGAGCAACGCGGCGGCCAACATGCAAACGCGGGCCTTGGCCTGCGCCCTGTTCACGGCGCACGCTCCCCGAGCCCGCGCGAGTCGGCCACGGCGTACGCGGCGCCCCGAAAGCACCGAGCGATGCGGCGCAGGGCGCGCTGCATCTCGGCGGCGTCGGGTCGCCGCTTGTCGGACATCAGGCTCGACCGGGGCGTATCGGCTTGCAGCACGCCGAGCTCGACAACGCCGAGGGCCTCCACGGCTGCGCTCCGCCACGCCCACGCGCCCAGGCGCGTCGGGAGGCGCCCGCCGTGCTGGCAGCGCAGGCAGAGCGGGTCACGGGTCGGGGCGAGGTGGGCGCATCCGGGCGCACGGCACGCCCGGGGGTGGCGGTTCATGCTTGGCCCCCTCGCGTCACGTTGCGGGTGTCTTCGAGTCGCATTTCGGCCAGCGCGAGCGCCTCAGCAGACGTCAGCCTGCCTAGGTTGAGATTCATCTCAATGGCGGCCATGCGCCTGTTCGGCGTTTGGTACGAGAATATCCACAGCAGCATTTCGGCGCGCTCTCGTCCGGTCATGGTGAGATGGCCGTGTGGTCGGCGTAGGCGTCTTCCTGCTCGGCCTTCACCTCGGCAAGGCCGCGCAATCGCTCTTGGGTAGCCGTGCCGCCCTTCCGGCCCGCCGCTTCCGCTTCGGCGGGCGTCCACCGGTGGCCGCGGCCTTTCGCCTGCGTGGCCAGGCCTCCCTTCCGGCCTGCTTCCTTGGCCTGCTCGGCCGTCCACTGGTGGGCCTTGCCCATCGCGTGGGCCGCCTTGCCGCCTTTGCCGGCAATCTCCCGCCGACGCTCGGGGCTCATCGATGCGAGGCCTTGGCGGCCTTTGGGTGTGTCGTTCGTGGTCGTCATGGCGTTACCTTCGGCTCCGCGGCTCTCGCGGGATGCTCGTCCGGGTTGAAGTACCAGTGCTTTGTGTCGACGTTGAAATCGTAGGGGCGGCCATCTTCATCTTCGCCGCCATGAACCCACCACATGCTGTCAGACGTCGAGGTTTGCTGAAGGCAAACGCCTTCGTATCCGTCCGAATGCGCCTTCCGAAAGATGCCCGGTAGCGCATCAAAGTGACCAGGATTTTCGGTCCCTTTGGCAAATACCTCAAACTGTTCCGCCGCGTGAATCATGTGCTCGCGGGGGCAAACGTAGTGGTCGAACGTGACGAGCAGGACCGCGTAGTCGCTCTCACTGATGCGCGGGTCTTTGGCCAGCTTCCACGCCGCGCTCCAGCCGCTTCGGTCGAACTCCCCAGGGTCTTCCCCGCGCGCTTTGGCCGCGTCGTAGTCGTCGTGAGCTTTCCTGAAATCCCACTTGCCAAGGTACTTCTCGTGCATCCGGTCCCACACGAGCGGCGCCAGAAGCCAGCTGTTGCGGAGCTCGGCGAGCTCTTCGAGGGCGCCGTCTTTGGTCACACCGTAAATGGTCGTTCGGCTCATGGTCTCACTCCGCGGCATCGGCCGCGCTGGGGTTGTCGTGCAGCTCGAGCCAGGCGACCCCGGCGGGCGTCAGGGCCCACAGGGTGGCGCCCGTGCGGGTCTGGCCGGCGGGGGTGGACCAGCCTTCCGCTTGGGCTTGGAGGAGGCGCCCGGTCGCGTGACGGCGCGCCATCTTGGGGAGAGACGCCCCGGCCTGCTCGGCGGTTGAGGGGCCGTGCTCGCCCAGGTAGCCCAGAACGAGCAGGGCCTGCGCCCGGTCGGCGGGGCTCACGTGGCGCCCCCGGTGCCCAGGGCAGCGACCCACGGCGCGGGCCCCGGGCCCGGCCACACGGGGCGCCAGGAGAGGCGCTGGTAGGGCCTGGGGCGGGAGGCAGGGTAGAGCGCGGCCTGCTCCCGCTCATAGGCGTGGTGCTGGCGCTCCAGGGCGCGTGTCAGGTGCCACCATGCGCGGGCGTGCCGGCGCTGGTCGGCAGGGGTGGCGTCACGGTAGGAGGTGAGCTGCGCGGCCTTGCCCCACGCCGCGCTCACGGCCCCGAGGTCGCGGGCGGTCACGTGGCGCCCCCGGTGCCGAGCGCCGCGCGCACCTCGGCTAGGAGCGCCCGGGCGGCCACGGTGTCGGCCTCGGCTTCGCCGGCGGCGCGCTCCGCGGCTTCCCGATCGAACGCATGGCGACGCTCAAGCGCGTCGCGCTCCTCGCTCTGGCGCCTGGGGAGTTCGGCCAAATCGTCGAGGGTCTTAGCCCACCGCTCTTCGTCGGCCATAACGCTCGTTGCTGCCCGGTCGCAGATGCGCCCGCGCAGCTCGGCGACCGTGAGCCCGGAGTGTAGGATGCGGCCGGCCCCATGGCTCGGAATGGTGCGGAGCGTGTAGCGCTCTCCCCGCTTGTGCTTGGCGCAACGCAGGCCCAAGACGCGTTCCGCCAGGGCGCAGAGGTCGGGGGCGCTCACGGCGTACCCCCGTCCGAGGCGTCGAGCTCGGCGAGGCGGCTGAGTTCTTTCTCGGTCACAGCGCCCCCCCCAGCTGCTCGCTTCCAAGCGTAGAGTTGCTCTCCGGCCTTCATGCAGGCGTCAGAGCGCTTCGGCATGATGGCGACCAGCCACGCCCCGGCGACGTAGACCAAGGCGTCAAGGGGACCAGCGGGGGCGATGAAGTGGCCGTCAATGCCGCTGCTCTCTTCGACCGCGGCCGCAAGCACGAGCTTCAAATCGGCCACGAAGTTGAGGTCGATGCAGAAGAGGGCGGCGCGGGGGGCCGTAACGGTCGGCGCCTCTGCGTAGGTCGGGAAGTTGGCAGGCAACGTGTCCAAGTCGTCGAGCTGCAAGCGGTAGCTCCCGAGCTCAAAGAGGGGGCCGAAGACGGCCGCCGTTGCCTTCTTCCCGTCAGCGTCCGGCCAGATGGCGAACCGGGAGGCGCCGGGGAACTTGGTCAGGCGCCGCAGGTCGTCCGTGCGAATCGAAAGGGTCTTGGCGCCGGGTTCAGGGGCGCTCAAGAAACGCGCCGCGGCAATGCGGTGGCCGCACGTGGCGTAGGCCCGACCCTCGGAGAGCACGAAGTGCACGTTGGCCATGACGGGCCGGGAGGGGTCTCCCTTGCCGGTGTGGGCGACGAGCGCCTTCAGCTCGGTGAGCGTCAGGTGCACCTTGCCGTTTTCCGACTTCACAGCGCACCCCCGTCCGAGGCGTCGAGCTCGGCGCAGAGGCGGACTAGGTAGGCCTCGACGTCGAGCACGCGCAGTTGTGCGCCCACGACGACCCTGCTTCCGAGGTTGATCGCCGCGAGGGCGTCCTTGGCGGCCCGGACGTGGCGCAGGCCGCGCTCGGCCCGGGCTCGGTCGGCGGCGCGGGCGTCGCTGCCCTCGGGGGTCAGCCAAATCGCTGCCTCTTGCCACTCATCGACCCGGAGTGTCACACCGTCGACCGTGACCCGGTCGGGGGCGAGCGCGGGGCGAAGCGGGCCGTAGTAGGCGAGCAGGGCCTCTGCGGCGGCCTGCTCCGGCGTCGCCGCGGCGGTGAGAACGCGCCGGCACGTAAACTGCGCCGCTCGGCCGGGCTGGCTGGCCTCTTGGTGGAGCCATGCAACGCGACGCACCGTGCTCGGGGCGGCGGGTTGTGCGGCGGGGGCGGGGAGGGTAGGGTTGCTGTCGGACATAGCGATTGGCCTCGCGCGTCTGGCGGCTCGGTCGGGAAACTGACCGGGCCGTTTTTGTTTGTCTCCCGGTCGGTGTGGCCGGGCTGAGGTGGAGCTTAGCGCCTAGGCGCCTAAGGTCAAGAAGAAAGGTTATCCTGCGGCAAGTCATTGACAGGCGCCTAGGCGCCTGTCATCTTGGGTTGACCGAGGCCAACCGATGACCACCCGCCGAACCCCCGCCCCCGTCCGCACCTCCCTCTTCCCCCGCTCCGCCGCAGAGGCCGCGCAAGACGCGTGCGCCGCCGCCGGCCGCGCCGTCGCCAAGACCCGCGCAGAACGGCTCTCTGCCGCCTGCGTAGCTGCCGGACGCGCTGCCGTGGCCAGGCGCCCCGCTCTGCAGCGCGCCGCCCGCTCCCGCACGCTATCCCCCGCGGCCCCCCGCCGACCCTATGAGCCGCAGCTCCCGCCGAGTGAGGCCTACGGCTACGCCCTCTGCGACACGCTGGGTGGCGAGTGATGCGCCAGTATGAGTTGCCCTACCCCGCCCTGGCCGCGTCGATGGCCTATGAGGGCGCCCGCGCCCAGGGCGCCCCGCTCGTCGAGGCGTTCGCGCTGGCCGCTCTCGCGGCCCTGGGGCGCGCGCCCCTCCCGGGCGATGAGCGCCTCGTTAACGCCGCGCTGACGGCCGCCCCGCTCGCCCACGCTGCCGCCGTCAGGGACGGCGCCGACCGAGAGGGCGCCCTGTGCGCCCAATGGCTCGCCTTTGCCGCGACGCTGGGGGGCGAATGAGCGCCCCGACGATTGAGGCGCTGCGGCATACGTACAACGAGGCCGTCGACCGCCGACACCGGGAGCTGCTCCAAGCGGAGGTCGCGCGCCGCACGGCCGCCGACCCGAACTTTGACGCTGTTGGCAGCCTTTCCTACCGCAAGTTCTGGGAGACGTCGCTGGTTGAGGCCTGCGACGCCGGGCTAGAGGCGGTGGCGGAACTCGTGCGGGAGGCGACCACGATCACGTACGCCGATATCGCGGCCGACATCTACGCGGCCGGCGGACGAGACTTCGCCATCGCCGAGGCTCGGGCGGCGTACTGGAAGGCGTCGTTTCTGGTCGAAATGGCCAAGCGGGGCGATAGCTCGGCGGGCCTGGCGGAAGACCGCCGTCTCGAGCGAGACCGCGCCCTCGAGAAGCTCAAGGCGCTCGGCGCCGAACCGTGACCACCACCCGTTTCAGAACCCCAATGACGACCGTTGCCGCCCTGTTCGTTGATGACCGCCCCGGCGGTGCCTACGTCGGCCCTTCTGACGTCGAGGTCTGGGGTAAGACCCGGGACGCTAGGCTCTACGCCGGGCCTCATCCCGTCATCTGTCACCCGCCGTGCGAGCGGTACGGGCCATGGCCCTCGGCGGCCCACGCCGCGACGGCGGGCGAGCCAAAGAACTCGGCGATGACGGCGGCTGCTTTGCCTCCGCGCTCGCGTCCGTGCGCCGCTGGGGTGGCGTGCTTGAGCACCCGGCCGGCTCGGCCGCCTGGGCCCTGCACGGCCTCACGAAGCCCCCGCGCGGGGGCGGCTGGGTGCCCTCTGGAGGCGGCCTTACCTGCTGCGTCGAGCAAGGCCACTACGGCCACCCGGCTCGGAAAGCGACGTGGCTTTACGTGGCGCACCTGTCGCCCCCTGAGCTGCGCTGGGGTTGCTCGGCCCGCCCCGCCCCGCCGCTGCCGCAGTGGGTGAGCCGGCCTCGGAAGGGCGCGACGGCCGAGCAGCAGAAAGCCCGCCGCGCCTACCTCGCCGAGCACGCCAAGCAGACCGGCAAAGTCTGGTGCTGCCCGGAGATGCTCAACAAAAGCCAGCGGCAGGCCACGCCGCCCGCCTTCCGCGATCTGCTGCTGAGCCTCGCACGTTTGGTCGCGCCCTCCCCGTGACCACCACCACCCGCCGGGCCAACGCCCGGCCGAAAGGCACCCCCGTGAACAGCTACGTCTACATCATCGCCTCCATCGGGTTCTCTTTGATGCTCATCGGAACGCTCGCCGCCGTCGGGCTCTTCGACGTGTGGCCGACGGAGGGGCCCAGTTGCCCGCTCCAGGGCCCGGCCGCTCTCCCCCGGGCTGACGCCCCCGCCTGCGTCCGCCCCCGGGCGCTGCCCTCTCTGGAGCTGCACGCGCTGCCCCCTACCCCGACGGAGACGCTCGTGGAGCTGGATGACCCCGGCTGGTCGGTGGAGGGGCCGACCCTGCTGGACCTCCCCGTCTACCAGCCGTCGCTTCCGCCCCCCGCCCGGGCGCAGGCCTCCGCGGGGTCGCTGTGACGCGCCTGCCTCGCCTCGCTCCCGGCCAGCACCGCCGGGCAGACGGCACCGTGGTCGATACGCTCAAGGTGCAGCTCCCGCCCCTCTCGAAAAAACGATTGAAGAGCCTCGCCGTGCTCGAAGAAACGACCGCCAGCGCCATCGTCCAAGCCGCCCTCTTCGCCGCCCACCCCCACCTAGCCCCCGATGCACCGGAGCCCACGTCATGACCGAGCCGAACGCCAAGATTGACGCCATCAAAGCACGCTGGGCCCACCTCGAGCGGGACGAATCGCCTTGGAACCACAAGGCGCTCGCGAGCGCCCCGCGCGACGTCAAGACGCTGCTCGCCGAGGTCGAGAGACTCCGCGGTCAGAATGCGGCCATGAAGGCTGCCGGTGACGCCTTGGCCGAGCAGCTCAGGGCGAAAAGCGCCGAGGCTTTCGAGGCAAAGGCATCAAGCATTGCCGATGGCCTCCGCGGCTACGTAACGGCTCGCGCCTCCGACGTCTTCGCGGTCTACCCGACCATTGATGACAGGGGCCAACGCGGCGGCCTGGTCGGCGTATACGCTCGCGAGGCTCGCGCGGAGGAAGCGGCGAAAGGCATCGGTTACTACGGCGGCAACGGCGAAGTGAAGCGCCGCAAGGCTCTGGTCGGCGATGACGGTCAAGTCTGGCTGCTTGACGACAGAGACCCGGTCAACGTGCTCAACGCGGAGCCCCCTCCGTGACCGCCATCTTCGAACGCTGGCGCCCCGGCGTCGACCTGTGCCCCCGGCACGGGTGCGGGACGCCCGGTGCGCTTTGCTACCACTGGCCGGACGTGCCGATTGACCGTGGCCCCGACCGGGCCAACCAGGCGCGTCTCGGTCTCACCCCCGCGCCGGTCGCTCGCGCTGTCAACCGAACGACCCCGGCTCCGCCGGTTCGGATGGCCGACACCGAAGGCTTCGCCCTCTCCCCTCCCGTCTCCCCCAAGCCGGCGCGCTCGCGTCGGCGGAAGTAACGCCATGGCCACTGTCCCCGCACGCATCACCCACTGCGACCCCGTCGAGGCCCTACGCGACCTGTGCGTCGCCTTTTACGCCCTCTTTGGTCGCCACCCCACGCAGAGTGAGGCCGCCGTGCTCTGGGCCTGGCTGGGCCACGAGAGCGCGCTCTTTACCAGGATGGTCAACAACGGCCCCGCCGGCCTGAAGCAAGGCTCCAAGTGGAAAGGCGACGTGGCCATTCACCGGACGCACGAATACGTCAAAGGCCAGAAGATTCCAAAAGACGAGCCGTTTCGCGCCTACCCGACGGTCTATGACGGCTGCTATGACGCCCTCTCCGTGCTGCGCGACGGCTACCCCGAGGCGCTCCAGGGCGCTGCTCGGGGTGACGTCGAAGCATTCGTCGCTGGCCTTCTCGAGGGCTGGGGGCGCAGCGCCGACTATTTCACCGCGCCCGAACCGCTCTACCGTGACGCCGTGGAGCGCTGCCTGCATCAGCTCGTAGCCCTGCCGGGCATCCCCTGGGCCGAGTACACGAGCCGCCGCGTGACCGAGATTGGGGGTGGGGCGTGAGCGCCGCCGAGCTGGGCAAGGTGCACTGGTCGGCGTCGCTCGGCGGTGAAGAGGCCCACGCGTCGATTGGTGTGCAGGTCGTGGAAGCGGAAGGCGGCCCGGTCGTTCGACTGGTGACCACCAGCGTCTGCGCGCATGGCATCAATACCAACAACTTCACGCTGAACTCGGGCGCCGACGCGTGGCTTCGGAACGCGCTGGGCGACGCCATGTCGTTCTTGGCCGGGCTGAAGGCCAGGCGTAAAAACGCCGAGGTGAAGCCGTGACGCCCGCCTTCCTCGACCCGCGCGCCCTGCCGACCGAGGCGCAGCTTGCGGCCGTGCATGAGGCGCTCGACGTCGCGTGCGAGCGGGCCGGCACGTACGTCACGCCCGGCCACCACCCGTGCGACGGCACCGAGACGCGCTACGCGCTCACCGACGCGGCGCACCTCTACTTCGTTCGTCGAGGTGGCCAATGACCACCGGGGCCTGGGTGCGCCGGTATGAGCTGCTCTACCCGGCGGGGGCCACGGCGGGCTTCCCGGGCGGCTGGCTCGCGACGGTGGTGCTCACGAGTGACGGCCACTTCTTCGCTAACTCCGACTTCGGTTCGTACGGCTACGCGTGGCCCGGCGTGTCGGGCGACTTCCGCCTTTCGCTGTCGCGGTTCGGCGACAGCTACGTGATTAGCAAGCTGGCTCGCCCGAGCGAGTACGACGGCAAGGCGACGCTACAAGCGGTGCAGTCGTACCTGGCCGACGTCGAGGGCGTCGACGATGAGGTTGACGAGTCCGCCAAAAACGAGCGCGAACTACTCGCCGCGAACAACGACCTCGAGACGATGCGCGACGTGTACCTTTGGCTCGACGCAACGGAAATCGACGATGCGTGCGAGCTCATCGTTGACGTGTACCCGCACGACGCCCGGCTCTTCATTGAGCACGTCATGCCGGCCCTGCGAGCGGCCATCCGTTCGGAGGTCGAGACCGAAGACGCGCTCGAGAGTATGCCCGCCTTCGACGACCCCAGCCAGCCCGACCACCTGTCCGACACACTCGCCGAGGCGCACGCATGAGCGCCGCTGACGTCCTGACGGTTGTCCTGCTCGCCGTCTTGCCGCTCTTCGTGGCTGCGCACGTTGTGCAGCGCCGCGACCTCGCCACCCTGCGCCGCCGGGTCACCGAGGCGGCCGAAGCCAGCGAGGCCGAGCGAGCGGGCGAGGAACGGTGGCGCCGGGGCGTGCATGAGCGCGTGGATGCTCTCTCCGCCACGGTCGCGCGCCTCGCCGCGCCGCCGGCCCCCGCGGTGCCCCCGCTGCCTGTGCCTGACGTCTCCGGCCCCCCGAGTGAGCCGCCGGCCCAATGGCGCACCTACGTCGGGCTCGGCCCCAGCCGTGCCCTCTCCTACCGCGGCGGGGCCTGCCCCCCCCCCCCCCCCCCTCCCCCCACCCCCACCGCCCCTACTCTCGCTGCACAGCACGCGCGCGGGGCGGCACCACCACACAATTTTTCTCACACCCTCGGCGGGG
>JACCDR011231307.1_pt1 | contig 19023 bp, 18 predicted proteins | sample 7446431 | NCBI WGS metagenome assembly JACCDR01 (sample SAMN15323443, study PRJNA562643) | freshwater metagenome | isolation source: river surface water | place: USA:Blue River Watershed | collected 2017-08-17
CAGTATAAATACCACCTTTAACTACCGAAGGCATTTTTCCAATAGAAGTTAAAGAAGTACATTTGTAGAAATTTAAATATCCTCCTACATAATCAGGAAAATTCGATACTGAAGTTAAAGAAGTACAGTCGGAGAAAGATAAACTCCATCCTACACTTTCAGGAAGATTTGAAATAGAAGTTAAAGAATTACATTCTGAGAAATATAAGCCACGTTTCAATTCTTTTATTTCAAACCCAAAGGTTTCTTTAAATCCTCTGAATTCTTTTATACCGTAGAGTACGTAAATATGATCGTGATAAACCCCATCTTTGTATTTAGAAAGGTCAAGTTTGAACTTTTTGATATTTGCTAAGTGTTTATTCTTTAAGTATGCCATATTTTTCTCCTAAACTTTAAGAATTTTTACAAATATAGGAAAAAAATAACGATTTTAAAAATTAAAAATTATTAAGATACTGTTTCGTAACCTTCGTTTTTAGTAGCATTGTCTATGAGTATAGCTTTGGAGGAATTATTGACGTTTCTCGAAACCAAATAAGAAGAATGTTTATCATACTCGATATGTTCCTTTACGAGTCTAATGTTTGTAATCTTAAGAGGAGTAGAAACTAAGAATAAATTATACGTAGAATTTTTAGAAGTATCTGCTACACCGTATATAGTTTTTTGATAGATTTCGTTAAGATAATTTTCCGACATCGAGTCAGGTCTTTCGTATAGATAAAAACCTATTTCTCTATTTTTAAGATTAGTAGACAATACCATACCGTACCATTTTTCTTCAGACATAGGAGTTTGAAGTTTAAAAGTATAAACGTTTCCGAAATACTCGTATGTGAATATATGATTGTCTATTAAGCTTATTCTTATACCGCCCGTACTATTATTGGAAAGGTAAGTAAAATCTTTATCTCTTTTTTCTTTGATATATGTAGAAGTTCCTGAAACTAAAACATCTCTATGGATACTTCTACCAACAAGTTCTAATTTAGAAATGTCCGGAACTAAGGCATTGTCATATAAAGTACAAGTCATAAAAGTTCTATCTGTAGAAATTGTAGATATTTTCATAAGAGTTCTTAGAACTTTAGGAGTTCCTTTACTATAAAGTGAAACTGTATTCCCTACTTTGAAATAATCAGGATATTGTCCGCTACTCAAAGTTAAAGTGTATATTTCAGAAGATAGTGTAGCCGATATATTAAAAGTATTGTTCAAAACTTTAGTAGGATATAACCAAGAAGTGAAAGTCATATTTTGATTCTGTTCTTGGATATACTTTCTATCATATTCTACGGCAACTTTAACCTGTTCGAATTTAGAATATATCGTACTGACATCATACTGATTTGTCGAAAACTTAGAACCTATACCTTCCAAAACGAAAGTTTCATACCCTGTCCTTTTATCCGAATACGCTTTCAAAATGTCTTTATCTCCTTCTGTTCTCGCTAACTGAATCTCGTTTAAAAGATTTTGACTTTCTTCTTCAACCTCTACTCCGAAAGCGGATTCCAAACCTTTGACGTTATCTCTTATCTTCTCTATCATTTCAGTATCTTCGTAAATGATATTAGTCTTATCTTCCCATTTAACGAGGGTACATTTCCAATAAAGAGGCATCATATTGAAAGAACGGAAAAGATATGTCGACTTTATTTCATACATACGATTAAGTAAAGGAAAATAAAGATAATCCCTCTCTTGTGGAAAAGTACCATTTCCATAAATTTGCTTAAAATAAGAATCTACGATATGTATTTCAAAAACATCGCCGTAATCAACACCGAAAGGTGAAAAATTAAACTTATTGTCCGGAAACTCATTACCGGGAACTAAAACTTTCAAACATTTAACGTCCTCTTTACCTACGTTATAAAGATTCCATTCCCTAAATATAAAATCTTTACCTTTTTCGTTGTTGCTTCTAACTTTCACATAATCTACACTATGTCCATATATCTCGTTTGCGATATAACTAAGGTCGTCATGTAAAACTTCGGCTTGTTTCAAAGCATAAGGATCGTATGTAAAATTTTTATTATACTCTAAACCGTTCTGCCTTCCAACAGAAGAAACCTCAGAATATGATGATATATGACTACTGTCAGATATATTAGATTTTTCCTGAGTATAAAGTAACTTCGATTCGGAGATAGTCAATACGTCTACATCTTCGTCCCAATTAGAAGGAACGCTGACCATAACGTATTCGGTTTCTATATCTGTGTTTTTCGTAACATTAACAAAAACATTACTGTAATCTACATTGGCACTTTCTTCGATTTCGTTTACGTTATACCAATCAGAATAATACTTATCCTGTTTGATACGAAATCTCATATTAAGTCTCGAAAAAGCAAGGCTGACGTTTGAGTTTATAGTAGCTTCTTTCGTGGAATTTATAACTCTATACAAACCCGTTATTGCAGAAACGTTGGCTATATTCTTCTGCTCGAACCTTACGCTATCGCCTATGTAAATTAAATTAGAAGTCATCTTTACCTAAAAACTAAAAATTGTCCGACCGTTTGTTCTGCTTTTATTTTATCTTCTACAGCTTTCATCATTTCTTTACCCTCTGATTTCAATTCGGAAGTTCCTAACGTTATACCTCCGGGTAATTGAGACTGAAAAATGTTAGTCATTCTTCCCAAAGAAAGTAAAGCAGAACCTCTTACATATTCTATAAAATAAGGATCGTCGTAAAGATACTCAGGTTCTATGTCAATATAAGTCTTTACGTATATCGAAGACCTAACGCCTCCGGTTATAGAAAGTCTACAAGTGTTATAGTTATAGTTATAATTAACATGTTCTTTTATCATAGCTCTCGCTAAGTCAAATTGAGACATATATGCTGTCCTTAATATCAAATCATCCGAAGTAAAAGAACCCAAAAACACATCGGCTGCGAATATCTTGTTCATGGAAAAATCCCTGTCGTTATATCCCCACTGTAAACCACCTCTTAATAATTTACATTCCGTAACACTAACAACACACTTGGGCATTTGTATAGTTCTTTTTTCTTTAAACTCCTCTGTGGAAAAATAAGAATCCGGAATTATATAGTATTTTTCTTCTACTGCTCTTTCGTACTCTAATCTAAAATATCTATGGGCGTCGTCTATACGGTTAGATATTTCTTCAGGACGAAGTTTTATAGGAATACCATATGTAGAAGTCATATATTCCTGTGTATTTTGTATAAGTTCAGTCTTAGTCATAAAAAGATGGTCTTTTCGTCTATATATCTTATATGAGAAAATACTACTTGAAAAATAGAGAAAAGTTGGCAATCAAATGCACTTCCGAAAACATCGAAGAAATAAAAGATTTCGTCCGAATTAATTTCGACATACCGGAAAAAAGTTTTATTGTAAATAAAACATCCGAAGATACGTTAAAAATAACCATCAAATCAGATACTTACAATGTAAAGTTAGGAAACATTATAACTAAAGAAGGGAATTTTCTAAAGATTTGGAATAAAGAAGATTTCTCAGAACTTTACTACACTCAGAAAGATTACGATTCTATGGAACTTAGTAAAAAAATAGCCAACTTATCTACATACTTAGGACTTTTGACCATTGTACTTTATATAAAATTAGCAGGGAATTCAAATACGAACTTCTCAAAAATGACTTTAGTAATCTTAGGCGTTTGTACGACATTACACGCTATAAAATATTTTGTGAAAAAAACTTCGGAAGAAAATATATGAACAGTGTTCAAAAATTAGAAGATATTAAAAAAATGATAGAAGATATGGAATACAGCGATTTCATATCAAAAGAAAACCTTTTAATATCTTTACATGGGATAATATACGAAAGTTCAAATTACAAGAACTCGAATCTTAAAAATTCCAAATACAAATGGGTTAACAATAGAAGCGTATTGACCACGGATAGATGGGAAGGCAGGACTATAAACGATGATAATTCTTATTACGTAGACGTTATAGAAAACGAAAGACTTGTATCTAATATAGACCTTTCGTCTATTATAAATTTACCAAAAGACACACATTTCCACGAAGATAAATTATTAGAATGTCTGTATGATATGGATTACGCATGGTATTCACATAACGTAGAAAAAATATTAAAAGGAAACGTTTTCAAAACCGCAGGAATAATCTTAAAAAACAAAGACCGTCTTAATTTCACAAAAAGTTTAGTATTTAACTTAGATTTACGCAGAGTCAAAAATAAAGAATCTATTTATGAAACATCGCATATAGCTATTTCTGAAGAAATATTAAATAAGATTCCAAGATTCGGAGATGAAGCTAAGTCTAAAATTACAATATCTATAGTAGATAAAGTAGCTAAATTAGCATATCAAACGATAGACAATACGAAAATAATAAAAGAACTACTCGAAGTTTTAAAAAACATAGATGTTCGAAAAGAACTAATATTCCCTAAAAAATCAAAAGAAGAAAATAAAGAAAAGTCTTGCAAAATAAATATCCTTACCGTAGAAAGCGGTGGATATATGGGAACAGCCGAAAGAGATATTTGGAAAAAGGATTACGAGATAAAAGACTTCGACCTTTTCTACGGAAACGGATTTACTGAAAATTACCACATGCTAAAAGAGAAAATAAAAAGTTCAAGTAAAGGAATGGTAATATTTCAAGGAGAACCCGGTACAGGTAAGACTTATCTTATACGTAACCTCATGTGTGATATAGACGACGATAAAGAAGTTATCTACATTCCACCAAGCGTAATCAGTTATCTTTCAAGTCCTGAGTTTACCCCTTTTATTTTAAGTTTCTGCGAAGAAGCAAAAGAAAAAAACAAGAACGTTTTGTTAGTAATCGAAGATGCCGAAGCTCTTGTTCAAAACAGAACAGAAACTTCCTACAATAACTCGACGATAGTTTCTACCATACTAAATATAACCGACGGGATACTTAACGACTTTTACAACATACAGATACTTGTAACTTTCAACGCTCCGGAAAAACATATAGATAAAGCTATATTAAGAGAAGGAAGACTTATGGCTAATTTCGAGTTCGGTCCAATCTACGGAGAAAACATTCAAAAGATTTGCGACTACCTCAATATCGAAAATATATACACTAAGAATAAAAACGGAGTTACCCTTTCGGAGATTTTTTCTAAATCTACTATCTCTGAGGCTATCTACTATAAAAACGAAAACGACAGTTATAAAGAATACACTCTTTAGAAGAAAATGAAACCTTTCAAAAATACATTAATCGAAACTTATTTGAAAATAACTCAGGACTATAGCGTATACGCAGTAGTCTTGGGTTTGATTCTTTTATTCACAACTAATGATTATTCTTTATTAGGTGCAGTATTACTATTTTCAGGTTTCGATTATATCGGTTTCCAAAGGATTACGAAAACAGACTCGGAAATGAAAGGTTTGATAGAATATCGAATATTACAGACTCTGTTACAGTACAGTCTTTTATACCATCTTTACACGTTAGACATTTTCTACGCCTTAGAATTTCTTTTACTTTGGTGGTTCGGAGTATGTGATATACTTTATTACATATTAGGAAAAGAAAACCCAAACACATACGGAAAAATATATTGGATATGGTGGACACCTTTAGGAATCATATCTACATATATCACCAAAAAATCGTTATTCTACAAAGAAATGTTAATACAAGGATTAGTCGGAACTATAATAGTTTTACTTATAAACTACAGAAAATATTTACATTTCTAAAAAAAAGTTTTGGAAATCTGAAAAAACCATCGTATGTTTGTAACAAGAAAAAAAACATTCTTCAAATAAGAAAGGAAACCAAATGTTACAAAATTCAAAAAATCTAAAAACTCTCATAGTACATCCGAAAGATAGTTCTACGACTTTCCTCGAAGATATTTATAAATATGATTTGGCTAACCCAAATTTAGATTACACACTATGTACTAAATGGGGATATGAAATAAAAAAATACCCAGAAAGTCCAATGATGAGAAAACTCAATATCGAATCAAAAAACAAAGACGTTGTCGAAGAATTCGAAGAAAACTTCTTCGCCTCAGAAAGATTTATTTTTTTGGGACACGGTACTCCTAAAGGATTAATATCTTACGAGTTCATCTTTTCGGATCCTAAATATATCAAAAAATTAAAAGAATCTATCTGCATTTTTATATGGTGCAATGCAGATATGTATGTAGATAGTATCGGCGGAATAAACGGTTGGTATAGTGGAATGTTTATATCTGAGGTGGGAGAAGCCGCATACTACGATATAGTAACCGGACAAAGAGCAATAGATATAAGTAACTACACTTTCTCTAAATACTTCAGAGAAGTATATAACAAATCAGGAGATAATCTCGAATGGTTGAAAACTACTTACGCTAAAGAATGTGGTTGCGAAATGTCAAAGTTCAATGCTGAAAGATTGTACTGCACTATCTAACCCTACTGATGTACTCCTAACATAGCATCTATATAAATATTAGAAGCCGATGGATACTTTTCTGCAAACTCTTTTGCGAATTGGGCATCGGCTTCGTTCATATCCACATAAAGACTCATTTCTGTAGCTATGTCTTTTTTAACAGCATAGTTCATAAAATCAGTAACGTACCAACCTACTGCACCTCCGCCGAACCTCGAATAAGAAAAATAGTTATGCACAATATCGTTGGTAATGATATCAGGATATTCTTTCATCGCTTGTTTCATATAAAAAACATAATCTTTAAAGTAGATATTATCGGTGTTACTGTAAGTAACATAAGTATCTTCGTCTTTCAAAAAATTCAATCCGTATATTCTACTTTCATGTCCCCATTTATATTTTGACTTTTCCGGAGTTTCTATATAACTAATATTGGGATTTTTGACTACCATCTCTTTCATAAAACTTCTCGTGGTTTCATCAGCAGGACCGTCGTGTACAACATAAAGATTAAAGTCTTTAGAAGTCTGAGCGACAAGACTATAAACAAAAGTCTGTAACCTACCATCGGAATGATTATAAGAAGCTGCGATTATTGCTAACTTGGACATCTTTTACGAACCTTTTCTTTTCTTTAAAGAAAGCTCTCTGTCGAATAGTTCACTATACCTGAAAAGCCTTTCTTTTAAATTTTTACAATCTCGTATAACCATAAATTCATTTTCGACATCGTTAACAATAATGACATTCTCGCAGTCTGTACTATTATGATAATAAACGACATCGCCTACTTTTATATTTTGGTAATTCCCATACTTCATTATATCACATCTATATGACCACGTATAGAAAATCCTCTCTTCTCGTCAAGTAAAGTAAATATTTGCTGCGGAGGTCTTGGAGTTCCACCGAAAGACATACTGTATCCGTTCACGCCTATAATACTACCATTCACCATACAATCTTCTGTAACTTCTGTAAGTATGTTATGCCAATGTCCTATAAAAGTCATATCGGCTTTTCTTTGTTCGTTTTGTCTACTCAACCATTTTTTCAAAGGTATCGTTATACCGCCTATACCTCCGGCATATTTAAAATGATCGCCGTGTCCGAATCTTACGACCTTATCGTAAACGTTAATATGTACAAGTTCAGATTTAGGTATTATAAACGTAAGTATCTTGAACTTGTCTTCTCTTTTAGAAAGCGAGAAGAAATAATTTTCTATGTTTTTGTACATCATCCATTCGAAAGAATTGTCTGCACCTGTAGAAAATCTTTTCTTTGCTGTGGTTCTTCCGTGATTTCCTCTCGTACAAGGAATTATTATTTTCTTAAAATTACCGTTATCAACAAGATAAGTTATACCGTCAATGAGTATATTTTGTACATATCTCGTCGCTTCGGTAGGAGACATATAATTAGATTCTTTTAATTCTTCGTGGATATATCCGGTTATGAAATCTCCCAAAAGTCCTAATACTAATTGGTTTATATTTACTGACTGTCTTTCTTTATTAACCATCTTTAAAAGATTTACAAAAAAGTTTTCTAATCTTTTCTTTGCTATCTCAGGAGTATATTCGTTAAGACCGTCTGTAATTTCAAGCTCGACTTTTTCTTCTATATGCACGTCGGAAAGTATCCCAAACGCTACGGCATCGTGTAATTTAAAATTTTTATTTTGAATCTTACTCATAGTATAACTACTCATTTCGTTACCTATACCGAGAGCGAATTCGTATTTCTTTTCTAAGAGTTCGTACTGATGGATATAATCCTTCAGTCTCTTTTCGTTCTCTTTAAACTTAATCTCTATATTTTTATTAAGTATACTATTTTTTAAATCACTATGAATAATATCTTTGTAGTCTAAAGCAAATTTTATGTTATTAGCTACATTTTTAGCGACGTTATATTTCTTTTCAATATAAGGAAGAGTAATATATTCTTTACGCATATCATACTCATTACTATCAGAAAGAATATTTTCCCATACCTCTCTGGTAAGAACAAAAGGTTTATGTTCTACGGGTTCTTGCTTAGGCGGAGTTTTCTTTATAACTTTTTCTCTAAGATTAACCTTATCTTTTTTTCTCTCAGGTTTGGGAGGAGGGGAAACCACTTTATTATTAGCGGTAAGTTTAGTATTTTTATTATTTGCCATTATATACCATTTGTTTAAAACAAACTTTAATATTTAAAAACGTAATCAGAAACCTTTTATTTTAAAAGATTTATAAAAATTTTAAAAGGATATGATTTATAGTTCGTCTGAATAAAAAAAACAATCTAAAAAAATAATAAAGGATTTTTATGAATGTGGTTATAGTAAGACCTTTCTTAAAAGGCGACAATAGCGAAAACATAATATCTTACTGCGATAAGTTTGGTATAGAAACGACTTCTCGTAAAGAGATAAATAACGTAGAAGAAAAATTTGATTATTATATCTATGTACCCGAAGGAATATATTTTTCAAATTTTCTTTTAGATATAAGAGAAGTATTACAGACGAGACTATATTATTACGAAAATAAAGATTTATTCATAGATCCTAAAAGTAAGATTATAATTAGTAAAACCAAGGTCATAAAAAATCCCATGACGGATAAAATTTACGAAGAACAAAGTATGGAAATGAGTTCAGGAGAATTTAACATCTTCTCTACCAAAAATATAGACTTTACGGGTATAAACTTTTTTCATAACGGAGAAGAGTACGACATAATGGCGAGTTTAGAATTCGTATTTTACGTTTCGGAAAAAAATGAATGTGTAGCTAATTACATATTCGGAAGACAAAAAGATTATGATAAATTCTCCAATTTTTTTGAAAATATAGGAATACGTACCACTATCTATAAAAACCAACCAGTGCATTATATACTTGATGACTTCAGACAATTAGGGGAAGAATTAAAAAGAATAAGTATAAAAGAAAGTTATTTCAAAGTTTTCGGACACGACTATAAGGAATATTTAAAGATTAAAAAAACTTTCAAAGACGATACAGTAAGAAACATTTCAGTCTATTGTGAAGCCAACGATAACCAAAACATAAGAGAGACCTTATTCGATTGGGAATATCATATCAAAAACAATCTAAAAGAAAACGTATATTATTTAGGAAAAGCAGAAAACTTTGAAATCATAGAACGTGATTACCCTAAAGTATTCGAAGGATGTATAGAAAACAAAGATATTAATAATTTCATAGAGTATTTCCTTCCACAAGTTAAGAACTTCTACGGTGGTTATTATACTCCTGAACTTTTATACGTAACTAATTATTACGAAGGTGTGAAAGTATACACCGACGACGGTTTCTTCAACAAACCACAGGACTTGAAAAAAGAACATCTTATAAATGATAAGAATATAGACTACTATCTACATAACGTAACTTTCCCTAAAAATAAACTAAAGTTGCCGAAAGTTACTTTAGTATGTGTAGATTGCGTAGATATAGAAAGAGCTTTAAGAGCTGTAAGTTTCTGCCAAGAACATATAGAGTTCGAAGAAGTAAAAGTCCTTTCTTCTATAGAAAGTCAAGACGAAAGAGTAGTACATATACATCCAAAAATAAGAAGCATTTTAGAATACAGTAACTTTATGTTAGGTGAACTTTCTAATTATATAAATACCGATTACTGTCTCGTTATACAGCACGACGGTTTCGTTTATAACTCTGATGCTTGGCAAGACATTTTCTTAAAATATGATTATATCGGAGCTAATGTTGTAAGCTATGACGGACCGGAAGATATTCAGAACGGAGGTTTTTCTCTAAGAAGTAAAAAACTATTAGAAGAAGTTAAAAATATATTCACGATAGAAAGAAACCCTAAAGGTTATTCCGAAGATTACTACATTTTCAAACTTAAAGAAAGATTAGAAAGTAAAAATCTAAAATTCCCTCCAAAAAATATTTCTGATGAATTTTCAGTAGAGCCTTTAGCTAAAGCATTGTATTATAAGCAGAAACCTTTCGGATTCCATTATGCCATTTCTAAAGATTAAGTAGTCAAGTTTATATCTATTAAAGGGTTACGTAGTAAATGCCATGATTACGTAACCCTAAGATATATAATTTTAATAGTTTGGATACTTACTACAGACCAAAACATACTTTTTTATAAATATTTTTGTTAGTGTCTGTAATACGGTTCTCATTTTTTATTAATTTTTTCAAAAAACACCCCAAACTAAAATATGGCAAATAAAAAAGCAAAACCGTCAGGAAATGTAACATTTAGCATTGACGGTACGACAAACGAAACTATGGTTAAAGATAATTCTAAAAATATCTTTAAAACGGTTTTGACAGAAATGGAAGCTACCACCAATAAACTAACTCCGAAACAGCACGAACTCGTAAAGTTATTAAACAATCCCAAAAACAAAATAATAATCATAAAAGGTCCGGCAGGTACTGCTAAGACATATACGGTGTGTTATTATGCTATACTATCTTTATGTATGAGACAGTATGATAAAATCATTCTGACTAAACCTTTAGAAGAAGCAGGGGAAAAAGTGGGGTACTTACCAGGAGATTTGGCGGATAAGATAAATCCTTTCTTTCAATCTTTCAAATCTAATATTGAAAAAATGTTATCTCCTGACAGAGTTCAGAAACTTTTCGAAAAAAAGAATATAGAATACCAACCGTTGGCTTTCATGCGTGGAAATAGTTACGATAAAACTTTACAAATCTTAGACGAGATACAAAATTCAGACATAAGACAACTTATAATGTTCGTTACTCGTATGGGTCAAAATTCTAAAGTAGTTCTAATGGGAGACGAAATGCAATACGATATACCTAATAGACTATCAGGTATAAACCACATGATTAAAATGACACAAGGTATGGAAGGGGTTGCACACTTCTCTTTCACAAGAGAAGATATAATGAGAGATAAGATACTTATAGAACTTACACTCAGGTATGAAAAATACTTAGAAGAACAAAACCGGAACATAGAAAATAAAAAAGGTGCCGGAAGATAAAAGAAACGAGAAGAAGGATATATATAAAAATATCCTTCTTTTTTATATACGATGTTACTTAAAGAAAACTTTCAACAATTCTTATTAGAAAATCTCAAAGTAGAAGACATCACTTTGGACTTTTCTAATTTCGGATTACCTTTAAACGAATCGTCTAAAGGCGTTTTGGATTATAATCTACATTCCGAAAAAAGAACAATGGACAGAATCGGAGAAGAAAACTTCGAACAGATGAAAGATTTCTGTATGCACTTACTAAAAGAAAGATTCGAACAAGTAAAAGAATTAGTTAATCGGTTCGTAACCGACGAAATATTAAAAAACATACCGCATAAATTTATCCTTCTGAGAAAGAAAATAGATTCTACTTATTACGGTATAATACTTCTACCCACGTTTAACCCTACTCAACACAAAGACGGATTGGTATATGACTTACCTTATGTATTTTCAGTAATCACCGTCATAGTTAAACACGGTAAAAGAATAGAAGCAGTACACGATTCTGTAAATTTTCCAAATACAGAAAAAATGAGAACTGCTAAAACCATAGATTTTGTTTTAGAAATGAGACCTTCTAAATCGAACGATCCTGAACTTAGAAAATACAATCTTTTAAAACTTAACAAAACAATAGAGATGGCTAAATTATCTACATCTTCTTATATTTCTTAATTTATGAAAAAACATTTTCAAACATATAATGAACTAAACGAAGCTCTTAAACTTTCACAGTATAGATATTACCATGATATGAGACCGGAAAATTTAGAAAAGAAGCTTTCTTCTTATTTCAAAGGCAAAAACAGAATCTATATTCCTTTCGAATATAAAGTTACCGATTCGGATATAATAAGAAACCCATTAATCTTAGACGCTCTTGAAAAAGAGGGTTATACTATAACTAATTACTTAGAAGGATACTGTGAAAAAGACGGAAGAACTTTTAGAATAGGCAAGGTTTTAAATCAACTAAATCGTTTAGACTTACTTAAAACATTCAACGAAGATCCGAACAGAGCAGTACAGAATAAAGACTTTCTTATTTGTATTTCAAAACATCCTTACGATATTGCAGGTATGTCTACGGATAGGGGTTGGACCAGTTGTATGAACTTAGAAGATGGTAGTAATGCTGAGTATATAGAAAATGAGATAGTAGATGGTACTCTGATAGCGTATCTTATAGACGAAAAAGATAAAAACATAAACCGTCCTTATGGTAGAATAAACATTAAACCTTACACTAAGAAAGAAAGGTATATAGCTTGGGGATTGGCAAATTACTGTTACGGTTCTCTTTTACACGAAAAGGAAAAACCTAACGGGCTGACGGTAAAGTTTAAATCTGAAATAGAATCTTGGGTAGATAAAAACCTTAACAAGAAAAAACAAGGCATATATCGATTAAAACCTTACGTTTACCACGAAGCTCCTGAAAAAATATACTTAGGAGATAAAAATACTTCCGAATACTTACTTCATTATTGGAAAATTGACCTTTCTAAAATAGAAGACGGTGTTTACAATGGAGATATTTATGTACCAGAAGACCTTAAAGAATTTAGAGGATTTAAAGAAGAATTAGGACTTGATATAAAAGAAATAGGAGGATATTTATCTTTCAACGGTTGTACTTCTTTAACTTCTGTTTCAAATCTTCCTGAATACGTAGGTAGAGATTTATCTTTTAAAAACTGCAAATCTTTAACTTCTGTTTCAAATCTTCCTGAAAAGATAAACATGTGTTTAGATTTTAGATATTGTACTTCTTTAAGTTCAGTATCAAATCTTCCTAAAACTATACATGGTGATTTATCTTTCGACCACTGTACTTCTTTAACTTCGGTATCTAATCTTCCTGAAATTGTAGGCGGTTTTTTATCTTTCAACGGTTGTACTTCTTTAACTTCGGTATCGAATCTTCCTGAAAAAATAGGATGGTCTTTATCTTTCAGAAACTGTATATCTTTAATGTCTCTTCCTAATACGCCTTCGGAAGTTAAAGGTGATATTTATACCCACGAATGTCCATTCTTTGAAGGGATGACTGAAGAAGATATAAGGAAAAAATACAAAATTTCACCAATACATAAACATAAATTTGAACTTTGGAAAATGAATATTTCCAATTACAAAGATGGTATTTATACGAAAGACATTTACGTACCGGTAGAACTTAAGGAATTCAAAGGGTTCGAAGAAGAATTAGGACTTGATATAAAAGAAGTAGAAGGAAGTTTATTGTTTTATAACTGTAACGATTTAACATCGGTTTCAAATCTTCCTGAAAACGTAGGAGGATTTTTATCTTTCGAAGGGTGTGATAATTTAGTTTCTGTTTCTGACATACCTTTATATGCTCATTCTTTAGATTTCAAAGATTGTAACAATTTAACACACGTTTCTAATTTTCCAAAAAGAATAAAGAATTTTTTCCAAATAGAATACTGTATGAATTTATCTTCTATTCCGGAACTACCTTCTTATGTAGGAAAAGATATAATTATAAAATCTACGGGGTTTACAACAAGAGATTATAGCGAATTAGAAATAAGAAAAAAATATAAAATAGAACCTATATACTCTGAGGGTATAAGAGAATGGAAGATAGACTTCTCTAAACTAAAAGACGGTGTTTATGACGGTGATTTAAAAGCACCGAAAGATATTAAAGAATTTAAAGGTTTCGAAGAAATATTGGGTTTAGACATAAAAGAAATAACAGGCAACCTTATTTTTTCAGCATGTACATCTTTAACTTCTATATCAAATCTTCCTGAAAAGGTAGGAGAAAGTTTAAACATCAATTTAAATTCTCATCTAAAGACTATATCAAATTTCCCTAAAACGATAGGTGAAGATTTAAATTTAATAGCTTGTACCGATTTAAACACTATATCCAATCTTCCCGATTACGTCGGACAATCTATAAGATTTACGGAAAATAAGAACCTTAAAACTATATTAGGGAAATTTCCTTCTGTCGTTAAATATAGGATAATAACTACTGAAAACATCCCTTTCTTTAAAGGAATGACCGAAGAACAAATAAGAGAAAAGTATAATATATCTAAATGACAAAACAATTTTTAACATATCAAGAATTTTTAAACGAAGGGCTTAGTTCTTCAAGGAAAGCTTTTCTTACTACAGGTAAGATTGGACCGGAAGACTTCGAAAGACTTACTTCGTTAGACGTAACTCCTAAAAAGAAATACCTTGATAGTATTTGTAGATTTTATATAGAAGGTCATTCTGAGCAAGAAATAAAAAATTATATCGATAAGTTTCATATATTAGGTGCTAATCTAACCAAGAAAGATATAAACCTTTACGACTTCCAAGAATTAAAATCTACATTAGACGGTTATACTTCTAAGAATCAAAAAGATAAACTTGTTACCAAAGATATAGAAGTAGTCTATGAAGACGAAAGGTTCTTTATTGTCCGACCTGAGACGTTTGAGCAGTCTGCCAAATACGGCAGAGGTACCAAATGGTGTATCACTGCTACCGACGGTACCGGACAGGAAGCGTGGGACGGGTATAGACGGTTAGGATACACTTTTTACTTTATAACAGACAAGTCTTTACTTCCTAAGAATCCTTTATATAAAGTAGTGATTGCAGTAGATAAAGAAGGGCAAATAACATACGATTCTAATTCTACAGTAAATTCTTTGAACGAAGAGATAGAAGGAGAAGAATACATCGAAGAGAATGAATTGGACTTAGATATTTTCGTTCCGAGAGAACTTACTCCTTTGGAAATATGGGGTATTGACCTTTCTAAACTTAAAGATGGTGTTTATAACGATAGAATTCACGCACCTTACGATATAAAAGAATTCAAAGGGTTTAAAGAAGAATTAGGAATTGATATAAAAGAAGTAAAAGGATATTTATATTTCGGATGTAATTCTTTAATATCGGTTTCTAATCTCCCTCAATACATAGGAGGATTTTTATATTTCGAATGTTGTTATTCTTTAACTTCTATATCGAATCTTCCTGAATACGTAGGAGAAAGTTTAGAGTTTTGGAAATGTACTTCTTTAACTTCGGTATCTAATCTCCCTGATTATGTAGGCGGCGGTTTATCTTTCAGAAATTGTACTGCATTAACTTCTTTCCCGGACCTTCCTGAATATGTAGGAGATTATTTAGATTTCGAATCGTGTACATCTTTAACTTCTATTGAAAAAATGCCTTCAGTTATTGGAAATTATATTTGGACTTTAAATTGTCCATTCTTTGAAGGAATGAACGAAGCACAAATAAGACAAAAGTATAATATATCATCTGAATGAAAAAACAATTTCTAACATATCAGGAATTTTTAAACGAAGGGCTTAATTCTTCAAGGAAAGCTTTTCTTTCTACCGGTAAAATAGGTCCGGAAGACTTTGAACGACTTACTACGTTAGACGTAACTCCTACAAAGAAATATCTTGATAGTATATGCAGGTTTTTCTTAGAAGGTCATTCTGAAGAAGAAATAAAGACTTATATTGAAAAGTTTAATACGTTAGGTTCTAATCTACCCAAGAAAGATATAAATCTTTATAGTTTCGAAGAACTCAAATCTTCTCTCGATAGTTACACTTCTAAGAATCAAAAAGATAAACTTGTTACCAAAGATATAGAAGTAGTCTATGAAGACGAAAGGTTCTTTATTGTCCGACCTGAGACGTTTGAGCAGTCTGCTAAATATGGCAGAGGTACTAAATGGTGTATCACTGCTACCGACGGTACCGGAGAGGAAGCATGGAAAGGTTATAGACAGTTAGGAATTACTTTCTACTTCGTTACAGACAAGTCTTTACTTCCTAAGAATCCTTTATATAAAGTAGCGATTGCAGTAGATAAAGAAGGGCAAATAAAATACGATTCTAATTCTACAGTAAATTCTTTGAACGAAGAAATAGACGGAGAAGAATATATAGAAGATAATTATTTACCGAGAGAACTTTTCGTTCCGAAAGAAATTCCTCTTTTAGAAAAATGGGACATCGATCTCTCTCAATATAAAGATGGTGTTTATTTAGAAAGTATCCAAGTACCTTACGATATAAAAGAATTTAGAGGATTTAAAGAAGAATTAGGACTTGATATAAAACAAATGAATAAAGGTTTAAGTTTCATGTTATGTAAATCTTTAACTTCTGTATCAAATCTCCCTCAATACATAGGAGGATTTTTAAGTTTCGATGATTGTGAATCTTTAACTTCGGTTTCCAATCTTCCTGAAAATATAAAAGGTGGGTTGTCTTTCAACTACTGTACTTCTTTAACTTCGTTATCGAATCTTCCTAAAAATATAGGATGGAATTTATCTTTCAGACGATGTACTTCTTTAACTTCAGTTTCAAATCTTCCTGAAAAGATAAATGGCAGTTTGATTTTTTCAAATTGTACATCTCTAACCTCTGTATCGAATCTTCCGAAAGAAATAGGGGAAAATATAGACTTTACGTTTTGTACTTCTTTAACATCTATATCCAACCTTCCTGATTTTATAGGAAGAAGTTTAGATTTCTACAAATGTACTTCTTTAACTTCTATTTCAAAAATGCCTTCCGTTATTAAAAATGATATTTATACGAGAGACTGTCCATTTTTTGAAGGTATGTCGGAAGGAGATATAAGGAATAAATACAATATTTCTAAATAACTCAAAAAAATATTTGGAAATTAAGATTTTTCTTCTTATATTTGTACCAAGAGTTCAAAACAATTTAAAAGAAAAAGAAAATGAAAAACCCATCAATAAATCCGACAGTAGAAGTTTCTAAAGATAGAGTTTATTTAGAAGATAAACTATACACTCCTTTTATAAAGTTCAAAAACTTCGATTTTTCAAAATCACAAGTGTCTGAAAAAATAGATATTTGTAATAACATAACTTTCGAAAACTGTACAAATATAGAAAATTTCGAATTTCCTGAGAAATGCTATACTATAACATACATAAATTCTAAAGTTCCTTCAAGCTCTCCTCTTCATTCTTTCGTGAACGTTATCGAAGATTAAGTATAGTAACAGTCTTGATTTTTATTTTTAAAGATATATAAAATAAATCATTTCGATATATGCTTTTACAGACGGTTTCTACTAATATAAACGCCGATGGAAATTTTATAGACAAAGTAAGCACCTTGTTTTCACAACATGGAGTCTATACATCTTTATTTGCTTTTTTTCTTATTATAGTTATAGTATTATTATATAAAGCAGGTAGTCTTTACCTTTCAAAAGAAAATCAAAAAAGAGAAGCTGAAAACGAAAATTTAAAAAATGAAAATATTAAACTCCGTGAAGAAAATGCAGTAAATAAGTTCGCCGAAAAAGAAAATAGTAACAATATAAAGATAAGTACGAATATAGAAATTTCTGAATTTAGAGACCTTACCAAACATTCATTTTTCGCAAATACAGATTATATCTTAGATGTTAAAATCAAAGAAGTTTTCGCTTCTTCCGAAAATAAAAAAAATATCTTTACCGACTACATTTATGCGAAATACAAAACTTCAAGAGATAGTTGGTACGACGTTATAAAATCTATAGATCCTGATACTATAAACCAAGACGTTCTCAAATCACTCCTTATAAACACCGAAAAAGATTCTATTCAACAATGTAATAAATTGTTAGAAGGTTATCGTATGCCTTCTAACGTTTCGAATAGAATGAAAGAACTTACTTCTTACTCAGACAAAATGATAATATCAGTCATCGAAAACTATTGCGAAAGCGATTATCTCGAAAATGGATTTGATATTATATACATGATACTCGAATATAAGAACAACGTGTGTGATATACTTTTTACACATCTTCTTCTCAATATAGAGAGATTAAACGGTACTCTTGAAAAAAGCGAGTACAAATCTAAAATAAACAAATAAACCATAACATACAAAGGAAGAATATGGAAAGAAATATATTAGTAGTAGATGACGACAAATGTCTTTATGACATAATAAGTAGAATACTTATAAAACCGGAAGTCGGTAAAAATAATCTCAAGTTCTTCTATGCTGAAAGTTTAGAAAAAGCAAAGAATATACTATCTAACGAGAATATAGATTTAGTATATACAGATTACGCAATAAAAGGATTTTCAGAAACCGGAGAAGACGTAATAAACTGGATAAACAAAAATAAATTAAAAGCCAAAGTGGTAGTAACTACAGCTATAACTGATTCGTCTTTATACCAAAAATTAAAAGATAAAGGAGCTTCTCAGATTATGAGAAAACCTTTCAACCAAAAAACTTTAATGAACAGTTACAAAACAAACATAGAGGAGGTATAACCTATGAAAAGCAACGGAAATAGCAACTGCGGATGTCAAGGTTCTACAGGAGTTATAAAATAAAAAGAAAGGAGGAACGACCTCCTTTTTTATTTTTAGAATATATACAATTAAATGACAAAACAATTTTTAACATATCAGGAATTGAACGAAGCTCTTAAACTTTCCCAGTATAGAGATTATCATGACATAAGACCTAAAAATATAGAAGATAAGCTTTCTGAGCTTTTCAAAGGTAAAAACAGAATTTACA
>JACCDR011634095.1_pt1 | contig 19023 bp, 22 predicted proteins | sample 7446431 | NCBI WGS metagenome assembly JACCDR01 (sample SAMN15323443, study PRJNA562643) | freshwater metagenome | isolation source: river surface water | place: USA:Blue River Watershed | collected 2017-08-17
GCTGGCAGCGTCGATGACGCGGTGGTTGACGGCGATATGGTTCACCTTGCGAAAGGTGCCTCTGCTGTCGATACGCCTTCGTCCGGCCTTGCCGAGTTCGAAATTGCCTATCCGTACACGGATGACATTGCATCGAACGACTAACGACAATGGGGGCGGGGCTTCGGTCCCGCCCTTTCGCAACCTCTCAGACAGGGCAATAGTACATGGCACAAGAACAAATGCGAATCGTCCCCGAGTTCTATATGGCGAACATGAAGGACGAGAAGGCATCCGCAGAAGCAGGCCGTCCGATCCACAAGGAAGTGGAAATGGTCCGCATTCGCTTCATCGGTGACAACAAGAAGGTTATCGAGGAACCTGCGGACCTTTGCACGACGCGCGACCGTGCAACCAATCAGTGGATTTCCTACAAGGAAAAGTTCCCGGAGCATTACGCGGCCTTCAAGCGCAACCAGCAGTATTTCGGGCCGGGCACGCCTATTGACGAAGCCCCGTTCCTAAGTGTCGCTGAAAAGGCCGATATGAAGGCCATTCAGATATTCACGATTGAAGCCCTCGCCAATCTCGACATGGCCGGGCAGCGCAAGATTGGCATGGGCGCGGCGCAGTATGTCGCGAAGGCCCAAGCCTATATCGAAAACGCGACGGGTTCAGCCAAGGTGTTGCAACTGGCGTCGGAAAATGCCGATATGAAGGCGCAGCTTGAGCGGATGCAGCAGCAGATGGCGGAATTGCTGTCGCGCCCTGCGCAGCCTACAGGCCCGGTATCGCAGCCCATCGTCCCGCCCGTGGAAGATGACGACGGCTCGGACGTGTCCGGCTCCCCGTTCATGTCATGGGATGACCCAAGCCTCAAAGCATGGATCAAGGAAAAGTCCGGCAGTGCGCCGCGTGGCAACCCAAGCCACGAAACCCTTGTCCGCATGGCTGAACAGGCGAACGCCCGCACGGCAGAGGCCGCATAATGAGCCTGCTCACGCTCGTTCAGGACGCAATGGCGGTTTGTGGGTTCACAAGGCCCACAATCGTCTATGCCTCGACTAACCAGCTTGAAGGCGAGTTTATGACTTTCGCCACGATAGCCGGTCAGTACGAACTGGACCATGCGTGGAGAGGCTTGAAGGTCACTGCACAGTTGGAAGGCGATGGTTCCTCTACGGAATTTGGCCTTCCGGCCGACTTTGAAAACTTCATGCCCGGCTATCCCCTGTGGCTTGATAGAACCCCATCCGTGCCACTGCGCAAGGTATCTGACGAACAAATGCTGGCGGCGAAGATATCGCTCACAGCGCCCCTTCGCCCGATATGGCGCACGTTTGGCGAGGCAATCGAGTTCTATCCCGCCCCGGTCGATGGCGAAGTCATCAAACTGGAATACAGGTCCAATTACTGGATATTGGACGAAAGCGGCACGACGCGCAAAGCCGCATGGACGGCTGATACGGATTACTCCGTCATCCCTGAACGGCTCTTGGTCCTGTCCATTATCTGGCGCTGGAAAGAGTCGAAGGGCCTGCCTTATGCGGAGGATTTCCGTAATTGGCAGATTGCCCGCAGCAAGTTGACGGCTAACCACAATTCGGCAGTCCCCATTCGCGTCGGCAGGCCATTGCTGCATCCCGGCTTGGCAACTGGCGTCTATGGCGATGTGCCCGAGATTATCCCATGATGCTTGAAGCCCTCCGCACGAATAAAGCGCGGGCGCAGACAGCCAAATCAAAGAGCATCCCGGCCCCGGTGAAGGGTTGGGTTGCCATGAACAACAAGGCGCTCGGGGTTCCCGGCACGGCGCTTATTCTGGAAAACTTCTTTCCAAAGGCCGATACGGTCGAATTAAGGGCAGGTTGGGACGAGCATTCCGACACGACGGAAACGGTTCCAGTCAATACGCTCATGGCCTATCACGGCACGAGCGCGAACAAGCTATTCGGCGTTTGTAATGACACGATCTACGACGTGACCGGATCATCTGGCACGGCATCGAGCGTTACGACGCTGACCAGTTCCAAATGCGTGCATGTGAATTTCTCGACCGCAGGCGGGCATTTCCTGTTTGTGGTCAATGGGGCGGACACGGCAAAGCATTACGACGGGTCATCATGGGCAACGCCTTCGATCACGGGCACGACAAGCGATAATTTCTCGCACGTCAACGTGTTTAAGTCGCGCCTTTACTTCGTGGTCAAGAACAGCCTGAAATTTGCCTATCTCCCCACGGGGTCCATTGCCGGGGCTGCATCGACCTATGAGCTAGGTGATATCTTCCCCCGTGGCGGAACGCTGGTAGCCACTGGAACCTATACAGGCGACGGCGGCGCGGGCGCGGATGACCATTTCGTGGCTGTCACGTCCGAAGGGCAGGTTGCATTCTTCGCGGGTTCCGATCCCGGCGATGCTAACGCCTGGAATATGATTGGCGTTTTCGACGTGGCTAGGCCGCTCGGGGACAGGTGCTTGGTCAAGGTCGGTGGCGATCTCTACATCTTGACGGAAATCGGCATCATTCCGCTGTCGCAGGCGCTAAAGACCGATCCGGCTGCATTGGGTACGATAGCTGTGACGGCAAACATTGCCCCGGAAATCAATCAGGCTGCGCGGCGATACAAGGACAACTACGGCTGGCAGGTTATAGCCTATCCCAAGGGAACAATGGCGATTGTCAATGTCCCGATATCGGAAGGCGTTTCGCAAGTCCAATACGTTATGAACTCGCAGACCGGCGCATGGTGCAAATTCACGAATATCAATGCGGCTTGCTTTGAAGTTATGGGGGGAAACCTCTATTTCGGCGGCAATGACGGCAAGGTGTATCAGGCATTCGAGGCCGCAAGCGATGGCGGCTCCGATATCATCGGTGACATGCTGCTGGCCTATGACGATTTCGGTTATAAGGCGCAGCTAAAACACTGGAAGATGATTAGGCCGGTCATCTATTCGCAGGCGAATGTTACCCCTCAGATTGGCTTGAACGTCGATTATATCGAGGCCGTGCCAACGGGTACGATTACGGCGGGCAGCACGTCGAACTTCCTGTGGGGTTCGATGACATGGGGCAGCTTTACGTGGTCAGGCGGGCTTTCGCTCAATGCGCGCTGGCGTCCGGTGACTGACAGGCCGGGCTATGTCGCTGGCGTGCGAATGAGGGTCGCGGCATCAGGGCAGGGAAGCCCGATATTGCTACAGGTGAACGAGTTCAACGTCACCTATCAAGTCGGCGGGATAATGTAATGGCGGAGCTCAAGCCATATAACCCGACGATGCGAGACAGGCTTGCGAGGGCGTTGCTAGGCGATGCGCGCCCCGGATCAGCGCGGGCGAATATCGTTGAAGGCATTACCGGTTCGCGCGGCATCGGGCCGATAGGTATGGGCCTGATTGACTTTACCCCGGTTGGCGCTGTTGCTGGCGCGCAAGAGGCTGCGCAGCAGGGCGACTATCGCGGCGCGGCGATGAATGCCATGTTTTTAGGTCCGATGGCGCGGACAGCTAATAAGACGGCTTTGACGCAGGCCGAAAAGATGGCGGCGGGCGGCGCTAATAGGGATGAGATTTGGAACAAAACAGGGTGGTTTCAGGGGCCAGACAGCAAGTGGCGGTTTGAAATAAGTGACGCAAATTCAAAATTTAATGAAAGCGCCGCGACTGCCGCAATGCCAAGCCGCATCAAACTTGCGGAGTCTTACTTTGAGCAGCAGGGCGTTTCGCCCATAAAGTTTATGACAGGCCAATACAAAGACCTAGACAATGCAGCCCTTAGCTATGCCGATGCGAGGCTTGCTGAGCTTAGGTCGCAAGCGGCGACGCAGCCGTTAAGTCAGGTTCTTTCCCACGATTCATTATATGCGGCGTATCCGCATTTGAAGGAAATCCCCGTGGCAAAAGAAAATCTTGGCGGTATTGGCGGGAGTTATAACCAAGGCCGAATAACTTACGGGAATGCCCCTCTTGGGTCGCAGTTTGATAATCGAAGCGTCTTGTCGCATGAGCTTCAACATGCCGTCCAAGACGCAGAAGGGTTTGCGCGCGGCGGCGCACCGGGTATGGTCGATTATAGGCGGCTCGCCGGAGAGGTAGAGGCGAGAAATGTTCAAAACAGATTGAACATGACGCCGGAACAGCGTCGGGCAGCGCCCCCGTGGGTCACGCAAGACGTTCCGTTCTCCGAACAAATCCTTCGCGCGTTTGGCGGCAAATGAAGCTGCTATTCGGTCAGAACGAATATGTTGCCGATTATGTCTCCGCTGGCCTCGGGATACCCATCAGAGGCCCCTACACGGCCATAGGCGTTATATCGACAAAGGGCGATCTGGTCGGCGGCATCGTCTTCCATGCCTTCAATGGGTCAGTCATCGAAATGACGGCTTACTGTCCCCAAAGCATGAAGCGCGGGGTTATCAGGGGAATAGCCCATTACGTGTTTGTGCAGCTTGGTTGCAATCGCATGTACGCGCGAACGAAGCGCAGCAACAAAGCCATGTGCAGAATGTTCCCGAAAATCGGCTTCTCGTTCAAGTGCGTCTTGGAACAGCACTTCGGGCCGGAAAAGTCAGACGACGCGGTGCTTTACAGCATCAGCAAGGACGTAGCTTTGAAAAGGTGGTTAGATGTTCGATAGCCCCGATCCCCCGACACCCCCCGATCCCGTAGCGACGGCACAAGCGCAAACCCAGTCCAATCGTGAGACTGCAATCGCGAATGCCAACCTTAATCGCTATAACCAGTACGGGCCGCAGGGTTCGGTTGAATGGCAGGTTGTCGGGACGAACGCGGACGGCACGCCTCGCTATACTCAGACCACGGCCTATTCGCCCGGTGAGCAGCAGGTTTACAATACCAATCTGGCGACGCGGCAGAACGTCGGGCAAATCGGCCTGAACGCATCGCAGCGCATTGGCGACCTGCTGAATACGAACTTCAACCCGAACGATGAAGTTGCCGCGCAACTCAACGACCTCGGCAGAAAGCGCCTCGATCCGCGCTTCCAGCAGGAACAGGCCACCCTTGAACAGCAGTTGGCTAACAAGGGCATTACGATGGGTTCGGATGCCTATAACCGTGCAATGGGGCAATTCGGGCAGACCAAGAACGATGCTTATAACCAGCTTGCATTGACAGGTCAGCAGCAGGCTTGGAACCAAGCTGTTGCCAATCGCTCGCAGCCGATTAACGAAGTCACGGCGCTTATGTCGGGTTCGCAGGTGTCCACGCCTTGGCTTGGTCAGCAGCAGCAGACGAATATGGCGAACACGGACGTTGCGGGCATTTACCAGAACAACTTCCAGAACCAGATGGGCATCTACAATGCCGAAATGAACCAGCAGAACGCCATGATGGGCGGTGTCGCGGGCATGGCAGGGCAGGCGATGCGGTTCATTCCGTGGTCTGACAGGCGCTTGAAAAAGGACATTGTGCCTCTTGGCGTCCATGAAAGCGGGCTTATGGCCTACGAATGGACATACACATTCGCACCGGGACGCTATCGGGGTTTCATTGCCGATGAGGTCGCGCGCCTTTATCCGCACGCGGTCATCCGTATGCCTAACGGCTTTGATGCTGTCGATTACGCGAGGATTGGCTGATGGCGGGCTTTTTCTTCAACGACGAATTTGCAACGCCTGACGCCATTGACCGCCGCCGGGCGCTTATCAATGCGCTGAGTAAGGAAAACCTCTCGACGGCCCCGGTAGGCCATTGGACGGCTGGCCTTGCCCGAGTGCTTGGCGCTGCTGCCGATGGCTATGAAGGCGCAAAGCTGAACGAGGCAGAGAAGAAAGGCGTTGAAGCGAATAAAGCGGCTTTGATGGCTGCTTTCGGGATGGGCGGTTCTCCTACGCAACTGCCCGGCGCTGCGCCTGCTGACCCCGCTGGTTCGTCATGGAATGGCAGCGGACAGCAAGTCCCGAGTGTTTCCCGTGAAACAGCCCCGCCCGCGCCTGTCCAGCAACAGCCACTATTGCCTAACCGTCCGCAGATGCCGGAAGGGCCGAACATCTTTGAACGTGTCGGCGGCATGATCCCCGAGGCTATGGGTCAGGAACCTGCAAAGCCGTCACCGTTCGGGACCATCAATCAATCCATCTCGACTAACGGCAACAGCGCTCCGCTGTGGACGCAGCCGGGATTGACGAAGGGCGTTCCTGGTATCGGGACAATGCCGACAAGTCCGACGCTGGCCTTTCAAGAGCCGGGACCGATGGCCCCTATGGGCGGCGGCACGCAGATGGCAGGCGGCGGCACAGGCGGCATTTATGGCCGTATGCTCACGCAGGAAAGCGGCAACAGGCAATTCAATCGCGACGGGAGTGTAGTGACCTCCCCGAAAGGCGCTGCCGGTATTGCTCAAGTGATGCCAGCTACAGGGCCGGAAGCCGCGCGCCTTGCTGGCCTGCCGTGGGACATAAACCGCTTTTACAACGATGAGAACTATAACAAGGCGCTCGGCAAAGCCTATTTCGATGCTCAGAACCGCAAGTTCAATGATCCGATAGCAGCGGCAGCAGCGTATAACGCAGGCCCCGGCAGGGTAAATCAGGCGATTGCGCAGCAGGAACGTACTGGACAGCCTTACACCGATTTCCTGCCCAAAGAGACGCAGAACTACATTGCAGCCGTCGGCGGGCCGGACATGCCAGCCCAAGGCGCGCAGGCTGCAGAACAACCCATGCAGCGCCCGGCTCCGGGTCAGTTCGTGAACCCCATGCAGGGCGGCGGACAGATGCAGCGCCCCGGCGTTAACCCCGCGCTATTGCAGGCCCTAGCAAGCCCGTGGGCGGCGAAGAACCCCATGCTGGCACAGTTGGGTATGAAGGTTGCCGGTGAACAAATCGGCGGCACTAAGCTCCAATATCAGACCTTGCCGGACGGTACTATTCTGGCGCTCGATCCGAGCGGGCGCATGGCCCCGCGTCCGGTCTATCAGGCCCCGACCAAGCCGACCTATGGCGTTATCGGCAAGGACGAGTTCGGCAATGAGCAATATGGCTGGATTGATCCGGTCAATCGCCAGACCACGCCCGGCCAGCCTACGCAGGCTCCGGCAACCGGTGGCGGCGGGGCTACGAATAATCAGCCCGGAATTTCCGTAGCACCCGCGCAAGGCATCCCCCCGGCCCCTCCGGGCGTCGATCCAAAGGTATGGCGCACGGAACAGACCAAAAAGCTGGCGGAAGGTGACGCGGGAGACAAGAAATTCCGCGAAACAATGGGCAAGGAACAAGGCGAATACTTTGTCGCAACCGGCAAGGATGGCGATGCGGCAGCGCAGGACTTGCAGACCATTGGCGAACTTCGCAAACTTGGCGACCGTATCAAAACCGGTGGCGGTGCGGTCATCAGGCAGCGCCTTGGCGAGTTCGGCATCAAGTTCAAAGGCTCGGACGATATCGAAGCCTATTCGGCTTTGCTCAATCGCCTCACACCTCAGCAGCGCGTTCCCGGTTCCGGTGCAACGTCCGACTTCGACGCCAAGATGTTCCGCGACAGCCTGCCCCGGCTTATCAATACGCCAGAAGGCAACAAGCTCGTTCTCGATACGATGGAACGGCTTGCGCAGAACCGCATGGCCCGTGCTGACATTGCAAACAAGGTCCAAACCGGCGAACTCAACCGCCAAGAGGGCATGAAGCAGCTTTCGCAATTGCAGTCTGACGCGCGCAAGCTGTCGGAAGGCATCAAGACGGCGGCGGCAAAGCCAGCAGCGTCCCCGAACGTTCCCGGGCAAACTCAGACTATTACGAGAGAGCAATACCAATCCTTGCCGAGCGGATCAAAGTTCATTGCAGCCGATGATCCGACCAAGACCGTAAGGACCAAACCCTGATGGCAAATTGGTACGAAGCCGCACCGGCTGTTTCGGAAAAGCCAAAGAACTGGTTTGACGACGCTCCACCAGAACGAGGGCAGGGCGAAAGTTTCGTCCGTGGCGCTGGACAAGGTGCTACTTTCGGCTTTCAAGATGAAATGGCCGGGTTGGGGGCACAGTCTCCAATTCCTGGCGCTGCTGCGGCTTCGCAAACCACACTTGGCGCTCTCAGCGCGCCGGACGTGATAGCTGGAGGCATTCGCAAGCTGTTTGGCGGTGGCAATTATCAGCAAGTCCGCGATGAGCAGCGCACAGCCAATGAACAGGCGCAGAAAGCCAACCCGGGAACATACCTTGGCGGCGCTGTTGTCGGCGCGGTGGCTTCGGGCGCTCCGCTCGCCTCTCTCGCGGCGGCTCCGACCATTGGCGGGCAGGTGTTGCGCGGCGCAGCGGTCGGCGCTGGCATGGGCGCGGCACAAGGGGCGGGAGAAGCCCCTGAAATGTCTGCTGTGCCCAATGAGGCGGCTACGGGCGGCGCTGTAGGCGGGGCGCTTGGCGCTACATTCCCACTCGCACTACAGGCCGCTCGGCGCATTGTTAGCCCATTCCCCGGAACGCCTGAACGGTCGCGGCTTGTCGATGTTCTGCGCCAAGAGGGCGTTGACCTGTCGGCGGGCCAAACTTCGGGCAGCAGGCCCCTGCAATGGGCCGAAGCCACGTTGACGGACCTGCCATTTGGCGGCGGTCGCGCGTTCACCGAACGGCAAGGGGAACAGTTCACCCGAGCCGCATTGCGCAGGGCGGGAACTGACGCGCCCCGGGCTACGCCGGAAGTCATCGACCAGACCCTAACCCGCATGGGCAATGAGTTCGACCGCCTTGCGACGGGCAACACTATCACGCCGGATCGGCAGTTAGTTACCGACCTCGGCAACGCGATGCGCGAATATACGGCTGTCGTGGGGCCATCAATGCAGGCCCCGGCAGTGCAGAACGCTATTCAGGACATTGTGCAGGTCGCGCGGGCGAATGGCGGGACCATCCCGGGCGAGTTCTATCAGGCAACCCGCTCTCGGCTGGACCGGCTTGCCCGCAATTCCCGGGCTGACCCGCAATTGTCGGGCGCATTGTTTGAAATCAGAAATTCCCTCGATAGCGCAATGGAGCGCGGGCTTGCCGCGTCCGGCTCGCCAGACCTTGGCGCATGGCAGGAAGTGCGCCGCCAATACCGGAATATCCTGCCAATCGAGCGCGCGGCTACCGGTGCGGGATCTGATACCGCTCAGGGCTTGCTTTCGCCTTCACAGCTAAAGAACGCCGTGGCAGGCCAGAACAAGCGAGCCTATGCCCGGGGCGATGGCGATCTAGCTGACCTCGCGCGGGCAGGTGAAGCCGTCATGCGCCCATTGCCTAACAGCGGCACATCTCAGCGCGCGCTCTATACGGCATTGCTTGGCGCTGGCGGTCTAGGTGCTGCCGGTATGGCGGACGTTGACCCCCGCGTATTGGCTGGCGCTCTTGCTGGTCCGATGGTTGGCCGCGCGATGCTGACCCGTCCAACCGCAAACGCTCTGGCTAACCGCCTGCTGCAAGGCAATGCAAGCCCGCAGGCGCAGGCTTTGGCCCGGGCGCGGATTGCCGCACCCGTCCAACAGCAAGCCGTCAGGGATTATCGACAGAGCCTTCCCGCGCCCTTCTAGCGTCAATCCGGTTCCCGATTTTCCAGCAAACAAAGATGAACGCGGCGGATGCTGCCAAAAGCACTGGCACGCTGACGACGCCGCTTAACCACTTGAACAACCAGTAAGCGGCCATCGGGATCAGGATGACCGCCATCGTCGCGCCAATCGCTCTCAACACTATCATGAGGTCTCCCGATGCCATTCAACGGCAGTGGATCGTTTAGCCTGTCCGACACCATCGCCAATTCGACGCCCGGCGATGCTGATGAGGTCATGGGCATCTTCAACGATATCGCCACGGCAATAAGTAACACGGTGGCGAAAGACGGTCAAAGCACCATGACCGGCGTATTGAAAGCTGTGAATGGTTCAGCTTCGGCCCCGTCCTATACCTTTGGCTCCGATACAAATTCCGGCCTTTATCGGTACGGCGCGGATCAGGTCGGCGTTACCGCGAACGGTTCCGCAGTCGGTTATTTCGCTTCCACAGGCTGGAATGGCGCTGTAGTTGGCAACGTCACGGGCAACCTTACCGGAAATGTCACGGGCAACGTAACCGGCAACCTGACCGGCAATGTCACAGGCACGGCCTCGGGCAATCCTCCGAACGCCCGCACGATTGCAACCGGAACGGGCCTCACTGGCGGCGGCGATCTATCGGCTAACCGGACGCTCTCCCTTGCAACGTCCGGCGTCTCAGCGGGCACCTATAACGCGCCTACGTTCGTTGTGGACGAGTACGGGCGCATTACGTCGGTATCGAACTCCGGCAACAGCCTTGTTCGCGCCCGTGGCACACTGAACACGACCGGAAACACATGGGAGACTGGATCGGTCAATCTCAGTGCATCCGTGACCAACTCGACAACGGGCACGTTCGTATTCTCGTTCAGTTCGGCGCTGGCAAGCGCGAACTTTCAAGTCCTTGTTACGACCGATACTGTTGGCGTCGCGGCCTATGTGTCCAGCAAATCCACAAGCGGTTTCACGGTCTATACCTACGGCACGGCCACGGGCGCTGCGCAGGAACCCGGCAAACTTGATTTAGTGGTTTACGGCGGCTTCTAATGGCCCCCCGCGCTCAACCCCTCAAGATGGGGGGGCATCAAATACAGGGCATGGCTGACGGCACAGAAGATGCCGATGCCGTAACCAAAAGCCAGATGGACGCGGCCATAGCTGCGATTGACTTGTCCACATTGGCCCCGCTGGCAAGCCCGACATTTACCGGCGATCCCAAGGCCCCCACGCCTTCCACAGCCGACAATGACACCAGCATCGCCACAACGGCCTATGTGCAGGCTAACCTTGCCTCGTACGCCCCGAAGGCTTCCCCGGCCCTCACTGGTGTTCCCACGGCTCCCACGGCCTCCGCAGGCAATAACAGCACGCAGATAGCCACAACGGCTTATGTGGACACTGCCCCGGTCTGGCGCGGTGTATCGGCCCCGGCTGACAAGGCTGTCGTCACAAGCACAATCCCCGCTGATTGGTCCGGCCTATCGTTCACAGTTGCGGCGAACAAGACCTATTGCTTTCGGTTCGTTTTCAGTTGCAACAACTTTGACTCCGGCGGGTCGAAGGTCGGGTTCACCGTTCCCTCTAGCCCTTCGTCCATCTGGTATGGCGGCACGATTGGCGCTCATACGGGGGGAGGCAGCAACCCAATCAACTCCCCTATCGTGATTGTGGCCGGATCATCTTCCATTGCCAGCCCGATTGTCGGATGGGGGAATGTCGTCGGCGTCATTGACGGCGTTCTGGTCAATGGGTCGAACGCGGGAACTTTTCAGGTGCAGGTGGCGCAGGCCAGCGCATCCGGCACGACCACATTCCGCAAGGGTTCATTCCTGCAATACCTGGAGCTTGCCTAGTGGCGACGACACTGACGCCCCGTGCGTCCGGCAGTCCTACCATTTTGACCGCGAGAACAGCGGGCTCGTCCGTCACGCTCAATTCGCTTGGGCAGATACCGCAGTCCTCGATTGACCCTGTTCCTGTGCCAGATGATTGGGCTTATGAAGCTCTCGATGGCGGGGCAGGCATTGCGCGCGATGCTATCGGCAATGTGTACCGCAGGGTAACGGGTTCAGTTCAAACCGTATCAAATTTCATTACTGGCCTGTCTGTCAATCGCGACTCGATTTCAGCGGGCGGAGGTCTTGACGGCTTCCCGGTAGAATATGCGGCTGATGTGCCCGTATTCCAAAACAGGCGCGGCCCTGATGCGAGCGTGACGGGCCTTGCGATCCGCAAGCCGTTTGAAAATCTTTTTCACGGTGCAGACGACATAACCACGGCAGAATGGACTTATGTTAATTGTTCCGCTTCTCTTGATGGCACAAAGACTCCCTTTGTAAATGGCGGGAAAATATGGGCGGTCACTAAAGTCGGAACGACTGGCTTTGCTTCGATTACGCATGTCGAAACCTTTGACACGCTAGAACCTAACACCGATTACGTGATGGGCTGGCCTTTCCTTCGCGCCAGCACGGCAAAGCACTTCTATCTAAAGCCCATCTTTTCCGGGTCGGGCTGGTCGCATGTTGCGAACTGTAGTTTCGACCTGTCCACGCTCGTTTGCTATGACCGTGCGTTTTCAATCACAGGCACGGGATCGCCGGGCGTTATCTCGCTGGAAGACACATTCCAGCCCAACATCACGCAGTTGAACGATACCCATTGCATAGCATGGATCAAGTTCAATTCGTACAATAACACGATAGCGACAATCCAGATTGTTTGGGATGCGGAGGACCAAGCCGAAGAAGGGATTATGTACCTCGGCGAGCCGTTCCTTGAAAAAGGCTCGACACCGGCACTAACGCAGCTTCCCGTCACGGTGGACTATCACCCAAAGCCCGCGCCGCTCACGTCCGCAAGGTGGAACACGCTGGCAGGCTCTACGACAATTGGCGCTTTTGGCGTTGGCATTAACAAGCTCTCCACCACTGACTTTACGGGCGGCACGGTAACGCTCTCCAATGTAAGCCGGACGGTTAATTCTAATGGCGGTTGGGCTGGGTCTGGCGACAGCTACACGCTTGCAGATAGCAGCGGATCGGCTTTTGGGTTCGTACAATATCAAGAAATCGTCAATCTCACTGATGCTTCTGACAAGGTTTATGGCGGGTTTTTCTTCAAGACAAACCCCGGCTCTACTGAATCGCGCTTTCGCGTCCAGATATACTCGACCGGCCTGCTACAGCCGAACATCTATCTCAACCACTTTAACACATGGTCGCGTGTCTCTAGCATCGACACGGACCAAGGCGCGGTTAGGGCAGAAGTTGTCACCACCAGTGATCCAAATATTCAGCTTGTCGTTGTCGAACTGACGAACATAAACAACGGCGATAACCTGCGCTGGACGCTTTACCCGTCATACGGCGCGGCAGATGAAACCTACGGGATTGAGGTCTTTTCGCCATTCCTGATTGCAGCAGGCTCCGGTACGCGCTGGACATTCTCCGAGGTCGAGGACTTTACAGCAGAAGATGTAATCGAGGACTTCACGGGCCAGAACACGCGGGCAGGGACTATTGCCGTTGACTTCGACCGGCTGGACATGGGCATATCCTTTGCCGACAGTTGGGAAGCCAATACCGCCTATGAAGTTGACGACGATGTAGCCTATAACGAGTCCGTCTATTCTTGCGCTACAGCGCACACGTCAGGCGATACGTTCAGCGATACGAATTGGACGCTTGCCTATTCCATAACGGAACCCGTCCGCCATTATCTGTTCAGCTTGAACGACGGCACCGCGAACAATCGCGTTGAAATGTACCTGCAAAAGGTCAATGGCGCTGTCATGGCCTACGGGCAGATCATCGGCAGCACGGGAACGACTGTCAGCCTGTCAGGCGAGGCACCCGGCGAAGGACCGGGCCGCTGGTGGATAGCCTGGAACCCGTCCGGCGCTGTCATGGGCAAGGATGGGACAACCATTGACGAATACGATGGCACGCTTTCCCCGCCGTCTAGCCCCACTGAATTGCATTTGGGCAAGGACAGCAACCTCGAAAACCCGGTCAATGCCGACCTCATGCGCTACTTCTGGTCTCCGGTTAAGCGCACGGCCTCGTTCATAGCGGGCATTGGCAGGGAAGAACTGACCGAGGCGGAATTAGACGCGCTGGACGCGGAAACGCAGGCGGCGGCGGAAACGCTGAAAGCCCGCATTCGCACTGGCATTGTGCAAATGGGCGCGTCCGATGTGGGCGTGATAACCAGCACGGGGCAGAGCTTTGCGCGTTCATCCTTTGGCGCAATCCCGGTCTATACAACCTACGAATGGCTACAGACGAAAGACGCATGGCGCGCTGCCTGCTTCATGCACGGGGCGTCTGTTCGCGATGCGTCAAACGATGCGAATTTCGATCCGATTACGGACGGCGGTGCGGGTAATGACACACTGCAAACAATGGTTGCCACGATTGACGCTGGCAATACGGTCCTTACGAATGCCGATGTAGAAGCCAGCGGCTTCCCCTCGACTTCCTACGTTGGCGAAAGCCCGATTGTTTCGTCTTGCTATGAGTTCGCTGCGCTGCTCATGGAGAGCTTCGGGCAGTCGTCTCCGCTGTTCCGGCTTGTCGGTGGCGCGGTTGGTTCGGCTACAGATGGCTCTATTGCCGCCATATCGGACACGTCCGGCAATGCGTGGTTGCAATATGAGGACTGGCACCAGCAGACCTATACAAAAATCGGCACGCAATGGGGCGTCTCGGCTTCCAATATCAAGTTCCTTGGGGCTGACATAAACCACGGGGAAAGCGGCTATAGGGCGAAAAACTGGAAAGTAGATTATCGCGACGGCGGGACGGATAACACGGGCATCGGGATTTCAGGTTGGCTTGATAATCTGGATCAAATCGCGGTCGATATCTACGGGCAGGACGCCACGACTGAAAAGCCACTGCATGTCGTCGCTATCCCCTCGCTGGATTGGCAGGAGGACGGTAACGCCATCTGCGCAGCTTGGCGGCAGATGGAAGATGAACGCGAAAACGTTGTAAACGCCTTTGCAACCTATGCGGGGCAGAACTCCGGCACTGTAGGCGCTGAGCATCCTGTATCGTGGGGCGCTGTTACTGACGGGCCGCACAAAGCCCGCGCCCGACACTATATCCAAGTGCAGGGCCGCAACTGGTTCAATCCCCGCATCTACAACGCATGGCAGCACGGGAATAAGGTCTATCTCGGCATCCTTGCCATGCAGTACCCGATGCAGCGGCTCCCTGTCTCCGGCTACATGACGCCAGCCATTGAAGACATACCTGACGGCGGTTTCGTGCTTTGGGACGGAACGAAGCGGGTCAACATTGACAGCGTTGCGGTCGATCCTGACCGGCCTTCTATCATTGAAATCACTTTGAAGGAATGGCCCACAAGGCCGCTGAAACTCGGCTATGCGCAAAAGACCGGATCGAACGGGCGCGGTGAATGGTTCGATAGCTCTCCCGACTTCAACCGTTGGGAATATCGGCATGAAAGCTACGACTACGCGGATCGGGACGTTAGCGATACCTACGATTATGTCCGTGGTGCATCGCCTTTGCTGCCTGATTTCTTCGACTGCGAAATGATATGAGGTAAGACGATGAACCGTGCCTATTTCTTCAAGCGCGTCCGCGAAAGTCTGTTTTCCGGCAAGCTCTCCGCAAAGCAGGCGGAAGGGCTGACGAAGATACTCGACTACCGGGAAAAGAACTGGCCCAAAATGTCGAATGATGAACTGGCCTATTTGCTGGCGACGGCGAAATGGGAAACCAAGCATACAATGCAGCCGGTTCGGGAAATGGGCGGTGAGGCGTATCTGCGGTCAAAGAAATATTACCCTTGGGTTGGCGAGGGGCTTGTTCAGGTCACTTGGGAAGCCAACCATAGGAAGTTCGGCGCGACGAAGCCTGGACAACTTCTGACATGGGAAAAGGCTCTGCCTGCTATTTTCAGTGGCATGATAAAGGGCATGTTCACCGGCAAGAGGCTCGCGGATTACATTGGGGAAGGCCGCAGGGACTATGTAGGGGCGCGGCGCATTGTAAACGGCACAGACAAGGCAAAGCAGATCGCCTTGATAGCCGAAGGTTTCCGCGAAGCTCTTGTGCAGGCGAATGAACGGCCTGCTGATGCTGGCGTGGCGAAGGACGAGCCGCAGGTAACGGGCAAGCCTGTACTAAAGTCGAAAACCGTATGGGCGCAGATTATCCAGATTGTCACTGGCGGCGGCGCTGCTGCTCTTACTGCACTTGGGGAAATCCCTTGGCAGAACGCGCTTATTTTGGCCGGAACTGTTATAATCCTCGCTGCCGGATATATCATATATTCGCGCTGGCAGAAGTCGGTGAATGAGGGGATATAGCATGGACGACGGCTTTTATGTTCACATCAATAATATGGGTGAACTTGTAACCATGACAGACGCCGAGCCTACTATGCAGCTTCGGTGGTCAAAGTCCGGCATTTTGCAGCAGGCGTTCATTGTGACGACTTACAACAAGGGTCGCGCTGTTGCTCGCGAAATTGATTGGCGCGACATTCCAAAAGAGGATGAAACGTAATGCCCATCCTCTCAATCCTCTTCGGCCTCATTGATCCAGTCACCCGCATAGTAGAAAAACTTGCGCAGGCTCGCCTTGAGCAAACCAAGGCAGAAACAGACAAGGAAAAGATAGCCTCACAAGAGCGTATCGCGGCGCTAGAAGCCCGAAAGGCTGTCCTGATAGCGGAAGCCAATACGCCCATAAACGCCCTTGTGCGGGCTGCTTTCTCAATCCCCCTCGCCATTTATTTCGCCAAGATTGTCCTATGGGACAAGGTAATCATGGGCGGGGCTTCTGCCACGGATGACCTGACGCCTAATCAGTGGGTGATGGTCTGGATTGTTCTCGGGTTCTATTTCGTGAGTGATGTTACCCGCATACTGCGGCGCTAGATAAGGACTACCGGAATGGGCGACGACATGGAAAGACGTGTCACTGTTTTAGAAACCACGTTGCCCTTCATTCAGAAGGAATTGGAGGCAGCTAACCGAAAAATGGACGGCTATCACAAGTCAGCCGTTGAAGCCCGCGAAGACCTGCGCAACGATTTTCGCCACACATTCGAGGAGCTATCGTCTGAACTTAAAACCACGAACGCCAATCTGGCGCAGACGAACGCCACAATTGCCGCTCGTGAAAACCAGCTTCTAGGCGGCTGGTTTGTCGGAAAGAAATTGCTTGGCCTAGTTGCTGTCGTCGCTACAGCAGGAAGCGCAGCGGGAACCAAAATTGCCGCTATTCTGGCGAAGGTGTTTTGATAGCATCGCTATAGACAGATTTTAGAGGCTCAGGCGCGTACATGCGTAAATGCGTGTCAACGGCGCTTGGCGACACCATAGCCCATCCTTCGCACAATGCGCTTTCGCACTCACATGGAAGCGCAATCAGCGTCTCTCCGTCACAATCGAGGAAGCCAAGCGAAGAAAACCGAGATTCAATGCCAGACCTTTGCGCGTAGTTTTCCACAAACTGCTTGCGCGGTATTTTCATCACTCTCTCCTAATTCGCCGTTCCACCCCGGTCGGCGGTACCCTGAAACTCCCCGCTGGCTCACGCTGGCGGGGTTTTTTCTTGGGGGCCTTTCTTGAGGGTTAGGCGGCAAGCCGCTGTTCATCGTTGAACCAGTCGAAAACACGGGAGGGACCTCCTGTGCATTTCCAGCCATTCGCGCGCAGGTGTTTCAGTAGACGAACACCCTCAGCGCGGTCGAACGTGAAGCGATCCCAGCACCAATTTCCGATCCATGCCTTGCTGACGCGGTAGCGGAATTTCTGCCTGTGGATGCGTACCCAATGCTCACCATCCCCTGGCCCGCTGCCAATCGTAAACGCTTTTAGCTCCATGCCCGGCGATTCAAACTCGCATTCGCCCCACGAAGCCGTGTGTGCCTTGCCGTAAAATTGCCCGTTGTCAGGGTCGTTGCAAGCGAAGTCGATGTGAATGATGCGGCGGCGTGTCATATCCCTTGCCTCCGTTTGCTGCGCAGTTCACCAGCCACAACCACGGCGGCGATAAGGACTGCGGCGATTATGGCGAGCGCGATCATGGTGGCGCCTAATCGCCTCTAGCCTTAACCATGACTTCCCGCAATTGGTCAGCGATGGATTGTATAAGCTCTCCTGCCTGACCTTCTGCGAAGTCTGCTGCGCTCTCTAGGGCTTGGCAGGCTGTGTCTAGGGCAGACAGCAAGACAGCTTCATGGGTCTACTGCCCGGCTTTCTGTGCTGCCGGGAGGGGCCTGTTCAGGCATCCAGTGGGTAGCGTGTTCCTGCCGTCCTTTGGCTTCGACCTCGCATGTGTCAATCCACACTTGGCCGTTATCGCCAATTCTCATTCCAGGGAACGGCCTTCGCCAACCCGGCCCCCATAGCAGGACAGGCTTCCCCAATTCCGCTGTCGCTATATCCTTCCACTCGCTCATGCTTTCTCTCCTAGTGCCGCGTCTATCATGGTTTTCCAGAATAGTTCGAGGTCCGGTACTTCCATGCCGAACTGCGCATAGGCGGTTTCCAACATCCCCGGCGTAGGCTCCCGCAGGCGGCGCAGGACGGCGGCGGCAATTTCCCTGTAATGTGCCTCCTCTCTGCGTGTTATCTCCGGCCAGAACGCACCGGATGCGCGGCAAGCAACCTTCGCCAGTTCATCAATCATGCTCATCTTCCTCTCAGTTAAGGGTGGCTAGGCGGGGCGGGGGGATGCCATGAAGCCGTGCGCCCAATTTTGGGTATAGTCGCAGAACGGGCATATCCAGCCGCGAACGGTCGGGACCAATACGCCGTAATCCCCGGCGACGAACGGATGGTTGCTACGGTTGGCGCATGTGAACGGGTGCATTCTTGGCGGCAGGTCTGACTTAGTATCGAAAGGCTCGCGCCACGGCCCGAACTGATATTGCCAAAGCTTTTCAACCTGCTCCGGCGTGAATACTTGATCCGGCATTCGACAACTCCTGTGTTTTCAGTCACGTTCGTTTAGCAAAGCATTAACCAAGACGGGCGGGGCTAGTATTCGCAGAACATGCGGCGATTGCTGGCCCCAATTCGCCGCCGCTTGTTCACGGTGCAGCCGAAGCCTTCTCCGCATTCAATGACCTGCGCGGGGTCGTAGAAGTAGGCGGCGTTGCTGTAGATGTGGTCGTGCATTTCGTCGTCTGTCATCCCGTGCGGGATATCCGGCGCGGCGATGATCTGGACCGTGGTTTCGTCCGCCCGCATCCGGCAGCAGCAACAATCGGTCAAAACCATCTGGTCTGCCGTGACATTGGAGAGCCGCTCGTGCGTGGCCCATTTCGGGTAGGCAACGGTCGGCGGGGCTAGAATGTGAAAGCTCGTCATCCTCACTCTCCTTGATTGTTTGGAACAGGCCGCGCGAACCAAGGTGCGGCAGGCACGGCAAAAAACGCTAATGCTTTCAATGCGACGGTTTCGCGCCGCACCTGTCCGCAATGTCTTGATATTGCGCAATTATCCCACATCTCTTGGCCGCACCA
>JACCDR010279775.1_pt1 | contig 19017 bp, 38 predicted proteins | sample 7446431 | NCBI WGS metagenome assembly JACCDR01 (sample SAMN15323443, study PRJNA562643) | freshwater metagenome | isolation source: river surface water | place: USA:Blue River Watershed | collected 2017-08-17
CCAGCACCATCCGCCGGATTTGCACCAGCCACGATCGCTTTTGGAGAGCGTCGTCCACACTCGCGGGAGATGGCAGAAATCAGGAGCAGGAGAGATCTCTCAGTAGATACCGCTCGGGCTTGCCGAAGGTCTCGACGACCTCTTCCCGCGTCATTCCGATGCGAGCCGCCGTTAGGTTCACGTTCCTCTCCTGGAGCTCACGTAGATGGGCCAGCCGGCCCCCACCTCATGGAGGTACTCCCCCGTGCCATCCAAGCCGATCTCAAGGCGTCGGGGGCAGCCGTTCAGGGTGCCCAGCGTCTTCACTCGGGCCTCGTAGGCGACACCCTCGGGGCTGATGAAGGCGAGCACATCTCCAAAGCGAACATCGCCCTCGTCCAGCACGAGCATCCAGAGGTTCCGAATGGACAAATAGAACAGGCCGGCATCGGGGACGACGCCGACCTGAGGGAGATCGGTCATGAGAGACTCCGAAGGAGGTGGGGCTTCCCTGCCCCCGCGTTTGTCCTCAGCGTCCACGGCGTCGTGGGAGCTGGGGACTCACCTTCTTGGGCACGTCGTTGTAGCGGAGTTGGCCGTTGTGGTAGTCATACGGCCGCCACCCCTGGATCGTGCCGGCCCGGTTGACGCCGGGCGTAGGCGGGTAGTAACGGGTGAAGCCCCTCGCGTGGGCGTTGGGCACGGCCTTGCCGCTCACGACAGTGCCATCGGGCACCCGGTAGTAGCCCTGCCCGTAGGCCGCCTGGCTGCCCGCCAGAACGATCGCCGCCATCAAAATGGTCTTCCGCATCGTCAAATGCCTCCGGCCGCCCTAGCGGCCCCGTAGGTGTCTTCCGCGGGGTATCCGCCCCGCCACCACCCATTTTACACAAACCGCCCAAGATGTCAAGCAGCCCATGCGGGAGTCGAACCCGCCTTTACTCGCTGAGAACGAGCCGTCCTTTCCGCTAGACGAATGGGCCACGATTTGCCCAGAGCCATATTGCGTCCCTGAAGAGGATCAGGATGAGGCCGATGAAGATCGCGACAAGCAACCGGCGGGCCGACCGGTCCCGCTCGGCCAGCAATCTGTCCTCCTCGTCCTCCATCTCATGGATCATGTCCCTAATCCGCTTGGGTCGCTGCTTCTCGATATTTTTTTTCACGCGGGCGAATGCAGGCCCCTGCCCCTCATTGCGGTTCAGCCTGATCACCTCATCCTGGTCGAGGTATCTCTGGTTGATCTCGTTGAGCAAGGTGAGGATGCGATTCCGCTGCACTGGGTTATCTCGCGTCATCCGGGCGACGGTCGCGAGGGCCTCGTAGACGGAGCCCCGGAACCTCTGGAAGGGGATTAGGTGGTCCCGGTCGCCGGTTATCAGGTAGCCGCGTTGCGAAGTCTCCGACTCGGCAATGGCGATCTCCACGTCCTGCAACTGCCGGTAGACCTGCTGCGTGTGGAGCACCCATCCGTTCGTCGTCATGGGCTGGGAGGAGACGAGCCAGGAGATCGTGAGCACCATCACGCCGACGACGATCAGGTTGCTGAAGGCGAAGAAACTATGCTTCACTGGAGTTTGCTCCGCGAACCACTTGCATGACGGGGCCCTCATAATGGCCCCCCATCCTCAACATCGTTAGCGTGAAGGCGTCCATGAGGGTCCTGAAGATGGTCTCGGCGTCGTCGTCGACGGCTCGGCGGACCTCGCCGTCGTCATACTCGATCTCCATACGGATGACCCTACGGGGATGTTCCACGTTGATTGAACCATGTTGCATCGACAAGTCTCCAGTGCTCGCGGGGGGAGTCGAACCCCTCATCGCCGGGGTGAAGGCCCGGCATCCTGAACCAGTTAGACGACGCGAGCCAGAGCTGCCCGAGGGTGTCGAACCCTCGCATCCGTCATACCAAGACGGGCGGCCCTCCAAGGGCTGGGCAGCATAGGAAAAGGGGCAGAGGAGTGGACCTCTCCTGCCCCTGGCCGAAGGCCTCAGCCCTGGATGAAAGGGGGCTGCTTCTTCGACTTCGGCGACTTCTTCGGGGCCCCGTTCTCGCTGGCCGCGTCGAGAGATGGGTCCGTGGGCAGCGTGACGGCCCTCTTCTTGGCGGCGAAGGCCGATGGGGGGATCGTCTCGAAGATGATCGTGGGGATTCCTTCCTGGGCGGCATACTTCCCGGGCCTGATCTCCTCGCCCGGCTTGACGACCACGTCCGCCATGAGTGCTCGCGTGAACTCGCCCATGAGTCGACGCTTTCTTGGGGCATCCAACCCGCCCTCCTGCGTCTCCTCACCGAAGACCTCGTCCACGATCCGGGCAAGCCGCACCAGGTCGTCCTTGGTCGCCCCCTTCTCCCTCCCGAGGATGATCTTGAGCCACGCAAACATGGTCCCGATGCCCACGATCAGCGACGTACCCCCCTTCTTGCCGGCGAACGGTCCCAGGGGCGAGAGCAACATGCCCGTCGAGAGCACGTGGGGGCTGTCCGCGTCCTCCGCGTCCGCCTCGCAGTGTTCGAGGATGGCCTTGTAGACCTCCACGTAGGTGTTCTCCAGCCAGCGGGCGTCGCGGCCGTATTTGATGGCGAAGGAGCAGCCCCCGAAGAGGGAGCAGGCCCGCTCCGAGGCACTGTCGGTCGTGAGCGTGTCGATCCCGATCTTGTTCGTGACCGAAGCATCCATGCCGACCTGGCCGAACAGGTGCGAGTCCTTGTTGTCCTTGTTCAGACGCGTCGCGACGGTCAACGCCATGTCCCAGATCTTCTGGTCTTCCTTGCGGTCCACCGCCTTGTTCTTGATCTTCATCACCCGGACCTGGGCACCGGAGACGGGCCGCCCCTGCTGCAAGTTGATGAAGTCACGCTTGAGTCGCTCCGGATCGAGGTAGATCTGGATGGTCACATCACAGGTCTGGATCGCCTCGACGAGTGCCTCATCGCCCTTTTCCGTGGCCTGCTTGAGGAGGGCCGACATCGCCGCCATACGGTGGCCGCCGTCGATCAGGGCCATCTTCGTGTTCGAAGTGACCTCGAAGGAAGCCGTGCCCTTCTTCTCGTCGATCTTGAGCGAGGGCAGGTGGACGGCCCGGATGCCGGCGGACCAGCCGGCCGGCGTGAAGTTGTCGGCCTGCATCTCGCGGCGGAGCCTGCTGACCCACTGGTCGATCTGGGCCCGCTGCTCGCCCGAGTCGGACTTCGCTGTAATCCTATACACCTTGACTTCGAACCACTGACGGGCCTCCATGAAGGGCATCGTCACGGAGAGCCAGCGTCGCGGCGTGTGCTCGTCGTTCAGGAGCCATTCGCCGTAGTGCCCCCTGAATTCCTTCGTTGTAACGGGCTCGGCCTCTTCGACTGCGGTAGCCATCTGTCGGTTCCTCCGGATTTCGTCGTTGGGCCGACGCCGGCCCGTCTCCGAAATCTTAGCGAGCGTCCACCTCATGTCAACTCGAAAGCGTCACGGATTGCGGAAAGCACACGGGGCGGGAAGCTGTTCGCCTCGGCGATCACGAGGGCCCTGCGAGGGTCCGCGTCGAAGATGGCCTCGACAATCTCCCCCCAGACTACGGCCTCCTTGTCCTGGCCCGTGGCCACCAGGTCAAGCCAGGCGATCTGACAACGGTGAGCAAAGATGCTAGCCCTATCGGGCATGGACACGGAGAATCTCCATGATACTATGGATGGGGGCTATCAGCCCCAGTGGACCCGGGCGGTCGCGAGCCGCCGTCCTGTACAACTGTTACACGCCGCATCCACATGCTTCCCTGCCATCCGGCAGGAGGACGTTGTGAAGAAAATTGAATGGGGCGAAGCCCCAGCCCCCCACTATCATACTCGCCGCCCCAGTGGGGGTCAGGCGGCGAGGGCTTAGGCCGCGACTCGGAAGTCGTCGTCTAAAGTGCGGTCACTTGGTGAGGAAGGCGATGACCATCTCCCGCATGCAGCGTCGTGCTCACTTGCCAGTCGATTCAAATTCGGGCCCCCGTTGGTCCTAAGTTGGTAGTACTGCTGACTTTACCCAAAAGTAACACCCGCACAATCCGGCGAAGACGATGAATACGAGTGTCGGGATGCAGGCCCTCGTCTGGTCGCCAACGAGCCTCGCCCTTCCGAACCGTTCGTCCAGGAGTCGCTGCTCCTCGGCCCTCATCGCTTCGGTCGCCAGTCTCGCCTCCTCCATCACGCGGTAAGGGACCCCGTTATTGATGGTATCGATCGCGGGCTGCATCCCCTGCTCCTTACGCATGCGGATCAGATCGTCCATCACGCGGATCTTCTGGCGAATCTTGCTCTCCAGAATGTCCATCCTCTTCTGCTGGGTGTCGTTGTCGATCGTGAGGTTGCGGAGGCTGAACAACTGAGACTCGATCACCTGCTTGAGCCTCTTGTGGTCGTCGAGGTAACTGTCCTGCCCCGTAATCACATAGCTCCGGACGCCGGACTCGCCGGCCACCACCGTCCCGTTGAGACTCTCCAGCGAGTTGATGACCTCATACGTGTGGGCCACCCACTTGGAGGAGTCCATCAGGTTGTTCACGTTGATGAAGCTGAAGACGGAGATGGCGATCACTGCGGCCAGCAGTATCGCGAAGCCGTAGAAGAGGACTTCGGACTTCGTCTGACTGTGCACGGGCTAGCTCCTCTTGAATACGTCCCGGACGATCTCGTCCGGCGTCACCTTCCATGCGAATGGGCAGGGCATCGAGGCGATACCTGCCTTCCTGAGGGCTCCCAGCATAGAGAGGGCTGCCGGGTGATTGAGGGTGTGCAACGTGACAAGACTCTCGCTGAACAGGTGTTTGTTGGACGCCATCCAGGCCGCTACATAGCGGCCGTCCTCCTGGCCTTCGGCCAGGTCGTGGTCGAGGTAGACCATATCGAACCTCTCTCGGGACATGGCGTCGATCGCCGTCCCCGCGTCGTAGACGTGGGCGACTTGGTGGCCTGTCGCGTTCTCCACGAAGATGTCATGCCTGATCTTCATGTCGTCGAGGAAGAGAATCCTCATTGGAGGCCCCTCGCCGCAAGCCCGATGACGTATCCCCACGAGAAGCAGGCGGTAACATAGGCGGTGTGGTATCCGGTCAGGTGCAGGCCGGCAGTGTCACGCAGGCCCTCAACCGCACTCCTCTCGTGCATTTTCCAGTGATAGACCGTCCAGGCCGACATCACGGAAGCGAAAATGATCCACCCGGTGATCATCATATGTCAGACGCCTTCCTCTGTCTCGTGTGTGCATGACTCATGTGACGAGCGTACCGCTCCGGGATCGCGTCGCCGTGGACGGCCACAACCCTCCATCCCGTGGTCCACTTGCCGTCATCCTCTTCGACACGGACAATGCGGTCGACGACCGCGAAGGACTCGGGCCCCCAGAGGACTCGCGTGAGGACGGCCCTGCCCTCCCTCTTCTGGAGGGTGCACTGGCGATACATCACCTCTTTCATCGCTCGTACCTCGCTCTGAAAGGAGTTGGGACACGCTACCGTAGCGAATCAGGTGGCCAGCGTCGGCATCTCGGAGAGACCTAACGGTCTCCTTGTTGGGCACATGATTCATGGGACAGCTCCTGCGGCACGATTTGAACGTGCATCATTCGATCAACAATCGAAGGTCCTACCGTTAAACGACACAGGAATCATTCGACCTCACCGATGGTAGCGAAGTCACCAAAGTGATGGTAGATCACCTTGAAACCCTCCCAAGTATCTCCGATACATTCCGTTGGGCAACGCCCCACCTCATACCTCGTGTAGACGACGATCTCATCGGGCCACCTCGCACCGATCGCTGTCACCCAAAACCGGCCGGAGGCCAGATTGTCGGGGCAACCCAGGTGCACATACAGGCGGTGACACGCCTGCTTCAGTGCCTCTTCCCCATCGTCACTCTCGGAACCTTCGTGTGATGTCATCCAAGGCCTCCTGATACTCGGCCCAGCAAATGAGACAGCGGTAGGCCGCGTCCACGGTCTTGTCTTCCTCCTCACGCGGCGTGTGGCCGCCCCGCTTGCAGGCGGGGCAGCACTCGAAGTAGGGCCAGCCCTCGGGCTCCTCGAAATCCGAATTGCAGTGCAGGCAGAAGCTTTCAATCACGGCTCTGGAATCCTGGGGCCAAACTGGACGCTGGTGTCGAGGACGCCATCGCATTTCAAACCTGGCCCCCCGTGCAGTGGCCCCTCGATCCACATGTCATTCCGGGCCGAGTGCACCACGGTCCCCACCTGGTTGTGGATGACTTCGCCGGGGCACGTCCTGAAGTGTCGCCCCACCTTATATCTCATCCAATACCAGCCGGCCACCGCCGGCACCTTCGCGGTCCACATAGTCATTATGCCTCAGGAGGAACTGCCGGACAACCAGTCGGCCATGCGGCCCCAGAAATTCTTCGGCTTTTCCATCCGCCTCCTCAACTCCACGAGCACGGTCGGCAGCAAGCAGATGGCCTCGTAGGACGTGGCCACGCTCGGGTCCACCACCCTGTCCATCGAGTCCACGTTGTTGGGGTGCAGATCGCAGCACTCCTTCTCCCAGCGGTCGATCAGGGCGTCAACGCTCTCCGGGGTCAATTCTACGCAAGTGGGGCTCATCTGCTCGGTCTCCTGATGGCCATCTCCTGGACACGGACGGGCACCCCGTCGACCTCGCAGGGGAGCGAGAGGGGCTCGCCCACGGGATGCTTCACGACGACGCCGAAGTCTCCCCCCACGAGCGTGAGGTAGGCCATGAGGCTTCGCCTCCGGAATCCGGGGCAGGAGATCAGGTCGTCCCTCAGGGCCCTTGCGTCCTTGAGGCGGACTCTCGGAATCGTTCCAATGCGAAGCCTCATTGCACAATCTCCGTCGGGTACATGCGTCGGGCGAAGATCTTGTCCATCTCGGACAGTTCCAGGTTGAAGGGGACTCCCCTGCCCCTCTTATCCCACGAGGGCGGCACGGCGTAGGCCATGATCGAGAGGGGGTCAAAGGCGGTGTGCTCCACCGCCGGGTCTGTGATCTTCGCGAACACTTGCTGGTCGACCAGATCACGCCCCCAGTTGTTCGGGGGGCCCTCGTAATACTTGTAGACGACCTCGCGGTCCCAGTCGAAGTCGGCCGCCGGCTGCTGGAGCTCGTGCTCGCAGCCGATCAGATGGCCCACCTCATGGAGGACAACCCTCCGCACTTCGTGCTCGGGCGTGTCCTCGTTGATCCAGCCGAAGCCGAGGGTCGGCTCCGACGGCCCGAAGGCCTGAGCCTCGGTGCCGACATACGCCCACGATTCACCGTCGGCGAAACTGATGCGGGCCTGCGTGTTATCCAGGTTGCCGATGAACTGGAAGGTGAGGTTGGCGTAAGCCTCCCACTCACGGAAGTACGGGATCACCCTCGCGTGTTGCTCGGGAGTGCCGTCGAGGAAGCCCACGGCAATGCGGCAGCCGTTCGGCCACTGCTTCGACGCGAACATCGCCCCCCCACGTATGCGGGGCAATCGCCTCGTGCACACGTTCACCATAGATGCTCCGGGCACAATAGCCACTTGATGAAGTTCAGGACTTTCGTCCACGCGGACATTAGTCGAGATCATCCTCGACATCGTCATCGATGTCGTCATCGTCACATACTGGACAGGTGCCGTCGTCGTCGAGCTCGCAGTCGCATTCGGGGCAGTAGATGCGGTCGTCTTCGTCGTCGAACAAGTCAAACATGCCATGCTCCGTATGAACGAGAAGAGAAAGTAAACATTCGGAATACTCGGAATCGCACCGAGACCCCATGCTCCCAAAGCACGTGTGCAACTTTTACACTTTATTCCGGAATGAGACCCAAACTGGCATTAGTGACAGCCCGGTCTCCGAAATATTGGATCGCTCCTTTGTCGTATGCCTTAGCAGCTTCTTCTGGAGTTAAGAATCGCCCCAGACGTATCGTGCGTTTGTTGACAACGATTTGAGCTGACCAGGGCAATGTGACGCAATTCTTCTCCTGATAGACGCCCTTGAAACCAGACTTGCTGTTCACTTTCCTGCTAAGTCTTCTCGCCTTACCATTGCAGCCATTGTGGCTGAAAGCGATGTTATCCATATCGAAGAACATACCGGACGGATCTTCGGTGTACAGCCAGGGCATCTTGTGATCGACACTAAAATCATCCAACGAATCAATAGATTCACCGCATCGAAAACAGATCGTACGCCCAAGATCCTTTGCCAGAGCGAACATGATCGTCCTATACAAGATGTAGTTTGCTTTCGAGAATGACATGCCCAGTTGTTGAGTCTTCTCTCCGTTCCATCTGACTTCGGTCTGTGCTTCCATTCATCTCCTCATCGTGATCTCCGTGTAGAGTGCCAATCGCCAAGGATGCCGAGAGCGTTTTTCATACGGGAGTCGGACCCGCCCCTCCGAGGTGATGAACCCCGGTGTGCACCACTTACACCAAGCCGCCCCGTCGTGGCCGAAGGCCATTGGCGGCATGTACTCACAACTACATTCGATAGGCACGCGACGTCATCAACGCCGCATTCTGCGTAGGAGGAGTCGAACCTCCACCTCTTCGTCCCGAACGAAGTACGCTTCCGCTACGCTATACGCAGATTCGCTCCCACCCGTAGGCAGCAAACCACTCATCCACAGTCCTGATCGTCAGGGGGGCGAACTCGTCACCCCACCCACGGATCTTGTAGTCCTCGACCATGATGCCGCTCCCGCCAAGGTCGAGCACGTTCCCACCCTGCCCGAGTTCAGTAACCGAGTCGTAGAAAGTCTGCATCTCTTCCACCAGATCCATGCGAGAGCACTCGGTCTCCAGTGGGAATGGGATGATGACAAGGTATTCGTTGACTTCCACGGGAACGTCAATGACGAAGCGATTCACGAAGGATTCTCCATTTTGTCACATAGTTCCATGAGACTTGTCACTTCATAGTCGAAGGTGCCCGGCGAAACCGGCACCGCGTAGTTGGGCCACGCCACGTAAGCCGTTTGAAAGCCCGCGGTCCGTGCCCCCCTCAAGTCATACGGGTGCGAGGCCACGTGCAGGACTTCGGGGGGCTTCGCCCCCAGGAAGTCCAAGGCCACCGCGTAGACCTTCGGATCGGGCTTAAACGACTGGGCCAGCTCGGTCGGCACAATCCTGCCCCACGGGAGTCCAAAGTGATCGACAATCGCCTCCGCGAGCGGCGTGTCTGCATTAGAGAGGGGGACGATCACATATCCGCGATCATGCAAACGGTCCAAGGACGAGAGCAGGTTGGGACGGGGTACCAGTGACCGCCAGTCAGCCCCCACCTCGTCGAAGAGCACGCTCAGGGGCTTGTAGGGGGCTTCGCCGCTTCGCACTCGCTTCACGTGCTCGACGTATGCCTTGATCCAGGGCCACTCCGGGTCGTATTCGAGGAGGGTGCCGAACACATCGAAGGTAATCCAGGCTACATCACTCATCGAGACACTCCAAGTCAAGAGACGATCATTCTGGGCGGCTGGATTCGAACCAGCGAAAAGTCTCCGCACCCCCAGTGCGGCGGGGACGGCCATACTCCCCCACGCCCAGCCATATGTTACTTGGTGCTCATCTCCAGACGATTGAGGGCCACGAAGATCGCCAGCCACTCCCTGTCGTGGAAGATCTTCTCCTGCACGTCGATGTAAGAGGTCGGCGAGGCCGAGAACCTGATCCAGTCATCGAATGGACGCGAAGCCGAGAATTTGGTCCCGCTCGTCGTGTTGTATGCATCGGCACAGACCTGGGCCACGTCCAGGATGTCCCTGCCCGCCACCCTCTCGTTGATCGAATCGATCAGTTTGGCGATCACCGTGCAATCCTCCCTTAGTTGTTGAGCACAGTCTTGGCCACGTCGAGCTGCTGGAACGACTTGAACATCACGGGCCAGTCCATGTCCTCAAACACCTTCTCCTGGACGTCGACCGAACTCTCGGGGGTGGCGAACCTGATCCATCCCTCGCAGAGACGCGTCACCTCGATAGGGAAGCCTCTCATAATCATGTAAGAACATGCGGCGAGTTGAGCTACTCTGAATGGGGTAGGCCGGGACTTCACTTGACCGCCTCCTGGAGTTTCGCACGCACGTCCGACTTCGTCGCCGTCGGGGGAAGGGGGGCGGCAGGTGGGCCCGCCGAATAAGCAACGACCCGCGGCCTCACCAGGTTGGCCCCCTGCAACGCCAGTTGCTTCCACTCGTCGCGGTCCGCGACCATCGCCTTGAACGTGGGGCCGTAGACCCAGAGGCCCTGGTATCCACCGACCAGGATCAGGATCAGCACGCCGGCCAGGCTCAGCTTGGTCGATACATCGAGAATCTGCTGAAAGTTCATAGCCTCGCCACCTCCGCCCTCAATCTCTTGATCATGTCCCATGGGTCCACGTCGCCTTCGCCGTCGTCGCACACGGGGCACACGATGGCCCCGTGGAAACAGCCCGCTCCGCCCCCCTGGCAGAAGTCGTCGTAACAAGTGCAGCCCATCGTGGCCGGCCGCCCCTCGTATCCGCAGAGGGAGCAGGAGAAGGGGTGGGCTTTCCGATTCTCACAGAGGGCACATCCACAGTCCTCAACCGATCTCTTGTCAAGAATCTTTCGGAGTCTCTCGTTTAGGCTCATCTCTCCGAAACTCCTCGGTGATCAGTTGCTGGATCTTCTTCCGGAGTACGTCCGTGAACTCGCCGTCGCTCACGAACACGTCCAATCCTGTGCTCATGTCGAGGTCGATCTCCTCAACCGACAGGGCCTCATCCCAGATGATGTCGGCCCCACCCTTACCCCTGAGCGATTGCACGATCTCGCGTAGCCGCTGGAAGGCACGGGGCCCCGGCGACACGCGATGTTCGAGGCTTCCCAGCCTCCAGATTCTCAATTTCATGACGTGATCATCCTTCTAACCACACGATGTCCGCAGGATGCCCGTCGTAAGACGGGGGCTCGTTGATCGAGAAAGTCGTCCCCGCCCTACCATCGGGCCAGTGGAAGATGGGGACGGATTCATCGTCGGTCCCCGGCTTGTGAACTGCGTAGTAAGCGTCCGCGTCGACCATAAACCTGGGGGACTTATGCCAGATGACGACCGCGTCCCACCCCCCTCTCGTCTTGTATGTCCGCCCTACCTCAAGCATGAGAAACGAAGCCTCCGCAAAGCAGCCCCCGCCCTGAGAACGTCCCACCTAGAGGACGATCCGGGGCGTCTCCGCCCCGGCCAGACATATGGGGGATTCTAGTGAACTTTGAACGCTTAGCGTTCACCTTTGAAAATCTGAGCCTTGAACTTTCAACTTTCAGCTTTGAGGTTGTGGTTACAACACCCAAGTTGTAGGTTTGGTTGGTTCTAGGCATCCTCTCACTTCGCAATGGAAAGCTTCGATGTTACACGGCAACCGGTGTCGTTGCATTCTTCAGGCTGAGCTGACCGTCAAGGGCAGCCAGGATGTCGCCGATCTGCTCCACTTCCTTAAGGAGCACCGCCTCGTTCAGGTTGACGACGATGTCCGTTGGGGTCGTCACGAGGGTGCCGCCGCTGGTGGCGGTCTTGCCGACCTGGGCGGCTTGGTGACGCATGGCGTTGATGACCTGTTGGACCTGGGTGAGGAAGGCCTGGCGGCCGGGGGCCACCTCCCTCCGCCACACGAGCCATTCGGAGATCGTCCTGGTCACGCCCGCTACCGTGACCTCAGTCTTGTCGTTCGCCAGGGCGATCGCCCGCCGCAGGCCCACCTTCCGCTCTTCGAGATCGCCGATCGATTGGAACGTTTTGGCGATGAAGCGGGCAGAGCCCCCATCCTTCTCAAGTGGGTCCTTCAGGGCCTCAGAGCGGGCCAAATACGTCCGGATCTGCTCCCTCTGCTTCGTGATCTTCGCGTCGATCAGTTTGATGTCCGCGAGTGCCTCGGTGATCGTCATCGCACAGTCCTTCCTGGCCGTCTCTGACGGCCTCCCTTGATGATCCACAAAACCACTCATACCAGTAGTTGCAGCCTTCGACCGGGCAGTCGTAACGCTCCCCCATGACTGGCCCGTAATACTCGTCGAGCATATCACGCTCGCGATAAAGACGAGAGCCACACCACGGGCATTGGTCTTCGACCATCTCTGACTTACTCATCAATCACCCTGTGCTTGAGGAGCAGTTCCCTATAGAACGATCCGCGGAGCGGGTTCTCCTCCTGCCACTTGGTCACGGAATGGCAAAAGTGATACAGGACCCTGTCGGGCCCAGGGCGATCGCTGTTCACCTGAAAGTGCAGGTCATACTGCACCGAGTCATCGCCCCAGTGCTCCGCACTGCCCACCGTATGCTTCAGCCCATGCTTGCAGATGCTGTCGTAGATCAGGCGAAGCCCAGCGTGGTAGTCGTAGTCGTCCAGCCGGAAGACCGACCGATAGGACGAGAGTGCGTCCGTGAGGACCGGGTCCCCCTGGGGAACCTTCAGCACGTGAGTGCCCATGCCTGCCGTGTGATGGGGACCAAACAGATAGGGGCCCACCTCCGGTAGTGGTCGCAACGCGACCGCATCCATCCCAACCCACCAGCCGCCAGCCTGCGGCAGTAACTTCATGAGGAACTGGTCGGCGAAGAAGGCGTAGGAGCCATCATGAAAGCCGCCGATCAACCGAAAGACTTCGGCTTCGCCGTAAATCTCTCGGGCGTCCCGCACGATGGTGCCTGAAGGCACATCCATGTCTAGATCATAGGCCCACAAGTGAAAAGGGTGGCCATGATCCAGGTAACTCTGGATCGTCAGCCTTTGCATGAGGCCCAGGGGGCTGCCGTGCCAGAACGAGTTGACGATATCCCCCATACGGCTCTCCTGCTCCTGCCTTTGATCACGAAGTGTGTTGGGCTGCAAGTGATGGTTAGTCGTGCGGGTCCTGCCAGTTAGACGACGTCACCGAAGCGACGCTCCGATTCGAACGGAGATCACGATCTTCAGAGGATGTAGACAAACCGGGCATCAGCACCAACAGTGGCCAGACCAGGTTACGAGCCTGGTATCGGTCGCGGATCAGGCGACTGCTCTTACGATTTTGAGCTACCGGCCAAAGAGAATGTCGACACGAATCTTTTGGCTCTTATGGAGCATGAACTTTATGGTCGACAGCCTCAGAGCCCCTATAGAGATTCGAACTCAAAGTAACTTCCTCCAGCATACGCTCTCGCGTCGAAGTGTAAGGGAGTTGCCGATCCACTCGGCGTTAGGGGCACACTGACCTACTGGTCAGATCGAGGAGGGCCGGCGATCTTCGTTCGCCCATCCTCCGTGGTGACGTAGAAAGAAGAGTCAATCAGGTCATAGTAGAGCAAAGGTGTTGCACTCAATCCCGAGCCCGAGAGGGGCACACCTGCCCACGGGTCCGAGTAGGAGACCGTAGGTCTCGGCTTGCCTCGCTCGTAGCCCTCCATGTATGCGGCGTAGAACGCCGCCGTCTCAAACGAGGACCGCGGCAGCGGTGCATACTGAGCCGCCCCGTGTTCCTCACCCAATTTCACTATGGATTCGTGCGTATTCGTCCGCATCTTCAAAATATCCTGATCCTCCACACTCGGGACAGTCGCCGCCGCCTTCGCAGCGGCCACATCCCCACCCGTCACACGAGCGACAGTAGCCAGCCGTGTCACATGCGGGGCAGGGGAGCAACTCGGTCATCTCCGCATAGGGCGACCACGAGGTCAGGAAGACCCGCCTGCGTGTGCACGAGGGACAGTTACACATGTGGGGCTCCTCCGTGTGAGTAGTGGGCCGACGAATTTAGAGTGGACGTTTTCTACCTACCGAGGCCACGGCGTCAAGAGCCGCGTTTGGGAGTCGAACCCAAGTTGATTGTTTACAAAGACAATGTAGTCCGTCTCAGAGCATTCGGCCCACTTGCGTTTGTTTCATTCAACGACAGTCTCACCCACAAGCGTGTCGGTTTCGCCGACCTTGAACTGGTGGATGTGATTCTCGCCGCATGCGAGCTGGAGGATGCCCCCCTTCTCCTTGCTTGCCGTGAGGCACGCGTCGAAGGCCTTCTCGGGGTCGTCCTTGTCGTGGGCCGTATGGATGCCGACGCAAGGGTCCTTCTCGCTGAAGCCTGTGTGAATACACAGCATGGGACGGGAGCCGTCTCCCTCGTAGAGCCAGATGCCGGCTCCCTCGTCCATCGCCTGGATGGCGATCGTATACTTGCCGTTGGGGCTCGTGAGCGTGATCTCCGACTCCCTCTTCCTCTCCAGGGCCTCAACACGCTTCTCAAGGTCGCTCATGCATTAACTCCTCTTCAGTGACTTCGTCACTGCGTGTGTATTCTCGTCTACGACGAAGATTTCACGGCCACCGTTGATTGTGAGTCGCTTGCCCGCATACCGGGGGCTGCCGCTGTAGCACTTGGCGGACATCGTGGCGACGTCAAACGCCTGGGGGTTCACGGGGTCATTCGGATAGGGCACGGCTGTCGCCTCCTTGGTCTTCGGTGTATGGGTTCGCCCTATTCTAATACACCATGGCGACAAAGCCGAGGTTAAGCGAACCCCGCGTCCACAGCCAGCACGCAGGCCTCGGCCTGCTCATCAGTCAGGTCGGGCAGATACGCTTCGCGGATCTGTTCGACGGACAGCCCCCTGTTCCTCATGAGCGAAGCGACGTAGGCGGCCGACACACTCGTGCCGGTGATCACCGCGGGCGTCTCGCCCGTATCGACGAAGTCGTTGTAGTCCAGACCTTCGGTCTGGCCCCCTACGAAGTAGGTCATAGATGCTCCTCGACCCAGTCGGCGATCTTGTTGAATCCCCACATTTCATTGTCATTGGCTTTGACAAGGAAATCGAGGTCGTCACTACCCAGACCTACTTCAGTGCAAAGCGAAGATGGCGGGACGGAATCGTCCCCCTCGTTCTTGTATGTGTAGAAGCTGCTTCCATAGAGGCTGTCCCCCCAACCGCTGGGATCGACCACATTACACAAGACGCCAAGACAGCAGTATCCACCGTCTCTGCTGAGGGCATTTCTACACTGGGCGTATTCGCCCGACCGCAGGGCCTCGACCCATTGTCGCTTGCGTTCAGCGTCCACGCGAGGTCTCCTGGATCTTTGCCACGTCGAGGAGTAGGAGGGCGGCGGTCCCGCCGCCGTAGGCCTGATTGACCAGCACCGTGTAGGTCTTGCCCCCCTCTTGCAACTTCGCCAGCATCCAGTTGCCACTGTTGCCGTCGCCCTCGAAGTGGTAGACGCGTAGGGGACTGTCTAACTTCGTCGCAGGGGGCACCGGTCGCGAGCCTGGCTTCGCCGTGACAGAAGGTGCCACGCACCAGCCCACCACAAAACATGTGGCACAGATGATCCCAAATCCCACGTGTCTCATTGCGAAGCCCCAAAAGTCACAGTCCAGTAGGGGGTGCCCCCCTTCGAGAGCCGCACGGCGGCCCCGATATCCTTATACTGTCGCCCCAGGATGTTCGCCCTGTGTCCGAAGGACCCCATCCACGTGTTCATCACCTGGGAGACGCTCCCCTGCCCCGCAGCCACATTCTCACCAGCGGATCGATACTTATACCCATTCCTGCTCATCCTCTGGAAGGGCGTGGACCAGTCCGATCCCGTGTGGCTCATGAAGGTGTGCTCCGCCATGTCGGCCGAGTGGCTCTCGGCACAGTATTGGAGCGTGGGATGCAAGGTCAGGGGGGCCAGTCCGTTGGCCACCCTCACCTCATTGTGGGACTTGACCAGATCGGCGGCTGCTGCCGCCGTGTCTATTGCCGGGGTGTCGGGCAGTGGTGGCACGTTCCGTCCGCAGCCGGCCGCCAAGGCGACCACCATGAGGGCGATCGCAGATCGTCTCAGCATGAGGAGAATCTCCTTCGGTCAGGGGCCCAGAGCCACGGATCGTGGCTCGATAAATCGGCAACTACCCCGTATTCATCGCAGGCGGCGGCTACCGTCGCCCTAATCTCATCCGTGTCCGGCCTCTCCCCCGCATACCAGTGGCGTCCATGCCACAGGAGTCGGTCTCCATCCACGATGGCGAATCCCGACAGCGAATCGTAGTAGTCATACCACCCAGTGATGACGAGTTCAGGAGACATAGATGCGGTTGATCTCACAGGTAGAGTGATACTTGTAGCCGCTGTCGAGCAGAATGTGCTCCCACACCTCGTGTGAGGGCTCCGTAGTTCTCGGCCGGAAGGCCTCAATAATGATGACCTTCGGTCGCCACCCCTCGGAGAAGGGGCACCCTCTCAGCACTTGCAACTCGTGCCCCTCCACGTCCAGGGAGAAGAGGTCGGGGGCGGGGCGGCCCCCAACAATGTTCTTCACCGTGCGGACGGGCACCGTCCTCCCGGTGACGGGCACACCCTCACCATGCCGCTTCGCGGCCTCGCCCTCTTCGAGGGTGCTCAAGCAGCCGCCCCCACACTCATAGAGGACGGCTTCGCCATCCTCGTCTGAACAGGCTGCACAATGAATCTCGTCCTCCGGACGATACTCACAGAGGAGCCGATACATTTCGAGCCCAGGCTCGACGAGAATCCCCCTCCAGCCCCGCTCGTAGAACGCCCACGTATTGCTCATGTTGTAGGGGTGCCAGGCCCCCACATCCAGGTAGGTCCCGCTCTCCTGCCCCAGTTCTGCGAACAGGTCCGCAAGGACCTGATCCTCATTGTGCTGTGAGCTCAAGTGCGGGCTCCTCCGCTTTCAGCAGGACTTGCTCGATCCAACTCGCGAGATACTCGAATGGGAGGCCGCTGTCGTTAATCTGCACGACGTCGGCCAGATCGTTGTCGGTGAGGCCCAGGTAATCCCGGAGGGTCTCGGGGATCGGGCAGACGCTGTCGTCCTCGTAGGCAATGCGACCGCCGAAGGCGAAGAGTTCACCATCCCACAAGTCATCGGGCACCCAGGAGCCGGCCGGCTGCATGATGTCGCAGAGGACACCGAGGCCGCAGAACTTACCTGCACTGTGCAACTTGTGTGTGCCCTGCTCGTAGTCGCCGCTCCGCAGGGCCCGGACCCAATCTTTCATGATCTCATGTTGCATGTTACTTGCTCCTCGTCAAGGCAGGGGCAGGAGAGGGCACTTGCAGGAGAGTGTTAAGCCCCTGCCCACTACTCATGAAGTAAGCCGGCCAGTGCCCATCCCACCGTTCGGTCTGCTTGGTGGACAACTCCAACCGCTTCAGTTCGAGGTAGACGTCGCGATTCTCCTGGGCCTTCTGGATCTCGTAGGCCTTCGCGTCGGCCACCGCCTGGATGCCGGCGGCCTCGGCCTTCCGCTCGGTGAGCAGGGCTGAAGCCCTGCCCTCAGCCGCAAGATGCACCTTCTTGTTCTCCTGCTCCTGGGCGGCGGCGTGAGCCGCGGCGATAGCCGCCTCCTGCTCCGCGTTGAACAGTTCGACGATCTTGTCCCCGATTGCCGGATTCTTGTAGACGAAGCCCCCACTGATCCCCAAGTTGGTGATCTCGATCCCCCTCGTGCGGAAGAACTCCTTCACGTGGGTGACGACCTTCATGATGTGGGGGGTCGCATCATTCCTGATCTTCTCCATGGGGAGGTCGGTGACTTCCAGGCCGAAGGCCGTCTGCACCTGTCCCCTGACTTCGCTGTCGAGGACGGTCGCCAGCGTCCTGTTCCTGTAGTTGTAGAGGAACTTGGCCGCGTCCGCCTTGGAGCCGATCCGGGCCGTCACCGTCCAGCCCGTGCTAAACTCGACCTGGTCGGCCGTCATGACCCAAATCGCTTCGTCTTTGTTGGACGTACCACGCCCCTTCTCGGCCGTCCACTCGCGGGTGACGGGGCTCCTGTCTACCGTGATCAGGAGCTGGGCCGGAATCCACTTGCCGTTGTTCGCCCAGATCGAGTAGGGGAAGTTGTAGCCGGTCGGGAGCCAACGGTGCAGGATCTGCACCTGCTTGTGGTCGATCGCTGTGATCTTACCCTCGGCGATGGCCTGGGTCGGATCGATCGATTCCTTGGAACCGGCCTGCCTCGCGTCTCCGTAGAGGGGGATCAGAAAGCCTTCTTCCTCGGGCTTCACGTCTTCGAGCACGACCGGGGGGAACGGCTTCCATCCACAGCCGGTGGTGGCCAGCAGACTGGCCCCCACGATGAGGGGCAGAGGAGTGGGCATCATCCTACGGATGAGTCTCGTGAGGGGTCCTGCGAAGCAGACCACCGTGAAGGCACCCAGGAGGCAGTAGGCCGACGTCACGACGGCGTCTTGCGTAAACGCAATCCGCCGGTACTCCTTGGCGGCATCGTCGTCATTCTCCAACTGCCGCAAAGCGGCAGGCATGGTGAGGTCCGGACGCTCGACGGCATTGTAGTAGCCGACGGCCGAAATGCCGACGATCATTACGATTGCCCAAGTCGCAAAACGAAACATGTGCTTACGCACCTCCGGAAAGAGAAATGCCGGCGAAAGTTTTGCTAGACATCCATTAACCTTGTAGTCTAACGATACATCCGGCAACCTCGCATGGGGGAATCGAACCGCCCGCCTGCGGCAATTATGAGTCGCCGTAGGCCCCGTCCAGGGACGCGAGAAACTGTGAGTCAGCAGCAAGACTATGATCTTTCGACACTAGCATCCTGGCCGAACTCACAGTGTAAGGCTGAGGGGGCAACCCAATCAAGGTCTTACGACATCTTGCCCATGACCCCCCTCCTTGTCTCATTCTCCCTCCGAAGGACTCTCCTGCCCCTCTTCGGTACTGGCCGAAGGCCGCACCTCCAAGGACACCGTCTCGTTGATCAACTTCACGAAGTCCGTGTCCCCACTCTTCACGAACCGTTCGATGGCGACGAACACCTTGTCGCTCCAGCCTCCGATGTTCATCACACCATAATCGTCAAGGATCTGGGTCGTGGCCGAAGCCTGGATGTTGATGTTGATCAACTTTGCCCCAGGCGTCTTACGCCTGTACTCATCCCACTCATGGGCAAGTCCGCTCCCACGGTAGTAGGACCCGCCACCCGTAGGGTTGTACCAGCTCTCGTTGTCGCTGACGAAGATGACGACCTTCGGGCGGTTGCCAACCAAGGTGTTCAGCAGTCGCAGTGCCGACGCACAATCCGTTCCG
>JACCDR011118185.1_pt1 | contig 19015 bp, 19 predicted proteins | sample 7446431 | NCBI WGS metagenome assembly JACCDR01 (sample SAMN15323443, study PRJNA562643) | freshwater metagenome | isolation source: river surface water | place: USA:Blue River Watershed | collected 2017-08-17
GCCCTCTCATCAGCGGTGAACTCATCCAACTCGACCTCTCGGTCGGCATCCTCCAGCAGCGCCTCGACGTGGGCCCGCTTGATCCCGGCGTTGTCCTCCGGAGCCAGGAACATGGTCTGGATCGGCTCGGCGTAGAACCGGCCAGCGCTGGTGACGATGATGTAGCCACGGGCGTTGGTCGGCTTGAGCTTGTCGGTCACCCGGGCAACCCGAACGGTCTCGCCGGTCTTGGTGCGGCTCGGGCCGCACGTGTCACCGGTGTGCACGGTCATCGCGGTGTCGATGATGATCCGGTCGTTGATCTGAACCTTGCTGGCGTTGATCTTGCCTTTGGCGGTCATCGCTCTCCCCTGTCCTCCGGTGTTCCTTGCTGACGTGGAGAACATTACACGGATGACTGTGAAGTGTCAACGTCAGTACCGGAGCAACTGAAACGGGCCCGGACCATAAGGTCCGGGCCCGTTCGTTCCCCCACCACAAGGACTGTCTCAGGAGAACGTGGCCGTGGTGAGGTCGGTCCTCGCACCCTGTCCCGGCCGGGAGTCGCGCCACTCGTCCAGCGATGCCCGGGTGAACACAGGCAGGTTGTACTGCCTACGGACCTCACGGCCGACTTCCTTGGGTCCGATGCCACGGGCCACGTAGCTGGAGAGGGTGTTCCGGCTCAGGCCGAGGTAATCGGCAGCGGGGCCGTACCCGACGAACCTCTCCGATCCCTGATCCTCCACGGTTTCACCTGCTCTCTTCATACGCATGACTATACAGTCACGACTTTTCCGGTGGCAAGTGCTGTGACCTGGACCCTTTCCCCCGTTGACACTTCACAGTCATGGCTGTAACGTAGTGGATGGTGGGGAAGGACTACTTGTGGTCCCGGTTCCGGGCCGGGCCCGGGTTACCGCTCTCCAGCTCCGAGCAATGCAAGGCAGCATCCCAGGCGCGCATTGCTTCCAAGATGGATCTAGCGCGGTTGCCTTCAGGACCAGGCAATGGGGCGGGACCATCCGTGATGGCGCGGATGATCCCGCACACTGCCCGGTCCTGTTGCAACTGGAGAACCGCTTCGTCCTTTTCCTGCTCTTGCTCGTTGTGCCAGATCCAGTACGACAGCAGACCGGCCACGGACAGGACGGCCAGGCCCCAGGAAGCGAGGACCATCCATATCGGCCGGGGGATGCGCCACTTGCTTGCCGGGGTCGTCATCGCGGGTCAGCCCCCGATGCCCCTGATGACGAACCAGGCAACGAGTCCTGCGGCTCCGACGACTCCGGAGAGGGCAATGAAGGACTGCCCCCGGTACCGGGCCCCGACAGCCATAACCTGAGAAAACCGGGACCGAGCATCGTTGCCGCGCTGATCAGCATGAGCGGCCACGGTCCCTCGGTGACCACGGTGTAAGTTCCCCACCCTCCCCCCAGGAGGAGGAAGAGGACGTCCCGCCGTAGAGGGGAGCGTCGTTGTGCTCGCGCGGTCACGCACCATTCCTACCTTCCTCCGTACGGAGTCACTGCCCGGGAGCGTACCCGGGACGGACCGGACCTAGACGGATTCCGGCGAGCCAACATTGGATCGGTCACATTCTTCCCGTTCCAGTTGATCTCCAGGGCATCGCCCCCATGCCAGGTATGCGCCACCCTGTCCGGTGCACGGTGTTTCGTGATGCTCGGGACGGGGAGGTGATCGACCAGAGAGGGCCACGTGTACCAGACCTCTCGCCGGGTCCGCTCAGCCCAACCGGCCACCCGCATGTCGTCCGGCACCCCGGCGCGCCGGTCGGCGTACGCGATCATCTCCGGGATCAGGGGGACGGGGAGAGCGATGCACACACCCCACATCAGCTTGGTACTGCGGACCCATCGGGCCCCGGCCTTGCCAGCGGCCCCCGCCAGCGCCTCCCAGCGGATCGGTACGTTGCGTCCGGTGCCGAGGTAGGCCGACACCACCACATCGGCCGGGACGTGCTCCAGCGCCCTCTCAAGACCCTTGAGAAAGTTTTCACAAGGCCGAGCGTCGTCCTGGATCAGGACGTGCCAGTCCGCCCCCGGGTCCGCCATCTCCCAGACGGCACGTGCGTTGCGCCAGACCCGATCATGGTTGCCGTTCGGCGCGCCCGCGTCCTCGTCCCAGTGCACCGGCACCGGCCGGTCCAGGACGGTCAGCAGATCGTGAACCTGGGCCGTCCTGGAGGGGTGCGCCATGACGGTGGCGGACAGCCTCACGACCGGGCCCTGAGCCGTCGAACCTCCGCGATCAGGGCCCGGATCACATCGTGTTCGTGGTACCCCTGGTCCCGCATGACCTCGATCCCGTTGTCCAGCCTCATCACGGCGTCCGGGTCACCGCCACCCATCTGGCTGAAGAACGCCAGGAACGAACCAACCGTGGAGCAACCTGTCACCGGGTCCGGGTCCAATGACCCCGACAGCAGACCCAGGGTTTCCTCGTCCACCGGGAACGGTGGCAGCGTGTTCACCGGCCGTCCCGGAGCGCCTGAAGGATCAGGTCCCGCTTGTCCTTGCGCGCTCCGAGGACGATGCCCCGGACCTTGGCCAGTGCCTTCAGGTTCACGAGGTTGAGAGCGCTGACCGGCTCACCCGGGGGGACGTACTCCAGCTCCCCTTCCTGGACGAACTGGCGACGTGACGCATCACTGTCAAGCTTGGCGGCGGACGCACGGAGAGCGGCCACGCCTTCCGGGTCCACCCGCTCCCACTCGGCCTCCAGCGCGGCAGTGTCCGGGGAGGGTGAGACACCTTCCGACGTGATCGCCGTTGCCTTGATCGGCGCACCACCGGCGACCTTCAGCCGGGTCACGGCCAGACGATCGTGGAACAGGTCGAACGGCTCCAGCACTCCCTCAGCCACCAGTTCGTCCACGGCCTCCCCAACACCGGGCCAGTCCGGGTGTCCGTAGTCGTCCACCGCGATGGTCGCGCCCGGTGCCAGGTGCCGGGCCCAGGACAGGACGTCGCGCTTCGCGCCTTCCTTGGTGTGGTCGCCGTCCACGTAGAGCAGACCGACCGGCTTACCGTTCCAGACCTCGGCCACCCGGTGGCTGAAGTCCTGGATCAGGTTGATGTCCCGGGAGTACCCGAGACTCTGGACCCAGTGCATCGCCCAGCGGCGCGACCCGTCGTCAGTGAACGGGGGGTCGTAGACGTTGCCTTCCAGCGACCACGGGTCGATGCCGGTCACGTGCGCGCCGTGGCCCTGTCTCGCTCCCCAGGCCATCATCAGCGTGGACCGGCCCTGGAACACACCCAGCTCCACGATCTCCTGATCGGCCGGTACCTGAGCGGCCATGTCCGCGAGCGCCATCATGATGTTCTCAGGAGTGGCCGCGCGAATCTGCTTGAAGAACCTGGGGTATCCCATTCTCACTCCACGGATAGCAGGACGACGGACCGGCCGGTCCGCCTGGATCTTGGGCCGGGGGACCTCGGGACGGTCCCCCCGGAGCGCACGGACCGTGCCGATCTGGGACGGCAGGATGTCCCGCTTCCAGTGCTCGTACGCGCGCCGGTCCTTGCCGAACTGATCCCGGTGATTCACCCGCTGGTACTGAGCGTCCGTTTCGGCCTTACCGGCGACCGGGTGCATGTGCTCGATCCGGATCTCCGGAAGGTGGCGCATCGCACCGGCACCACCGAACAGGTCCATCATCGCGTTGTCGCAGTACATGTGCTCCACGTCGGCCGGGACCATCCGATGCAGGGACCGGACCACGTCCGAGGTCACAGCCCACTCCGTACTGAGCTTGGCTCCTTGATAGCCGTCATCCCCGTAGACCATGCCGGTACCCAGCTCACCCAGCACCTTCAGGTAGCGGGCGGCCCACCCGATAGTCCGGGGAAGGTGATCGTCACCGGCGAACCCGAGAGCGCGGTACTTGTCGGCTACTTGCCGCGCCACCGCGTTCAGCTTGTGAACCATCGGCATCCACACCGGGATCTCGACCAGGCTCAGCGCCGTGTCGCTCGCTTCCTCCCCGGTGGCCTGCCAGAACTCGTCCACAAGGTCCTGGTACCCCTGGATCTCCGGGTCGTCGGCATCCACAGCCAGGACCAGATCAGCGTGGTCCCAGGCGTTCGTGAAGTCCCAGGCGTCGATGACCTTCCGGACGTTGCCCGGTCGTCCCCTCGTGGGGACGATGATCGCCAGGTCACGCATACGGGCTCCAGGTGAAGTACGGGGAGTTGAGAGAGGAACGCTCGCCGGGGGTGATGGCCCGGGGTTCGCGCCATCGGGAACCGGCAGGCCGGTACAGGTAGTGGTACATGATGTGCGGGATCACGACCTGGGTCTTCAGGACCCGGGATCGGCGTAGCTGATCCACCCAGTCCCGGTCCTCGGCCCGGCCGGACCGGGTCCGGCTGAAGTCGGCCTTGAGCGCCAGACGGGTACGGATCGGGTTGATGTGCGAGATGTCGCGCTCAAAGCGGCCCGGCAGATTGCGCCAGCGCTTGAACTCCAGGGAGTGGTAAGCGACCGCGATCGGGTAGCCGTCCGAGTAGCACTGAACCTGGAACCCGACGTAGTCCGGCCAGGTCTCCAGGGCCGTCACGATCCGGCGCACGTAGTCCGGGTTCACCACGTCATCGTCGTCCACGAACGACACGTAGTCGGTCCCTGCCGTCTCGACCATGCGCTGACGGATCTTGGGGAGGGACGGTGTCCCGTCGTTGTGCCACCCGATCACCCGGACCCGGCCGCTGTACGGCTCCAGTTGCGGCAGCAGCCCGGCCATCAGGCGCTCAAACATGCTCCGTCGCTCCCCCAGGGTGGGGACGAGGATCGACCATGTAGCCGGGACTGTCACGTCCCCCACTCTACCGGACGGGGGGCATCCCGTCAGAGGACGGCACCGGCCCGCGATCAACGGGGGGACCGGGAACCGGGGGGAGCGTCCCCGGCCCTGTTCCCTACTTCTATACACGGGTCCGCTACTACGTAATACGTAATAGCAAAAACAACGTGTGTAGGGGTTCGGGCTTCCCCCGGTCCCCTGTCCCCCCAGAATTAGCCGCGCCCGGATTGCCCACCTTGGTTGCCTTGCCCCCTACGTCCCCGTGGATTAGTCGTGGCAAGCACGTGCAAGACACCCGAAACGGTCACGGCCAGCGCGGCGCTGATGACGATGGTCGCACCCGTGACCGACTTGACCGGTTTGCCGTTTACGACCTTCACGGCCGCATTGACCTTCCCTATGATGTTCGCGTCGAACAGGAAGGAGATGTCGTAATCGTCGGCCGGGAACGGCCGGTTCCACGTGACGGTCCGCTCCACCGACGCACCGAGCAACAGGACCGGGACCTGAAGGCTGAGAGCGTCCATCGTCCCCACGGTGGCCGGTGGCTCCATGTCCGTCTTGAGCGCATACATCCGATCGAAATCAGCCGCGCGCAGGAACCCGACCTGAGGGCTGAAGGCGTCCCCGATCTGGATGTCGTCCGGGTACACGATCGGGACCGTCTGCTCCACGATCATCGTCGTCCCGTTGTCGGACAGGATCGTCCGCTCCATGTACGCCGCGAACTCGGGCCCGTTACGGCCGTCGTACCGGACGAAGTTCTGAATCGACACGTAGGGCACCGGTGCCATGCCTCCCCCTTACCAAGGTTCGACGAAGATCCTCCGGTGGTGCGCCGCGCCGCCTCCCGTGACCACCGGGGACGAGTTGACCCGGTGCATCGTGGTCACGTTGTAGTAGACCCCCGGTGTCAGACCTGACACCACGTAGTCCACGTGGGCGTACTTGTAGGTGAACCCCGAGTTGTCTTCGCCATCGTGGACGGCCGCCTGACTGTCGGCCGCTGCATCGATGATCGTTCCAGAGTTCAAGGTGGAGCCCAGACGCACCTGGCCGGTCATCAGGGCGCGGCACCGGAGGTTGGTCGAACTCATGCCCAACCACCCCTCGATGATCAGCTTGACCGCGCCGCTGGAGGGGGCCAGGAAGGCTACCGAGCAGATGTTCGCGCCGGACAGTTCCGTGTACGTGGTGGACGTGAACGTAGGGTTGTTGGCGTTGTAGACCGATGCTTTGCTCAGGGCCCCGGCCGACACCCCGCCGATCACCAGCAACGTCCCCCGGGCGGACAACACCTGAACCACGGCCCCCACCGCGAGAACCACTCCGTCCAGGACGGGGACCGCTGGAACGGTCCCCCCGCCCAAGGTCAGGTCCACTGTGCCGGTGGAGTTGAGGGCCGTCACCACCCCGGTCCGCAGACGAAGCCCGGGGTCCTCGGAGTTCGGGTCATTGCTCAGACCTTGCAGGATGCGGGTGTAGTCGATCGGCATGGCTCAAATCTCCCGGACCTGGAGACTGGTGTCCCCGGCGAAATCGAGGCTGACGGAGTCCACCACCAGGACGGCCCCGCCGACCGCCACCACGTCCCCAGCGTCGATCGTGGGGTCGTAGGGCCGGACGAGTGTGTAGGTGGCACCGGCACCTACCCGCTGAGCCAGACGGGTGTTAGCGGCTGCCTGAGCCTGGCTCACCGTCTGGAGCAACGGGGAGGTGAAGTACTCCGTCACCCGGCCGTACGAACTCGTCCCCGGCCCCGTCCCCGCGTACGTAGGACTTGACGGATCACTGTCAATCGCCGTGGCCTGAACCGGCGTCGTCCCGTCCTGAGCCTCACCCCGGGCCACGATCACGTTGGGAGGCTGAGTGTCGAAATCCGCCGACAGAGAGGTCAGCAGGTCCAGTGAGTACGCCGTGGACCGATCCGGGGTGAGCGCCCCCACCTGAATGTCACCCACCCGGTCGTACCAGGCCGTCCGGCTGAACGACGTGAGGACGTCCAGGATCTCTTCCCACGGCGCGGTCCCGGTGTCCAGACCGAACACCCGGGCCACGCCCAGCACGGAACCGACCGCCAGGACACCCGGGTTGAACCCGGTGCGGTTGGTAACCACCGTGTTGATCATGGTGCCCAGGTCGGTCCCGGCCGCGACGGTCAGGGGCGTCTCGAATCGGTACCGCTCGATCATGTCGGACAGGTCCACCATGCCGACCTCGACCACCCGCTGATCGGCCTCGATCCGGGTCTTGGATGAACTGATCAGGAACGACCCGTAGGGAACCGATGACACCGAACCGTCAAGCAGTTCCAGGCCCAGCTCCACATCGATCCGGGTACCGAACGGGGTCAGCAGGTCACCAGGACGCTGAGGGATCAGGGAGTCACCGGCAAACGACAGCCGACCATCCCACCGGCCCTTACGCCGCGCGTCCTGGGTGATCGAGCCAGACACCGGTTCCAGGTCCCGCACCACGCCTCCCCGGGAAGCGGTCACCCTGAAGAACCGGCGATAGCCGGTCGGCACGGACAGGGCAGCCTGGTGACGCGCTGAATCGAACTGGGTCGCCATCAGAGGTACACCTCAGGATCGTCGGTCTCGGGCCACGGCTGACGGACCATCGTCACCTGAACAACCTTCACGTCCGGGGCCGGTGCGCGCACGGTCCACCCGGCCGGTGCAAACCACCCGGCCGTGCCGCCCAGGGGGGACCAGTAGAGACGTTCCTCGGAGAGCAACGCCTCCAGCTCGTTGATCGCCTCGACCCCCTCGACCGCGATGGTCAGTGTCACGTTCTCCCCGGCGAGGGTGGTGGACACCGAGTGGAGTCCACCCTGGAGCGGAGTCGAATCGGCCACCAGACGGGGGAACTCGTGAGACCGGTCGGTCACCACCGGGACCTTCGTGGTCAGGCTTGCCAGACGGTCGAGACCGTCGTCGTAGGCCAAGCTGGGCACGGATGTGGAGGCGTACTCGGACACCTTCAGCTCAGGAACGGGGAGGGGGCCACCGGAGATCGTGCCGTCCAGGCGGACGAAGTGAGCCTCCCGGTACGGCGGGGTGTGATCCGCACTGTTCGCCCCGGTGATCGAGACCGTCTGGGCCCCGGGGTCCTCATAGTCGGTGAACCCGGACGAATGGGTGTGACTCGTGCTCGGGTTGTCCCCCAGGTCCCCGAACGTCGCGCGTTCGTAAGAACCGGTGGTACTGGTACCGATCGTGGTGTCGTGACGGTGGCCGTCGAACGAGTGCACGTGCGGTCCTACCGTGTGCGTGTGGGTCGCCGCTCCCCCCGTGCTGTTCACCGAGTCGGAGCCCTTGTCTCGCGCGAACCATCCACGCATGTCCGGCGTCCCGTTCGATCCGTTGCACAGGGTCAGCAACGGGTCCAGGGACGCCACCGTGCCCAGGTAGAGGCCAATGATCCGGGTCTGGATTCCGCCACCGGTGTTGCGCAGGACGCGCAACCTCCGGTTCAAGGGTTCGCTCTCCCCGATGCTGGTTGTGCCACCGGAGTTGTTGTTCATGTTCCCTGTGCTGGCCGAAGAGACCGTGATCGGGTGCGTGTGCCGGGGCAGATACCGGGGAGTGGACGATCCGTACCCGGCCTCGACGGAACTGAGCGGGTTGCTGAGACCGGTTCCCGCGATGCTGTGGGAGTGGCTGAACCCCAGGTGGCTATGAGATTCCACGCTGTGGCTGTGCCCGGTGAAGCCACTGGTTGATCCGCCGTTACCGGCCGCCGCCGCGCCCTTCAGGAACCGGCCCGAACTGGTGGCGTCGTCGGTCCATCCGGACACGGCTTCAGTAGCCCACCCGAGAACCCCGATCGGGTACTCCGTCCGCGCGCCATCCGACTGAATCCAGATGACCTCATAGGTCGGCGGGGTGTTCGTCTCGGTGTCGGTGCCCGGGGCCGTGATGCCCGAGTACCCACCCGGATGAGAGACGGTGTTCAGGGGGAGCGCGTGACTGTGTGGCTGATTGGCCTGGGCTTGTCCCGCCCCGTTGTACCGGGCGCTGGTCACGCTGGAGCTGGACGAACCCGAGTTACCGCCCAGAGAGTGACTGTGCGCGCTGATCAGGTGATTGTGTCCGGGCGTGGTGTGGAGGTGAGACGTGCTGCCACCGGTGGCGGTAGGTGCTCCGGTGCCGGTCGCTCCCCGGGGGAACCGGCCGTCCAGCGCCGTCACCCGGGACCATCCTGACGGGATGCTGGCCGCTGTGCCCGGCCATGCCAGGATCAGATCGTCCGGGATGCTGTCCGGCAGCTCCACGAAGGTGGAGACGTAGCCCAGGTAGCGCACGGAATAGGTGATGTCGCACGGCTCACTTGACGGTTCACAGTCAACGCCGGACAGGATCGGGTCGAGCTGAGGGATCGCCAGGTCCAGGTACGACCCGTTGAGAGCGTCCGGGAGCGTTGCGATCCGTTGCGTTCCGTTGCAATCCTCCCGGTATACCTCGGCCACCACGTAATCGTTGTCCCAAATCTGACCGCCCGGGTCTTCCCACGAGACGAGGTAACCACCGTCCTGCTCCGTGACGGTGAGTAGTGGAGGCGACGGGGGAGGGACGATGTTCTCGACGTCAAACGAAAGCGTTTCGGAGTACGCGAACGGGTCCGATCCACGGATCGTGGAACGGACTGTGTACGTGACGGTGTACGACCCGTTGGCCAGACTCGGGCCCGGCAGACTGGCCGGTGGGATGCCGGAACCGGTCGTGGAGTAGACCGTCACCCCGCCACTCTTCAGGTCCACCGTCCAGTCCAGCGACGGCAGGCCGTCATAGGCCACGGCCCCGAAGTACAGGACCGGCTGATTCGTGTCACTGACCGTGCCGCTGGTCTGATCCACCCCAGCGTTGTCCCGGATCTCCGGGGAGAAATCGGGCCGGTACCGGCAGTCAATGTCCACGTAGCACTCAGCGGTACGAACCTCGGTCGCGCCGCTGGCTTCGTTGGCGGGCCACCCTCCCCCGATGTTGATGTCGGACAGGGCACCGGCCGTATTCAGGCCGTAGCTTGCCGACTGGAACCACGGGGTGACGTACTCAGCCAGCGATGACGTGAGATACACGGTGTCGTACCCGTAGTAGTCGTCGCTGCCCCGGCCAAGGTCGATGTCCTCGGAGATCGTCCCGGTGTTGCTCCGGGCCTTGATCCGGCCCCGGATCTGGTGGCGCTGGTACCCAGAGGACGGGGTGTGCGAGGCGACCCTCAGACTCCAGTTGTTGCCGGTGTTCACCAGATCGAAATCGATGTACGTCGAATCTGAGTCGTCGCTGGTGACAGCCGACAAGGTCCCGGACGGGACACTCGTCCCGGACCCGGTCTTGCGTACCGAGGTCGGCCGGACGGTATCGATCACAGACACTTATGCCCCCTGATCCCAGAACATGGGGACATCATCCCACGTCGGCCAGTTGCGGCGACGGCTCCGGGCCGGTGCCGATGAACTTGGCGGTCACCTGGCGGATACGCCCGATCTTCACCACCCGCACGCTCGCCGCGACCGGCGCGGCCCACACTTCCTCAGCATCACTCGGAGAGATCAGGACCAGCGGCCGGTTCAGGATCGCCTGGAGTTCGGCCAGTTCCGCCTCACTCTCCACGGCCGCCGTCATCGACAAGTTCCGACCACCCGGGGGAGCGCTGGTGACGAACCTCGACCCCTTGACCCCGATGGTGCTGGTGAACGGCCGGTCCACATCCCACTCGAAGCGCCCCTTGATCACGGCCCACAGGGGGCCGTCCGGCCCGGTCGTGCGGATCAGGTGCTCGTCATCGTCCCAGGTCAGGCAGAACTCGTCCGGGGCCGGGGTGTCGGACCAGTCGGAAATCCTCAGGTCCCCGTCCACCCGGCCGACCGTGCGCGCCCGGTAGTACGAGCAGCACGGGTCCGGCACGTGGTCACAGCTCAGGCCGACCCCGGACCGGGGAGCGCTGTAGTCCACGAACGTGTCACACGCGCTGGAGGCGAGCGGCCCCACGATCGCAATGGTGGTGAACGTGTCCTCTGGGCACCCGGCCCGCTGAATCTCCAGATAGCCCACGTCTCCGTCCAGTGACGTGACATCCGGCGCGCACACTTCAACCGAGAAGAACGGGGTGTCCGCGACGATCGTCACGTCCGGACTGGCCGGTTCCGGCACCGTGCCCACCGAGACCGTGAACGACAAGGTCTCTTCGTCACTGGCGTAAGCCGTGTTCTGCCCCAGCGTTGACCAGACCTGAAGGTGCGCGACGTACGAACCGTTGTCCAGCGCGCTGGTCTGCCGGTTCACCGGGGAGCCGGAAACGATGCCGGTGTCCCAGACGGTGACCCCGGACAGGGTCACCCAGAACCGGTACTGCCGTGCGGTCAGGTCGTCCAGGTCTACGGCGTTGGCCCGGATGATTGGCTGTGACGTGTCGCTGACTGTGGTGGTGGACGTGCCGGAACCGTCCAGCACTTGCGGGGTGAACGTCGGAGCCAGACGGCTGTCAACGTCCAGGTACAACTCGTTAACCTTGACTCCGGTGGACTGCCCCGTCACGTACGTGTACAGCACGGTCGAGCCATCGGCCGGTGCGCCGAACCCCCACGACCCGGTGACCGTCTCCAGCGACGAACCGAACATGGCGGACGCACCGGCCACCAGCGGGCCGGAACTCAGCCGGACGGCCCACCAGGCGTTACCGTCCTCCCCCCGTGCGCGCAAGCGCACCTGATGACGACGCTCACCAGCGGGTGGTGAGTCGGCCGGGGTAGCGAGGACCATCGGGGAGCCGGAACCTCCCCAGGTGGCGTACGTGGCGTCCGAGTTGTCCGACGTGACCCCGTGCAAGGTTCCGGTACTCGGGGTCCAGCCGAGACCGGACGACGTGGCGGACGGCCGCAGTGTGGTGATCGTCCCCATGTCAGCCCACCCGTGCCGCTTGCGCCAGACGTTCCAGGACCGCCTCAGCCGCTTCCGTACCGGCCTCCCGGCCCTGACCCTGAACCACGATGGCTCCCGGCTGGATCGTCACGTTCATGGCCGGTCCCGTGACCATTGCCGCGCCGTCCCCTCCACGGCGCGACCCGGCCGGGACGGTGATCCCGGGGAGGTCATCGGTCATACCTGCAAGAGTCTTTCGCACCGTGTCGAACTGACTGGAAAGACCCGCTTCGAACCCTTGCATCACCAGGCGACCCGATTCCTCCAGGATCTTACGGTCAACTTCAGCCGGGCCCTTCCAGTCCGGCAGCATGGATGTCAAGGACGACAGCAGACCTTGCACCCGGCCGAACCCGGCTTGAATCCCGGAGATCAGGCCGTCGATGATCTGGCGTCCCGCGCTGACCAGCCACCCGGCCGCGCCGGACAGGGCCCCGGTCACCGCTCCCCGGACAGAGCTGACGATCGACCGAACCAGGCCGATGGCCGCGCGAATCCCGTTCACCAGGCCGTTGATCACGTTGCGGCCAGCGGCCACCAGCCAGGATGCCGCGCTAGCCGCCGCGCTCACGATGGCGGACCGGACACTGTTGATCGCCCCCCGGGCCGCCCCCACCCCGTTGCTGATGATCGAGCTGATGAACCCGGACATCAGCCGGGCCCCGGCCGCGATCAACGAGCCGAGAACCTGAAGAATCCCGCTGACCAGCGCCAGGCCGATACGGGCCGTGGCTACCGCGATCAGGGGAATAGCCCTCAGGAACGCCTGAACCAACAGACCCATGATGGTGATCCCGGCCTGGATGAGCTGAGGCCCGTTGTCCGAGAGCGCCTGAACCATGGCCGGAATCAGCGTGTCTGATATGAAGCTGATGATCATCGGCATGTTCGTGGCCAGCGCGTTGACGATCGTCGTAATCATGTTCGTCCCGGCCTGGATCAGGGCCGGGAGGTTCTGAAGAGTGGCCGACAACTGGGGGATCATCGTCCCCGTGACAAAGTTGATGATCGCCGGTGCGTTGCTGATCAAGCCGTTGAGAACCTGATTGAGCGCGTTGATACCCGCCTGGACAAGCTGAGGCGAGTTCTGGAACAGGCTCGTGATCGCCGGGATGATCGTATTCGTCAAAGTGGACGTGATGATCCCGACGTTCTGAATGAAGCCGTTCACGAATTGCTGGAACATAGCCAGTCCTTGCTGTGCAAGGACGGGGGCCTGTGTGGTCAGCGTGTTGATGATCGCCGGGATGACCGTCCCCTGAATGGACGCGACGATCTGAGGCATGGCCTGGCCGATGCCCTGGATCAGCGCCGTGATCAGGTTGATCCCCAGCAGGAGCAGTTGCGGCACAGCCGCCACGAAAGCGCTGATGATCTGAGGGATCGCCTGAACCAGCGACGTGACCACCGTGGGGAGGGCCGTCAGAATCCCGGTCACCAGACCTTGAATCAGCTTCAGACCCACCTGGATCAACTGAGGAATCAAGCCAATGATCCCGGTGATCAGGGTGGTGGCGAGCTGGACAACGGCCGGGATCAGCGTGGGCAGCGCGTTGACGATGCCGGTGACCAGGCCGTCCAGCAGCAGACCGGCCGCTTCGATCACCCGGGGAGCGCTGGACACCAGCGCGTTGACCAGGCCGGTGACCAGCGACACCACACCCTGAACGATCTGGGGGACGATCGTGGGCAGTGCCTCAGCCAGTCCGGTGACCATCTTCAGGACGGCCTGAGACACCTGCTCCCGGAACGCCACGATCTTCTGGACGATCGTCGGCAGATTGTCCGCCAGGTAATTGATCCCCTGGCTGACGAGGTTCTGGATAGAGGCGACCGCGAAATCGAATACCTCTCCCCAGGAATCGAATCCGCTGACGAACTCCCGGATGGCGACATAAGTCCTGGCGGACCAGTTTATGAACTCACCCAGTTTGACAATGAGGAACTGGATTCCGTTGAAAAAGTCCGTGAAGAAGATAGACAATTCCGGGCTGACAGCAGAGATGTTGTCGAACATCTCACGGAGAGCGTCACCGATACCGGAGAGACCAGTTCCGAAAGCGGCCATGACCGGGCCGCCGGACTCGATCAGGTTGATGAACCCGGGCAGTGCGTTCTCCACCAGGCCGACGATCCCGGCCGTCAACGGCGCAATCTGGGGGGCCAGCGCACTGAATAGGGTGCGGAGCTGTGGTGCGATCCGTTCGGCCAGCGCTTCAAACTCCCCCAGCGCGGCAATGAGGGGAGCGAGCATGGGCTGAGCAGCGGCGGTGAACTCGGATTTCACCGTGTCCGTCAGGCTCTTGGCCGCTGCCTTCAGCGCGCTGTCTTCCTTGAGCAGCGCCACCGCGAGACCGATACCAGCGAACCCGGCACCGGCCGCCAGTCCGGCACCGATCAGGGAGCCGATCGCCGGAACGGCCGCACCCGCGATGGCCGACGCGATGCCCAGGCCGACCGTAATCAGGGTGGCCCCGGCAATCACCGGGATCTTGCTCAGTCCGGCCGTCAGCGTGTTGGCAAGTAGGGTGGCCGTGTCGGTGCCGGTGCGGCCGAAGAGACCAGCGAGGAAACGCCGGATACCGTTCTCGTCTGTGTTCGCCTTGACACTCTTGGACAGGGTCTTACCCAGGGCCTTACCCGCCGCCTGACCGGCCGCCGTGCCAATGGCCTTCCCGGCACCGTCGCCCATCTTGACGAACTTGCCTCGCGCGTCACGGAGCCGTCCGTCCGCACCCCGGGTGATCCCCTCACCCAGTTGCTCCCCGGCCCGCTCCCCGGACTTACCGGCAGCGTCGGTGTCCACCGGAACCTCTACCGGGTCCACCTTGATCCTTGACAGTGCGCGGTCAAGATCCCGCTCAGTCTGTCGGGCAAACGTCCGTACGTCGCCCTCGACCTCTACCCGGGCCTTACCCACATCCGTCACGAGACCAGACTACGGGTCTTGACAGTGTCCGGTCAGTCAGGTGCAAGAGGACATCTCAGATAACATGTCCACGTGGACGTATCGAGGGCCCAGCTTTCCAACCTCGGGGACCGGGTGGTCGTCCAGGACCCGGAGTTCCCGTGGACGGTCTGTATCCGGCTGTTGGAGGAAGCCGACCGGCCGATGGTCCTCAGCTTGTCCGTTGAAGCCCAGGACGACCTCCCGATCACGTCCAGCGTGCTCTCCCGCATCCCGGTCCGTCAGCTCGCCAGCGTAGCCGCCAGCGCCCTGCGGGGAGCCGGGGAGGAACAGCTCATGCGGATGTTGGCGCAACCCCGGCCGAAAGGCTCCCGGGGTTGGCCACCGGACCACTACGCCCGAGTACGCCGGGTGGCTTCCTGGGCACGCGCGACGGGCCGCCCGGGTGGCGCGGCCGGGGCGGTGTCGGAGTTCTGGGACGTTCACCATCGGACGGCCCGGCGCTGGCTACGGGACCAGGCTTAGGCCGGGGTCCGGCCATCGCTTCGAACTCGCTGATCACCCGCTGACTCGGGGTTCTCTTCTTCCCCGGTTGAGTGACCGTCTCGTTCTCCAGCAGATCGTTGAACCTGTCCAGGTCTTCCTTTTCCAGCCGTCCGGTTACCTCGGCGTATATCGCGTCCAGGGCAGCGCCGATCGGCTGGACATCCCACCGGAACCCGCGCCGGACCAGCGCACCGTTGATCGATGCCCAGTGCATCGACGCGACGGAAGCCAGCACGATGCACACGTGCAAGGACCGGCCGGTGACAGCCTCCAGGGCATCGGTCAGCGCAGTCGGTAGTTCGGCAGTGTCCACGCTCCCGGACAGGAGCAGATCGTCCAGGTTGAACGGGTCATCCGGGCTGGACACCACCAGATCGAGGATGGCCGTCAGATCACCGGATGAGATGACCGGCCACCAGTCCACAGCGGGGAGGGCCGGGACCTCGTAGTCCCGGCCCCCCAGCGTGATCTCGACGGCCCAGCAGCGCATCGACGCGGCCGGGTCCACCTCCACGTCAGACCTCCCGGTCCGCCACCTGGCGAGCGGCCATTGTGCGGTAGCCGTCGAACGGCTTCCTCGAATCCAGGCACTCGATCAGGGTCAGTTCACCCCTGTCCCGGGTGATCCGGTACGCCTCCCCTTCACTCAGCACCTTCAGCCTCCCCGTCGAACACGGGGGTGACGACGACCGAGTCCGGGCGCGGGACCGGGCCAGGCCGTCCGTGCTTCGACCGGATACCGGCGCGCACCGCCCAGTCCTTCGTCTGAACGAGTTGGTTCAGTGCTCCGGTCAGTTCGGGGGAGTCGTCCGGGATCTCGATCAGCAGTTCCATGGCCGTCTGGTAGAACGGCTGACTGAACGGCCGAAGATCCAGCGGCAGATGGGTGAAGCACAGCCACTGAAGGGCAGCCTGAACACCGGGATGACGGTTAACCGTCAGCGCTTCCGCGTGCTCCGGAGTGCCCATCACGCAGGCCGGATCGATCGGAGTTCCCAGGGGCATCATCGCGTTTCCTCTTCTTCTTGGGTCGGAACGAGAGCTGGAGCGGCAGCAACTCCAGCCGTTTCAGCTTGGCCTCCCGGCGTTCAGCCGCGCGCCGTTGCGTACGCCGTCCCCGGCTGTTCACCGGGACGGAGCCTTGCGGGCCGCTTTCTTCGCCGTCTTCTTCGCGGCTTGACGCCGGTCCTCCCGGTTGCCGTTCTCCTGAGCGGCCTCTGCGAACCTCTCCAGCGCCATGTTGATGATCTGGGCCGACTCCATGAGGCCGATGTTCCCGGCCAGCATTTCCTCGTCTAGCCAGTCCTTGTCCGGTTCATGGGCAATCACGGAGTCGATGATCAGGCGCGAGCGCTCCAGCGCTTTCATCACCTGATCACCGTTCCAACCGGATACCTCGGCACCCTGAAGCTGTTTCAGCGTCCGTTTCCACACAAGGATCTGTTCAGGGGACGGCATCTTCACCCAGAGCTGACGATCCCGGAAGGTGATGTCCAGTTCGGGGGACACCTGGGTCTGAGGTTCGGTCATGTCCTCACAGTACCGGATGGGAGGTCATCTCATCCGATGGTGACCGCAAACCCTTCCTGAACTGCCACCTCACGCAAGGCCGTGGACAGGTAGGGCCGTCCGGCGCGTGCCGGTTGGCGGACCTGGCGCGCGTAGACGACCCTCCCGTCCACGGTGAACTTGAGCCGTCCCCCGGCACGCGCCCGGATGGTCAGCGCGCGACGGCCGTTATGCACAGCCGCCGCGTACTCAGCGGTGTACTCCACCCCGCCGATCACCAGCGCCCCGGCGTCCCGGGCCAGGTCCAACCGGCCGGACGCGCGCAACAGACCGGTGTCTACCGGTGCGAGAACCTGGGACCGGGCATACGTCCGGCGAACCACCCGGTTCACCTTCCGGCGCGCCTCGTCCATCCCCACGCCGTGGAGCCGGGCCCGGTCAATCCGGAGCGAATGTGCCACGTCGGACCCTCCCGTCTTGTGATCAATGACGTTCCGACTGTAAGGTCTTCCCCACCAGAGCACGGGCCCGGGGTTGAGTCGAAATCTCCCCCGGGTTCGTCGCTGTCAAGACTCCGGACCGGCTTCCGAACAGTCACACGCCGGGCCCTGGATCGTGACCGGCATCAAGCCGCCCACACACCCGCCCTGGACCTCGATCGGTTGCCAGGTACCCGCCACCACCCGGCGAGCACCCCTGATCTCCGACAGACAGCAGAACGCACGCCGCATGGCAGCGGCACCGTCCATCACGGCCTGGACCGTGGCGTCCCACTCGTCCCCAGTCGGAATGCGATCCTCGTCCCCGACCGGCGCGCACCGGACGTACCCCATCTCCAGGGTTACCGCCCAGGCCGAGACGCCTTTCGGAAGCGGGCCCGGGTCCGGGACCGGGAAGGTGGTCGAGCTGGGGAGGAAGGAAGCCGGACGCACCCAGGCAAGACCTTCACAGCACTCGTCCTGAAAGGTGCTCAGCAGGTGCGAGACGACGTTCCCGGCCCGTAGCTGGACGTAGGCCGGTGGGTCGTCCAGCTTGACGAGTTCCTGTTCATAGCACTCCAGCAACGTCCGGGCCAGCGGCATGACCAGCGGATCAGGCGCGGCCATCAGGACCCTGGCCCGATCAGCGTGCGCCGATCACAGGTCTCGGGGAGATCCGGCGAGAGCACACGCGGAGTCCGCTTCAGCTTGCCCGGGTTGAGGGCGTTGATCACGTCGTCCACCATCTTGATCCCGGTGGTGGAGCCGTCCGGTTCCGGCGCGGCTAGTTCGACCTCGACACCTTGCCGGGACAGCCGGGTCATCTTCGCGGGGAGTGCGCACGCGGCCCCGTTCAGGTGCTTTCCGTACTGGCAGGCCAGCATCGCGGTAGCGATGGCCAGCGCTTCCGGGACCTCCCGGCCGATCGAGTAGGTGACCTCGAACGCACCCGCCTCCCCGGGTTCGGCCGTGAAGTCCTGGCACACCGGCCAGCACTCGCCGTCGATCCGGACCAGCAGGTACGCGCCACGGGTGTAGTCCAGCCGGTACGCGCTCGCCGGGACGACATCCGTCCCCACGATCACTTCGTCCACCGTGGCGACCGGGCCCTTCAGGACCACGGCACAGGCCGAGTTCCCGCAGCAGGCCGTAGAGCAACTGGCGTTGAACCATCGGCCACCGAACAGGAACGGTCCCCCCGGTTCCCCCAGGCCCCCGAGACCGGGCGCGACCGGGAACGCCTGGTACGCAACCTCTCCGCGTTCAGCCTGGGACGGCCGGACAGTGATTGGGCAGACCCCGTACTGACGGCCGGTGGCGGCCCACAAGTAAGTAGAGGCTAACCAAAGTGCCGCGTCCTTGTTCGACTGGCTGTAGCCGTCCCAGTCCGGGCACAGTTCGGACGGGATCGTGACATCCCAGGCACACGGCATCGTCATTGACAACTCCCCTCAGGGAATGAGCGTACCGGCCGGGGGGTCCAGGGGAAGGACGGCACAGGACATCCGGCCTCCCCGTCCGATCCGGTAGCGGCCAGCGCCAGGTTCAGGCCGATACTTACGGTGCCCCGGCTGTCCCGCACACCGTTCGCGGCAACTGCCAGGCCGAGACCGACGTCGGTTGACCCCAGGCTGTCCCGGGCCCCGGTCGCCGCGAGCGCCAAGTCCAGGGTGAAATCAGCCGTGCCCTGGGCCGTGTCCGGGGTGTTGCCGGTGGAGTCCAGCGCCAGGTTCAGACTGAAGTCCGCCGTGCCCTGAGCACTGGCCGCGCCGGTCGCGGCGCGTGCCAGGCCGATACCGATATCGGCCGTACCTTCCGCATCGGCCGCGCCGGTCGCGGC
>JACCDR011056091.1_pt1 | contig 19006 bp, 27 predicted proteins | sample 7446431 | NCBI WGS metagenome assembly JACCDR01 (sample SAMN15323443, study PRJNA562643) | freshwater metagenome | isolation source: river surface water | place: USA:Blue River Watershed | collected 2017-08-17
GGCATCGCGCCGACCGTCGAGGCCCTCCGCGAGCGCGACGGCAATTGGGCCGCGTTCTCGGGCTGGATCAATGCGCGCCTCGCGGAATGGCAGGCGTCGCAAGGGATCACCCGTTTGCCATTGGGCCGCGACGAGTGCGATGCCTTCACCGCGTTCTGTGAAGCCGCGGCGGACCGCGCCGCGCGCAGCGGAGCTGCGTCGTGACCTCCGTCTGCAAGGTGTGCGAGGCCGCGCACGCGATGTGCCTCAGCGGCGACGCGGGCGCGCAGGCCGCTGACTTCTTGAAGGCCGCGATCGTGCAGGAGCGGAAGGCGAAAGAGAAGGCCGAGGCCGAGGCGGCGAAGCTCCGCGCGGAAGTCGAGCGGCTCAACGGCATCCTCGACGCCGAGCGCGAGCTTTCGTCCGCCGCGATGGTGCGAATGACTGACGACCTCGCCGCCGCGCGCGCGGCGCTCGCCAAGGAGCGGGAGGCGTGCGACGCGTGGCTGCGCGACTGCTTTAAGGAGTCCGTCCATTATCCCGGCGTGATGGAAGTCGTCGAAGTCGGCGTCATTCACGCCGCGCACGTTCATCGCGCCCGCCGCGCCGCCGAGGCGAAACCTCTCGCGTTCGGCGAGTGCGGTCGCGCCGGATGCCGCGCCGTCTCGGGCCAAGTGAATCACGGTTACTGCCGTTCGTGCCGACTCGCCGCCGAGGCGAAGGGGGCGACGTGAGCGCGCGGCAACGTTTCGCGCGCGTCGGACGCGAGGAGGAGGACGGGCATCCTGTGCTGCTCGGCGGGAAGCTCTACTACTACTGCGCCAACCGCGATCGGGCGCTGCGCGACGCGCGAGAGATTGACGCCGCCGTGCGGTCGCTTCGGCAAGCGAGCGCCACCGCTGCCCTTGATCGCGCCGCCGACGCGATCGAATCCGCCGCGCCCGTGATCCCGAATTATCTCGCGGCCTCGATCGAGGTCGTCCAAGCGATCCAAGCAGGTGCGGCGCGGTTCCTCCGCAAGTGCGCAGCCACGGAGCCCCGCCCGTGATGCTCTGCTTCCTCTTCGTCGTGTTGCTGATCTGTTCGGACGGGCTCGCCCTTGATCTGTTCGACGATGATGCGGAGCCCCGCCCGTGACGCCCTGCCCTCTCTGCCGCGAGGTCGCCGCGCGGGCCTACCTCGCGCGCGCTCGCCGCGACGACGCGTGGCGCTTCCTCGGCGTCGCGTTCGCGCTCGGCCTGATGGTCTTCGGCGCCGTCCTCGTCACGCGTAACGGGCCGCCCGCCCCGCGCGTCCCCACGGAGGGCCGCCGCCATGTCTGACCGCCTTCCTGCGCCGCGCCCGTGCCGCGCCTGCGGCCGCGCCCTGATCTTCGCCCGCACCGCCAAGGGCGAGGTCATGCCGCTCGACGCGCAGCCCACCACCGTCTACGTCGCGACCGAGCAGCCCGACCTGCTCGGAGCCTCCGAGTTGACGCTCGGGGATCGCGTCTCCGGGCACGTCGCGCACTGGGCGACCTGCCCCCACGCGGACGCCTTCCGCTCAAAGGGCGACCGGCCGCCGGATCGGCCGCCGTCGCGCTCAGCCCGCGCCGCCGCGGATGAGGACTGAGACCGATCGATCGGAAGAAGAGGGCAGGGGAATGGGAACCAAGAACGGCACTTGGGTGCCGAGCTACCAGTCGTTCGACGACCACGAGAAGACGGCGCGTCTTAGCGCGTCACTCGTCGGACTCGGCGTGCCCGAGTCTTTCGCGTCTGACGTGGTGTGGGGGCAGTGGAAGCGGCTCGCGTTCTGGCTGCTCGCGAACGGCACCGACGGACGTCTCCTCGCGACCACGCCGCGGGCTTTCGCGCACATCCTCCGTTGGGACGACGTGCGCAAGGCTAAGGCGTTGTGGGATGCGTGGATGGATTCCGGCTTCATCGACGAGCCGAACACCGAGAACGCCCGCCTCCACGACTTCCGCGAGGCCTTCGCGCACATCATCAGCGCACGCGAACGGTCCGCGAACTTGCGCGCGAGAAAGTACGCCGTCGATCAAAACAGTTCGCGAACTGTTCGCGAACTATCCGAGAACGATTCGCGAACCGTTCGGCCCCCCCGCGTGCGCGCGTCCGGACCGGACCGGACCAATATCCCCCTTCCCCCTTCCGCGTCGGTGCCGCACCCCGAGCAAGGGGGGGGGATCGAGCCCGAGCCGAACCCGAGCAAGACGGCCGAGGGAGCCGCGCCAACCGCCCCCAAACCGACGGAGACGCGCCCGGACACCGCGGACACCCCGTCCCGCATCGCCGCCGCTTGGAACGCCGCACGGGCCCGCCGCGGGCTCCCGCCGGTCAGCGCCGCCGACCTCGGCCCCGCCCTCGAAGTGCTCGCCAAGGCCGCCCCCGGGGATCCGCTCGGGCAAGCCGACCTCGCCGCCGCCTACGTCGGGCTCGACGACGATTGGCTCGCAGAGCGCGGCTGGGCCCCGTGGGCGCTGCGCAACCGGGTCGACGCCCTGCTCGTCGCCCGGCGCAGTCGGACCGTCACGCCGCCCGTCCACGCGTCGGAGGCCATCGTGCTGCCCCGCGTGCCCGGGGCGACCGCCGCCGAGCTGAGGCCGTACGCCCGGCCGGCGTCCCAACCGTTCACCGCCGCGGAGGAGGAGGAGATCGCGGAGCGCATCCGGGGGAGCCGCGCACCGGCCGCCCCGTCGACGCCGCGCTGGCGCCCCGCCGTGGCCGAAGGAGCCGCCCCATGAGCAAGACCCGCAATGGCCGATCGCAAGGCAACGGCAGTCGCGTCGTGGCCGAGCTGCGCGCGCAGTGGTCCCGGCAGATGACCGAAGCCGTCCGCGCTGCCGTCGCGCTCGAACGGCGCCGCTGCGCTGACGTCGCTCGCCGCTACGCCGAGACGGATCCCGAGCGCATGGTCGACGCGATCGTCGAAGCGATCGAACGGGGGGACCGCTAATGCCCACCGTCCGACGCAACGGATCGATCGTCGGCCTCGGAGCCGTCCCCTTCGGCGCGCACAGCGCCGACGACGAATGCCCGCGCGACGCCGTCGTCGTGGACCTCCGCGGCAAGTACGGCGAGGAGTGCGACCGCGCCATGGTCCGCGGCGAAGAGATCGCCGCGCGTACCGGCCGCCGCCTGTGGATCGTCACGCCCGCGGCGCCGACGCTCGCGTGGCACTTGCCCGCGGCCGCGCGCGCCGAGCGGCGGAAAGTGCTGGACCGCGAGTACCAGCGTCGACGCGCGAACCTTGCCGCGGGCTTTGCGCCCGACGGCTCGTGGCCGGCGCAGAAGGAGGCCTGATCCGATGACCATCACCACCCCCGATATTCCGCCCGGCTTGCGTCCCGTCGGCCCGCGCGACGAGCGCGCCTATGCGTGGACGCGCATTCCGCAGCCGCGCGTCGTCGGCTTGCTGCTGCATAGCGGCGAGCGCTTGGCCGTGTTCCAGCTCGGCGCGACGCAAGTCGTCAGCACGCTCGCGTTCGCTCCGCTGCGCCGCGGCGAAGACCCGATGTGGCTGCACGCGCTGACCGTCACGCGTCGCGGCCGCCGCGCCGAGGAGCGCGACGTCGACCGAGTACTCGCGGATTTCGCCGTCGAAGGCGAACGTTGGACGGAGGTTCCGGCGCCGGGGCGCACGGAGGGCCGCGTGTTCGTGCTCGCGCAGCGCGAAGGCGGTGCGCTTTGAGCGCGCCGTTCTACGAGCCGCTCGAATGCGGCGTCGGGGACCTCGAGCAGGTGCGGCGCGAGCGGGATGAGGCGAGGGCGGAATGCGCGCGGCTGAAATCGTCGGCGTCGGACGCGCCCCCGCACCACACGTTCGAACTCACGCTCAAGGTCGGATCGTGCGACTGGGAGCGAGTCGTGCAGATGGTGCAAGAACTGGCCGACCACGTTGCCGATCACGGCCCCGCGTGCAACCGATGCGGCGCAGGCCCCGGCATCGGGTACTCCGTCGAGATCGACCACGATCCGAGCGTGACCGAGGAGACGTACCGCGCCGCGCTCGATGCGTGGTGCAAGCAGCGGCGCGAGGAGCGCCAGAACAAGGAGAGCGAGCAATGAACGAGCGCACAAAGAAGCTTCACGGATTCAGCGGCATCTTCGAGATTCAACGCCTAAAGAAGGGGCGGCACCGTCGGCACGTGTCGAAGTTCGTGCGGCAGTTCAATCGGAAGCCTTACGACATCTCTCAGGTTGTCTGCGTCAACTGGGACGGCACCGGAAGGACGTTCAACGAAGTCGTATGCGACCGCTACAAGGAGTACTTCGCGCGGCTCGACCGCAAAGGCGGCGCGCAATGACCGACGAACAGTGGGACCGCTACATGTTCCGCGCGATGCAGGTGTTCGTCGGGATCATTGCGGTCTCGATGTACGTCTTGCTCGGCCTGACGATCTTCGCCACGGCGTCGAAGCAATGACCGCCGCCCCGTCGCAGCTTCCGCACGTCGCTCACTTCGTGATGACATCCGAGAACTACCTGTTCTCCTTCGAGGAGGGGCGCAGCTTCCGCGCGTCGCGCTGCTGCGAGGGCCTCCCCGTCGGCGCGTCGCTCCGCGATATCCGCCTCGACCATCTTTCGCGCACGGTCATCGTCATCGTCGAGCACGAGAGCTTCGCGCCCGCCGTGCCGCCGGGCCCGCGGATCGAACTGAGTTGGGAATGGACGAGTCCGCCGCGGCCGCCGCGCGGATCCGACGAAGCCGTGGCGGTGCTCCGGCGTTGGGTGAATCTCATCGACTCGAATCGCTTCAGCGTCGACGAAGCGGAGGACGTGTACCAAGCCGCGGCGGCATTGCTTGCTCGCCTCGACGGCGGCAACGGAGCCACGGCATGAGGCGCGGCGCGAAGAACTTCAACGGGCAGTTGTCGCTGCCAGGAGTCGGCCGTTTACCGGCCAAACTGGCGCGGGCGAAACGACGCCGCGGCGGCAATGCGGAGACGGCGCTGCAAGGCGCGATCCTCGACTGGGCGGCGCTCAATCCGCGGCTCCTGCGGCTCGTCCGCGTGCAATGCGGCGCCGCGCGCGGGCTTGGCGGCGGGTGGATGCAGCTCGCGCCCGAAGGCACGTCGGATCTGCTCGGCTGGGCCTTCGGGCCCGGCAAGTTCCTTGCGATCGAAGTGAAGCTCCCCGGGGAGGGCCCGACCCCCGAGCAGATCGAGTTCCTCCGCGCCGTCCACGAGGGCGGCGGTTGGGCGTTCGTCGCGCGCGACGTCGCCGTGTTCGCGGACCAAATCCGCCTCGCGCTCGCGGGTGGCTACGTGCCCCCGCCGGAGATCGGCGCGTGAGCCTCACCTGTGGTCAGATCCTCGCGTGAGCTGCTGCCTCGACTGCGGCATCTCGATCGCCGCCCTTCGCGTCCGCTGCGCCGGCTGCGCCGCCGTCTCCGTCGGCCTTCCGCCGCCGCCGAAGCCCCGTCCGCGCAAGCGTCGCGCTTCGCCGCAGAACCGCGGCCCGATCAGCCTTCGAGACGCGCTCGCCTTGTCGGAGGTCGAGTCGCGGTTGCGCTTTGACGAGCTGGCGTCGCTGTACGAATTCCTGCCCGAGTGGCAGCAGGCCATCGTGCGCGAGGTCGTCGAGCGACGCACCGCCGAGATCCGCGCGACCAAGGACGCCGTCGACCCTTCGGCGCCATACGTCGAACCCGTCGAGCTTCAGGAGTTGCGCGCGATCGTGAACATCGTCGGCGTGCGTGGCTTGACCACGACGGAGCGGCGGGCGTATTGGCGGCTGGTGCAGCGCAAGAGCAGCGGAGTAAGTCATGGCACAGATCGACCCGGCCAAGGCCGCAAAGTTCATCGAAGCAATTGGCCTCGGTATCTCGGTTAAGCGCTCCGCCGTCATCGCGGGCGTCTCTCGCTCGCTCGTCTACGAGTGGCGCAAGGAAAACGAGGACTTCGCGCGGCAGTGGGAATCGGCCATCGGTGAGGGCTTGCTCTCATCCGCGCGCGAGGTCCGCACCACGACGGACGCGGTCCGTCTGCGCGCGGCGCTTTCGTTCCTGCAATCGCACGACCCTGAGCGGTGGCAGACGCGCAGCAAGCTCAACCTCGGCGGGCAGGTCGCGCTGAGCGGATTGGCCGAGGCGTTGGCCAAGGCGGGCGATGCCGAAGTCTGATTCGGTCGTCGCCGCGGCCAAGGAGCTGCGGCGCCGCTGCCTCGCGGACCCGCTCTACTTCGGCCCGACGATCCTCGGCTATCGGCGGTGGAAGCGCCAAGAGGAGATGCGCCTCGCGGTGGAGAAGCACCGCTACGTGCACCTGTGCAGCGCCAACGGCGTCGGCAAGTCGCACGAGTTGGCGGCCATCGCGATCGAATTCGTGATGATGCACAAGCACTCGCGCGTCATGGTGAGCGGTCCGTCCTTCGACGCCGCGCGCGACGGACTGTGGGCGAAGATCGTCACAGCGATCGAAGGCGCGCGCGTGCCGCTCGGCGGCCGGCTCACCAACAGCAAATCGGAATGCGCGTGGCGACTCGGCTCCGAGTGGGAGATCCGCGTCGTCAACCCCGACAAGCCGGACGCGATCCAGGGGCAACGAGGATCGCGCGTGCTCGTGATGCTCGACGAGGCGCATTCCGTTGAGCCCGCGTTTTGGTCGCCGTTTCAGTCGCTGCTCACCGCGAACGCCTCGCGCATGATCGTGAGCGGAAACCCGCTGTACAACACCGGGCCGTTCCGTGACGCCGCGCACTCGCCCCTCTGGCACAAGATTCAGATCAGCGGCTTAGAGCACCCGAACGTCGTCGAGGGGCGCGAGGTGATTCCCGGCGCCATCACCCGCGAGTGGATTGCCGAACGCCTGCTTGAGTTCGGTTCGGAGGATGACCCGCGCTATGTCGCGCGCGTGCTCGGCCAGTTCCCCGCGGGCGCCTCCATGCGGCAGGTGGTCGCGCTCAAGTGGCTGCAAGACTGCGCCGCGATCACTCCGGAGATCCCGCCCGAGCCGCGGCGCATGGGCGTCGACCTCGCGCGGCAGGGCGGCGACGCGAACGTCATCGCGATCTTCGACGAACGCCGCCGGCTGATCGTGCTGAAGAAGTGGTACTCCGACGACACGGAGCCCACCGTCGCGTGGATCATGGAGACGGCGCGCGAGTATCAGGTGCTGCCGGAGAACGTGCGCCTCGACGGGTGCGGCATGGGCGGGCCGATCGTCGATCGCCTGCGCGGCCTCGGCTGGAACGTCGAATCGGTCGACTTCGGCGCCTCGCCCGAGTACGAGTGGATCGAGACGACGGGCGAAACGACGGAGTTCACGAAACGGCGCTCTGAGCTGTACTGGGTCGCGCGCGAGCTGCTGCGCAAGCGGCTGATCTCGATCCCCGAGCAGTTCGGCGAAGCGTGGCTGGAACTCACCGGCGTCGAGCGCAAGCCGGAGCCCGCCGACCGCGGCCGAATCAAGCTCGAAGCGAAAGAGGAAGTGCGCAAGCGGATCGGCCGGTCGCCCGACTCCGCGGACGCGATCGTCATCGCGCTCTCAAACGTGGGAAGCTCGCTCGCAGAGCCCAAGTGGATTTGAACCCATGAACATGGTCCTGCACCCCGAAGAGGTCGCCGCCTTCGACCGCGGCGGCCCTGAAGCCGTCGCCATGTTGCGCGCGGCGTCGCTGTCGCTCGGCGGCGGCGATTCGCTCTGGCTCGCTCAGCTCGTCGGCGGCGGCCGTCGTGACAAGCTCGACGCGCCGCTGCAAAAGTCCGAGTGGGCATACGCGTGCATTCACGCGATCGCGACGAACCTCTCGACGCTTCCTATCGTCGTCGCGCGCGGCCCGAAGAAGAAGCCGGACGTCGTCACGGCGGGCCCGGTGTTCGAGCTGTTCGAGTCGCCGTGCAACGGAATGCCCTCGGAGGACTGGGCGTACCGCGTCGCAATGTGGCTCTTGCTCCGCGGCGATTCCTTCGCGGCCCCGTTCCGCGACGGCAAGCCGATGAAGACGAAGGGCGTTCCGGATCAACTGATTCCGGTCGCCTCGTCGGCCGTTGATGCTCGCGAGGAGCGCGCCGAGAACGGCGTCAAGAAGCTGCGCTCGTGGTGCATCACTTCCGCGAGCGTCGAGTACCCCGCGGACATCATGCCGCAGGTGCTGTACCCGCACCCGAACAGCGAATGGCGCGGGCTTTCCCCGATGGACGTCGCCTTCGCGGCGGCCGACGCGGCGTATCAGGCGTCGATCTTCAACTCGGAGTTCCTCAAGAACTCGGGCTTCCTCGGCGGCGTCATCACGTCCGACATGCACCTCGGCGCCGAGAAGCTCGCGGGCCTCGAACGGCAAGTGCAGGACAAGACCGCGGGTCCGAAGAAGGCAGGCAAGATCCTTGTCCTGCCGAAGGGTCAGAGCTTCACGCCGAACCCGGTCACGCACCGCGATGCGCAGTTTCTCGAAGGGATGCGTTGGAGTCGCGAGGCCGTTTGCGCGGTCTTCGGCGTGCCGCTATCCGTCATCGGCGGGCAGGCCGTCAACTACGCCACGAAGCTCAGCGACGACAAGTGCTTTTGGGAGCGCGGCGTGCTCCCCGTCGCGCGGCGCATCGCAAACTACTACAACGCGTGGCTGCGCCGGATGGGCGCGCAGGAGTGGATCTACTTCGACGCGAGCGAAGTCGCGGTGTTGCAGGAGGACCTCAGCACCGCGCTCGACAAGGCGAAAAAGCTCGCGGAGCTGGGTTACACATCTGACGAAATCAACGAACGCCTAAGGCTGCGAATGCCGACGGACAAGGCGTGGCGCAGGCACGCGTGGACGCAAGGCGCTCCGACGACGTATGCGAGCCTCGCGCCGAGCGATGCGAAGCCGGTCGCCGCGGAGACGGGCGCGGAACTCGCGGCCGTCGCGGGCCCGGTGCAAGACACGGCGATGAACGGCGCGCAGATCGCGAGCCTCGCGCAGATCGTGAAGGACGTCGCCGCGGGCGACATGCCGGCCGAGGCCGCGAGCGCGATGATCACGGCGGCGTTTCCGACGATCGATCCGGCCAAGGTCTCGTCGATGGTCGGCGCCGCGGCGAAGCTCGCGGACAAGCCGAAGCCGTCGGAGCCCGCGCCCGTTCCGCCTGTTCCGCCGCCGCAGGGCGACGCGCCGCCGGATGCCCCGCGCAGCGCGCCCGCCGTGCACGTGCGGCAGTCTCGGCAGGAGCGCCGTGCGGAGTCCGCGCGCTTTGACCGCGGCGTCGTCCGCCCCGCCGAGCGCAAGCTGGTTCGCGTCGGCGTCTCGTTCTTCCGCAAGTGCAAGCAAGACGCGCTGCGCGTGTTCGACTCGCGGGCCTTCACGCCCGGCGACGTCGAGCTGATCCTGCGGCTGAAGCGCGAATGGGACGTGCGCATCAAGGAGATGTTCGCGTCGCCGCTCGAAGGCGTCGCCAAGATCGCCGCCAAGGAAACGCTGAAGGCGATGGGCGCGAGCTTCGACCTCGACTTCAACGATCCGCGGTGGCTGTCCACGGCGCGCGATCGCCTCGCCAAGCTCACGGGCGTGAACGAGACGACGATCGAACGCGTGCGCTCGACGCTCGTGCAAGGCCTCGCGGAGGGCGCCTCGACGGCCGATCTGCGAACCTCGCTCGCGGAAGTCTTCGACGGCAACGCGCAGCGGGCGCTGCTCGTGGCCCGCACCGAAGTCGGCACCGTCGCCAGTTCCGCGCGCGACGAAGCCTACGGCGAAGCGGGGATCGAGCGCCTCGAATGGCTCTCGGCGAACGACGACGTCGTGCGGGAATCCCACGCGAAAGCCGACGGGGAAATCGTCGATCGTGGACAGGCGTTCTCAAACGGGCTCAGATATCCGCACGACCCCGCGGCCGAAGCCGACGAGATTTGCAACTGCCGGTGCGATCACGCGCCGGTACTCTGACATGAAGCACACCCGCATCGTCCGATTGAACGCGCGAGCCGACGCCCCGGCGGACGGCCTCGCGTGGTTCCGCATGACGACCGAAATCGTCGACGGCCACGATTCGGTGTTCTACGTCTCGGGCTGCAAGCTTGACCGCTACAAGGCGAACCCGGTCGTGTTGCTCGACCACGACAACTCGGTGCGATCCATCGCGGGCCGCGCCGAGCAGATCAACGTGGTCGTCGAGAACGGCGTCGCCTCGATCGACCTCGGCATCCGTTTCGCGGAGACGGAAAACCCCGACGACGCGGGCAGCCTCGCGGCGCGCCTCCACCGCGCGGGATTCCTCCGCGCCATGTCGCACCGCTTCCGGCCGATCAAGATTCGCTACGGCGCGGAAATCACTCCCGAGGAGCGCGCGCGTTGGCCCGAGCTTTCCAAGTGGGGCTACATCGTCGACGAGTGGGAACTCGAGGAGTCCTCGTTCGTCGGCGTCGGCTCGAACCCGCAGGCGTTGAAGCGCGCCGCGTCGGAAGGGCTCCTGTTCCCGCACGACGTCGAGGTGCTGACGGCCGAGGAGCCCGCGAAGCCGGCGCGGGCGCGGGCTCCCAAGCGCGACGCCGTCGTCACGGTCGACAACGGCGCCGTGCTGGCCGCGGTGAACGACCTGCGCGCGGCGATGGAAGACGCGCTCGACGCGATGAACGCGGAGATCCAAGAGAACCACCGCGTGCTGATGGCGGCCGTCGCCGCCGGCGCGAAAGCGCAACCGAACTCCGAACAGAAGATCGAGACCATGAAGGCGCTGCGCGGACTCGCGCACGTCGCGGACCAAATCCAAGCGGCTGTGAAGGCCGCGAGCTGAGGAGACCATGAGCGACATTCCCAAGATCGACGACGATCTCGTCAAGCGGCTCGCGGCGTTGCCCGAGGCCATCGGCGAGCTGAAGAAGTTCGTGACCCAGACCGACGAGCGTTTCTCGCGCGCGGTCACGGAGGCCGAGAAGAAGGCGACGGACGCCCTCGCCACCGCGCAAGCGGCGCAGCTGAAGGCCGACGAAGTCCGCTCCAAGATCAAGGACGCGTCCTTCGCGTTGCCCGGCTCCGAGGAGTTGGTCAAGCAGGGCAAGCTCCGCTTCGGACACTTCGTCGCGGCCGCGGCCGTGCGCGAGCTGCAAGGCGAGGCGCGCGCCCGTGCGATGTTCCCGCTGGTGTTCGACGTCGACGCCGAGACGCGCAAGCGCCTGACGCCGGCGGGCGAGGATCGCCTCCGCACGCAGGTGACGCACGATGACGCGCTCGGCGGCTTCGTCGTCCCCGAGGAACTCTCGACGCAGTTCGTGAGCTACCCCTACGCGAACAGCTGCCTCTCGAAGCTGAACATCGTGAAGGCGACGCCCCGCGGCAAGCCGTTCATCGTGCCGAAGCTGACCGGTTCGGGCACGGTCTACATGACCTCCGAGACGCCCGGCAACAGCAGCGTCGCGAAGACCACGATCCAATTCGGCCGCGGCAAGATGACGCCGAAGAAGTGCATCGCGATCGGCGCCGTTTCGAAAGAACTCGACGAGCTGAGCGACCCGTCCGTCCTCTCGTACCTCGAAAACGACCTCGTCACGAAGATCGGCCTGAAGCTCGAACAGCAGGTGGTCGAAGGCAAGGGCGGCGAGTACGAGGTGCGCGGGCTGGACAAGTACACCGCGGCGCTCGACGGCATCAACGTCGTCGATCTCACGGGCACGCTTTCGGGCGCGCTCACCGCGGCGGCCAACGGCCGCGACCTCACGGACTACATCATGCGCCACATCGCCAACGTCGCGGAAGCGGCCGAGGCGCTCTCGATGGGCGGCAAGATGCAGTACCTGATGCCGACCAAGCTCAAGCAGGTCCTCGCGCTGCAACAGGTCATCCAGTACTCGGGCCAAAAGCCCGACGCGGGATCGGCCCCGGCGCTCGGCTACGGCATCGTCGACGACGCGCGCCTCGAAGCCATGTACGGCCCGATCGCGCACTCGAACCAGTTCTCGACGTCCCGCACCATCGGCGGTTCGTCCGACGGCGGCCTCGTGGTGGGCGGCGAGTTCCGCAACTCGTTCCTGCCGATGTGGGGCGGCGTCGTCGTGACGAAGGCCGACCAAGCGGTGCTCTCGAACTCGTCCGGCGTGGTCACGCTGAACGCCTTCCTCGAAGAGGTCTTCTTGCTGAAGGTCGTGACCTCGTTCGATTTCCTCGCGGTGCGTCCGTCCGACCTCGTGTTGGCCACGGGCTGCCGCTCGGTGCGCACGGGCGTCTGATCTCCACCGGGCGCCGGGCTCACCGCGGGCCCGGCGCCGCGCCTCTTCCGCGGCGAACCAAACACACCAGAGAGCACAGACATGGCAACGGGAACGGCCCACAAGGTCAACAAGGCGGTCGCGCAGATCGCGCCGCAATCGGTGGCGGCCGCGGCTTCGGCGCAGTCCGCCAACTCGATCGACGTCACGCCCTTCGAAGAACTCCTCTGCATCTTCAACGTCGGCGCCTACACCGGCGGCGTCACGTCGGTGAAGTGCGAGATCATCGACTCGGCCGACGGCACGAGCTTCGCGGCCGTCACCGGCGGCGACTCGGGCGTCACGCTGACGGCGGCGTCGAAGGTCTACGTCGGTCGCGTTCGTCGCGGGAAGCTGCGCCAGTACGCCGCCATCAAGATGACGGTGAACGGCGGCACGTCCGCGATCATCGGCGGCACGCTCATCGGGTGCGAAGCCCGCATGGAGCCGGTGTCGCAAGACAACACCGTCGCGTTCAACCTCGAATGACCGAGGCGCGGCAGGAGCCGAAGCCCGCGCCGAAAGCGCGGACGACGGGCGCCCGGGGCAACCCGCCGCGCCCGGATCGGCTCCTGCCTGCGCAGCCCGACCGGCGCTTGCCGGCGGGCGCTGATCGCCGCCTGCCGCCGCGCTGAGCCGCGGCGGGCCCGCTACGGGCTGAGGACGCCGCATGGCTTGGGAAGAGTACTTCGTCGACTCGGTCAACGGGTCGGACAGCAACGACGGCCAGAGCGAGGACACGCCGTGGCAGACCGCGGCCAAGGTCACCGCCATGGCGGCCGCGACGCCGTTCCTCTTCCGCACGGCGATCAACCTCAAGCGCGGCTCGACGTTCACCACGCCGATGGAGCTGGTGCAGCAGGGGACGCCGTTCACTTGGCTGCGGATCCGCGCCTACGGCGACGAGTCGCTGCCGCGTCCCAAGTTCGAACTCGCCTCCGCGACGACCTTCCGCGCGGGCATCTGGCTCGACTCGTGCTTCGCCGTGCACGTAGATGAGACGGACGTCGACGGCGGCGGGATCGACTATGTGTCGTGCATCGGCGCGGCGAGCTTCGCCAAGCCCGAGCGCGCGTTCCCCGTGCATGTCACGAACGCCGAGCTAACCAACGCGGGTTACGACCTGATCAACATTTCGGCTTCGGCGTCGAGCCTCAACACCGCGTTCGGCTATGCGGCCGGCTCGAACCAGCAGGGCCGCGGCTACCTGATCCGAGACGTCGTCGGCGACAAGGCGCGTAACGACGGCTTCAGCTTCAACGGCATCACGATGGACGTGCGGATCGAGAACTACACGCTCTCGAACATCGGCACGGGCACGGCGACGCCGATCGACGCGAACAGCGGCGACGCGCTGACGTTCCACGACGGGGCGGGCTTCATCTACGTCGGTCGCGGAACGGTCGACGGCGCCGTCGAAGGCTTGCACGCCATCAACTGGGGTGCGGGCACGGGCACGGTGGACGGCCTCAAGGTGCGCAACGTCACCGGCTCTTTGATCCGCTGCGAGATGTGGGCCGAGACGCTCTCGGGCGTGCAGCAGCGCGTCGACTGGAACGTCTTCAACTTCATCGGGCACTGGCCGTCGACGGCGACGGGAGCCGCGGCGATCGTGTTCGGGCGCGAGGACTCGACCGGGTCGCTCGTTTCGGGGCGCCTCTGGAACTCGACCATCGTCAGCGAGAAGAACGCGCCGACGATCCTCGTGGAATGGCTCGCGGACGCGCGCGCGGACGAGTGCTTCCTCGACGTGCGCAGCTGCGCGATCCAAAGCACGGGCAAGCACGTGCAGTTGACGCGCAACGGCCGCACGCCGTTCATTAAGTTCGCCGGAAACCGCTACAACGCCGAAGGCCGCAAGTGGACGGTCGACGGGACGGACTACGATCTCCCGTCGTGGCGCGCGCTTACCGACGGGACGCGCGTCCTGCCGGACGAAGACCTCTCGTATCCGACGACGGTCGGCGTGCTCGGCCTCACGGGCGACCTGACCGACGACTTCGAGAACGCCGCCCCGGCGTCGGGGAGCTGGTTGCCGCGCCGCGGCGAAAACCTCGGGCCGACCTACTACCCGTTCTCCGGCGTCGACCGGCGAGACGCGCTCGGCCGCCGGCGCTCGCTCACGCGCGCGTGGGACGTGGGCGCGATCGCTACCACCGGCATCGATGTGGGGATGGACCTCACCACCATCGACCGCGTGAAGCGGCAGCTGCGCAACGTCGCCTCCGTCGAGGACGACGAGCAGCTCGCGGAACTGATCACGTCCGTCTCGCGCCGGATGGAAACGTACATGGGCCGCGAGGCCTACCGCGAGGAACGCACCGAGTACTTCGCCGCGCGCGAGGGACAGAGCGTCTATCGCCTGAAGGCCCTCCCGCTGCTCGAAGTGGCGGCGGTTTACTACGACCAAGACGGCGACTTCCCCGAGGATTCGATCCTCACCGAGGGCAGCGACTACGCGATCTCCGAGGAATGCGGGCAGATCCTGCTGCGCTTCTCGCCGACGTTTGCGGCGCCGCGTGCGCTCAAGGTGGTGTACACGGGCGGCTTGGCCGAGGACGTGCAAGAACTCGTCGACGAGGGCTATGCCGATCTCGTGCAGGCGGCGACCACGCAAGTGGTGAACGACTTCCGGCGACTCAACAGCGCGGCGGACTTGGCCGAGAGCTCGACCACGCCCGGCGGCTCGCGCTCGTATGCGCGCGACGGGTGGGTGCGCGCGGTGCAGGATGTGCTCGACCGTTACCGGATCATCGACCTGTGATTCTCTGGGACGTGCGCTTCGACGATGACGACTTCCGCCGCGCGATGCGCGACTTCGGCGGCCGTCTTGCGGGCGCCGTCCGCACCGCGATCAACCGCTACCTGCTGAACTTCCGCGGCCGCGTCTCGCGCGAGCGATTGCGGGGAGCGCCCGGGCTCGCTCGGCGCACGGGCATTCTCGCCGCCTCGCAGAAGGTGGTGGTCGTCGGCAACACGTTGGAAACGCTCGACGGGATGTACACCATCGGCGGCGGGCTGGTTTCGTACGCGCGGATCCACGAGGAGGGCGGCATCGTCCGACCCGTGCGCGCGAAGTTCCTCGCGATCCCGTTGCCCGCCGCAAAGACCGCCGCGGGCGTCGGGCGCGTCGTCTCGCCGCGCGACTTCAAAGACACCTTCGTCCGCAAGGGAATCATCTGGCAGCGGATCGCGACCGTTAAGGGCAAGCGGCCGCCGAAGGGCGCGTCGACCAACCTCGCGGACCGCGCGACCATCGTGCCGCTGTTCGTGCTCAAGAAGCAGGTGCGGATCGAACCGCGCCTCGGCGTCGTCGCGATGTTCAAGGCCGACGAGTCGAACCGCACGGCGCACATGAGCCAAGCCGTACGCGCGGCCGCGAAGGCCGTCGGACTGAAGGCCGAATAATGGCGCTCTCCGGCATGTCCTTCCGCATCCGCGAGACGGTCTTCACCGACCTCGTCAGCGACGCGCCCGACGCGGTCTTTCGGCATCGGCGCATGTCGCAGCCGACGCCGTTGTCGTCGTTCGAACTCGTCTGGCCGATCGTGCAGACGGCCGAGATGGACGCCATCGTCGCGGAGTTCGACGCCGCCAAGGGTTCCGCGGGCACGGGCACGCTGACGCACCCGGTGCTCGGCGCGATTTCCGTGCGCTTCGCCGACGAGATGTTGGTCGAGCGGCGCGCTGCGGGGCGGTGGCGCGTCACCGTCACCGTCGAGGTGGACTACTGATGGCCGAGCCGATCAAGCTCCGAGTGCTCGAGCATCTCGCGACGACGCTCGCCGCCGTCGACGGGAAGGGCTCCTACAGCTTCCGCCTCGACCGCGATCAGCAGGTGCTGACCGCCGGGCAAGATCCGTCGGCGGTCGCCGTGTTTCCGTGGGTGCTGATCTACGAAACCGACGACCAAGGCAGCGACGAGTGGAACGGCTACGACGAACGCACGATGACCGTGGAAATCATCTGTGCGATACGTCAGGGCGACGCGGCGCTGGTGCGGCGCGACATGGACCGCCTGCACGCGGACGTGCAACGCGCGCTTCATGCCGACCACACCCGCGGCGGACTCGCAATCGACACGCAGGTGGCGCGCTCCGCGACGGCCTTCGACGCCTCGGCGGCGCCGGTGTACCTGTTCTCGGTCGGCGTGACGATCAACTACCGGCACGGCTGGAAAGACCCGACGTCGCTGGCCCCAACCTTCTGAGGATTCCGCATGGCCGCACAAGCCAAGATCTACCGGCGCGCGCAAGTCGCCGCGAAGCTCGAAACGACCGAGGGCACGGCGATCTCGCTCGCGGCCGCCGACGCGAAGATGCGCGCGTCGAACATCGTCGTCACGCCGAACGCCGCGAACACCGACCGGCCGATTTCGAAGGCGACGTTGGGCGACGAGCCGTCCGTCGTCGAAGGCGAGAGCGGACAGATTCAGTTCGACATCGAGCTTTGCGGTTCGGGCACGGCGGGCACGGCGCCGGACTTCGGCGTGATCCTGCGGTGCAACGGCTTTTCGGAAACCGTCGTCGCGTCCACGAGCGTGACGTACGCCGAGATCTCCGAAATGGGAACCGGCTCGTCGCAATGCCCGTCGATGACCTTCGCCGCCTTCATGGACGGCGACGAGTACCGCTTGGCTGGCGCGCGCACCAAGTCTATTTCGCTCAACGCGACGGCCGGCGGCAAGGTCATGTTGACCGTCGTCGTCGAGGGCAAGTGGGCGACGGCGACCACGACGGCGCTGCTCTCGCCGACCTACTACACGACGCCGCCGCTGATGTTTAAGGGCGCGACGCTGTCGATCAACGCGGTCACGGCGCTCGTCGTCCGCGAACTCAACATCGAGACGGGCACGGTCACCGAACTGCGCGAGGACGGCACGGACGCGACCGGGTTCCGCTCGCTCGCGCTGGTCGATCGCGCGGTGCGCGGTCGCATCGTCGCGGAGAAGGGGCCGTTTTCCGAGATCGACTTCTTCGCGCTCGCGAAGGCCGGCACGCAAATGGCCTTCTCGGCGGTGTTCGGCGCGACGGCGGGCAACATCTGCACCATCACCGGCCCGAAGGTGCAGGTCGACTTCCCGGCGATTCAGCGTCTCGGCGGGCGCCTCGGTCAATCCGTCCCGCTCCGCTTCTGCAAGAACTCGGGCAACGACGAGTTGCAGTTCGCCTTCACGTGAGACCCCTCCCATGACCGCCGCCACCACCACGCCCATCGTCGAGCTGCGCCTGAAGGACGTCGCGGGAGTCGATCTCCCCGGCGTCTACCGCGCTCGCATCACGTACCGCGACAAGATGTTCCTGATCGACCAGTCGCTGCGCTCCGAGGGCCGCGTGTTCGAGGCCTCGTACGAGGTCATCGCGCGCTGCCTCGTGGGCGTCGTGGACGTCCCCGGCGTGACGTGGTCCTCGAACATGGACGCCGTCATCGAGCAGATCGGGATGCCGCGCGCGTACGAGTTGGCCTCGGCCATCATGGCGGCCGGTCGACTCACCGAGGCCGACCGAAAAAACTGACGTTGGCGGCACACCTCGCGACGGGAGACCTCGACGCGTCGTGCCGCCTTTGCTCCGTCGATCAGCAGTATCGCGCGCGGAAGGGCTGCGACGGCCCGGCCGCGTCTCCGGTCTACGTGATTCCGTGCGCGCGCTGCGACGGGGCGGCGATCGGGTGCGAGCGGTGCGGCGCCACGGGCGAAGAACTGATCTACGAATGCCCGCGGCGGACCATGCCGCAGGTGTTCGTCGACGTCGTTTCGGCCGCGATCCTCTCGGAGTCGGGGCCGTGGCCCGAGGCGGGCGGGCTGAACGATCAGCCGCTGTGGTTCGTCGGAGCGCGCGAACACGTGTTGCGGATCATCGGGGAGTGGCGGAAACGCCACGCGCAGGCCGCGGCCGCGGCGAATAGGAGCGGGTGATGAGCGACGCCAACAAGGTGACGGTGCGCTTCACCGCCGAGGACAAGGCGAGCAAGTCATTCAAGGACATCGCGAAGGAGAGCGAAACCGCGTCCGCGAAGATCAAGGACGCGATGCACAAGGTGAAGCAGGCGGCGACGGTCGCCGTCTCCGGCCTCGCGGCGCTCGGCGCCTTCCGCTTCGGCGGCATGATTAAGGAGTCGATCGACACCGCCGACGAGATCTCGAAGCTCTCGCAGAAGACCGGCCTCGCGACCGAGACGCTTTCGGTGCTGAAGCACCAAGCGGACCTCGCCGGCACGAGCCTCGACGGCGTCGCGCGCGGCGTGCGCGTCATGGCGCAGAACCTCGTCGAGGCGCAGGACAAGGGCGGCGACGCGGAGAAGATGTTCGGCGCGCTCGGCGTCAACATCGCTTCGTTCGGTCGAAGCGGCGCGGACGTCGAACGTCTGCTCGGCGTGATCGCTGATCGCTTCGCCGACATGGAGGACGGAGCGGACAAGACCGACCTCGCGATCAAGGTCTTCGGCAAGTCCGGCCTCGACCTGATCCCGATCCTGAACGAGGGATCGAGCGGCATGGCCAAGGCCGCCGAGGAGGCGCAGCGCTTCGGCCTCGTGGTGTCCTCGTCGGCGGCGAAGTCCGCGGAGGAATTCAACGACGCTCTGACGCGGATGAACAAGTCGGCCGGCGGACTCGCGGCGAGCATCGGCGCATGGCTCACCGATCTCGGCGTGGCCGACGCCGCCGAAATCGTGTTCAGCGCCTCGGCCCGCGGCTATCAGATGATGACCGAGGCGGGTCGCGAGCGGCTGCAACAAGCCGAGGCGATGCGCCTCGAAATGGAGTACCAGAAGAAGCTCGGCTTCGAGACGCTCGCGGACTATCGCGAGTTCAAGGCGATGCAGCGCGACGCGGACCGCGCGGGATTGCAGCCGCGCGCCGACGACGCCGAC
>JACCDR011643178.1_pt1 | contig 18998 bp, 19 predicted proteins | sample 7446431 | NCBI WGS metagenome assembly JACCDR01 (sample SAMN15323443, study PRJNA562643) | freshwater metagenome | isolation source: river surface water | place: USA:Blue River Watershed | collected 2017-08-17
AGGCGGCCGGCAGCGGCGGCGGACGGCTGGCGCACGCTGTCGGCCTCGGCGGCAAGCGCCGCCGGCGCTGCCGCGGGCAAGGACTGGGCGGCCGGCACGCCCTCCTGCTGGCGCTGACGCTCACGCACATAACGCTCGAAGGAGAAGGTGCTCATGGGCTCCACCGGCGCGGCGGCCTTGGCGGCGGCGCGGGCGGCCTTTTGCACCGGGATTTCGGCGGTGCCGGGCAGCGCGAGGATCTCGACGCCGCCGGGGATGGGGCGGTTGGACAGGACGACGGCTTCGTCGCCCCAGGCCGCGCGGACCTGGGCCATGGCTTCGCGGGCGTTCTTGCCGACAAATCGCTTGACGTTCATGAGGCGACTCCAATGACGCGGTTGATCTGGATGGAATGGGTTCGGGGAATCTCGGAGTGCGCCAGCACGTGCAGGCGCGGGGCCTTGCGGCGCAGCAGGCGCGACAGCGGCGCGCGGATGCGGTCAGGCACCAGCAGGCAGGCGGGCAGGCCGGCTTCTTCCTGCACACGGGCGGCATCGGCCGCCTGCTGCGCCAGCATCTCGCCCATGTTCGGGTCCAGCGGCACCTGCGCCTCGGGCGCCAGGGACTGCATCAGCACCTGCTCCAGCCCGGGCTCGACGGCCAGCACGCCCAGCTCGCGCACCGGGCCGTACAGGTGCTGCACGATGGCCGAGGCCAGGCCGATGCGCACGTCGCGGGTCAGGGCCGCCGGGTCCGGCGCGGTGGCGCCATGCTCGGCGACCAGCTCCAGGATGCCGCGCAGGTCGCGGATGTGGACCGACTCGTCCAGCAGGTTGCGCAGCACCTTCTGCAGCACGGGCACGGGCACGACCTTGGGCACGGTTTCCTCGACCAGGCCGGGGGCGTGGCGCTTGGCGTGCTCCAGGAGCTCCTGCACCTCGGTGCGGCCCAGGAGCGCGGCGGCATGCGACTGCATGACGTGGTTCAGGTGCGTGGCGATGACGGTGGAGGCATCGACCACGGTGTAGCCGGAGGCCTGGGCCTGCTCGCGGTGGCGGGCCTCGACCCAGATGGCCTCCAGGCCGAAGGCGGGATCGGTGGTCACGGTGCCGGGCAGAGGCACCTTGATGTGGCCGGGGTTGATGGCCATGTACATGCCGCTGAAGGCCTGGCCGTCGCCCACCACCACGCCCTTGAGCAGGATTCGGTAGGTGGAGGGATGCAGCTCCAGGTTGTCGCGGATATGCACGGCGGGGGGCAGGAAGCCGACTTCGGAGGCGAACTTCTTGCGCACGCCCTTGATGCGGGCCAGCAGGTCACCGCCCTGGTTGCGGTCCACCAGCGAGATCAGGCGGTAGCCCACCTCCAGGCCCAGGGGGTCGACGATGGCCACGTCGTCCCAGCTGGCGTCGCCGTTGGGCGCGGGCGTGGCGGCGGCCTGCGCCGGGTCGGCCTTGGGCCGGGCGGCGATGCGCGAGAGGGTCCAGGCCGACCAGCCGCACACGCCGGCCAGCGCCAGGAACGGCAGGTGCGGCATGCCGGGGATGATCCCCAGCAGGGCCAGCACGGCGGCCGTCAGGCCCAGGGCGCGGGGGATGGAGAACAGCTGCGTGCCGATCTGCTGGCCGATGTCGTCCTCGCCCACGCGGGAGACCACCAGGCCGGCGGCCACCGAGATCACCAGCGCGGGGACCTGGGCCACCAGGCCGTCGCCGATGGCCAGCAGGACGTAGTTGTTGGCCGCCTGGCCCACGGGCAGGTCGTGCTGCATGACGCCGATCACCAGCCCGCCCAGCGCGTTGATGAACAGGATCAGGATGCCGGCGATGGCATCGCCGCGCACGAACTTGGAGGCGCCGTCCATGGAGCCGTAGAACTCGGCTTCCTGCGTCACCTCGTTGCGGCGCTTGCGGGCTTCCTTGTCGTCGATGGCGCCGGAGGCCATGTCGGCGTCGATGGCCATCTGCTTGCCGGGCATGGCGTCCAGCGCGAAGCGCGCGGAGACCTCGGCGATGCGGCCGGCGCCCTTGGTGATGACGACGAAGTTGATGATGGTCAGGATCGCGAAGACCACGATGCCCACCGCCAGGCTGCCGCCGATCAGGAAGTGCGCGAAGGACTCGATCACCTGGCCGGCGGCGCCCGTGCCGGTGTGGCCGTTCAGCAGCACCGCGCGGGTGGAGGCCACGTTCAGCGACAGGCGCAGCAGCGTGGTCACCAGCAGCACGCTGGGGAACGCGGCGAAGTCCAGGGTGCGGCGGGTGTAGCTGGCCACGATCAGCACCACCAGCGAGACGGCGATGTTGAACGAGAACATCAGGTCCAGCGCCAGCGGCGGCAGGGGCACCAGCATCATCGCCAGGATCAGGACGATAAGGATGGGGGCGGCCAGGGCGCGGCCGCCCGGCAGCAGGGTGCGCAGGTCGAAGCCGGTGTTCATTGCGCGGCCTCCAGGGGGTCCATGCCGGCGGGCACTTCAATGGCGGGAGCCGGGATCGGGCGCAGCGAATTGCGCAGGCGCATCACCCAGGCCAGGACCTGGGCCACGGCGCCATACAGCTGCACGGGCACCTCGGCGTCCAGGTCGCCATGGCGGTACAGGGCGCGCGCCAGGGGCGGCGCCTCCAGGGTGGGCACGCCGCTGGCGGCGGCGATCTCGCGGATCTTCAGCGCCAGGTGGTCGGCGCCCAGGGCCACGATGCGCGGCGCGGCCATGGTGGCGGGGTCGTATTGCAGCGCCACGGCGTAGTGCGTGGGGTTGGTGACGACCACGTCGGCCTTGGGCACGGCGGCCATCATGCGGCCGCGGGACATGTCGCGCTGGCGGCGGCGGCGCTCGCCCTTGACGTGCGGGTCGCCCTCCATTTCCTTGTGTTCCTGGCGCGCTTCCTCGCGCGTCATCTTCAGGTCGGACTTGTGCTTGAACAGTTGCAGCGGCACGTCGATGAGGGCCGAGACCACGCACACGGCCAGCAGCATCGCGATGCCCACGGCCAGCCAGTCCATGCCGGCGTCCAGGCCTGCGACCAGGGGCATGCGGGCGATGCGGTCCAGCGCGCCGGCGTTGCGATCGAGGTACCAGGCGGCCACGCCCAGGAGCGCGGCGGCCAGGGTGATGACGCGCAGCTGGATCAGGCCCTGGCGCCAGTCGGCCAGGCGGCCGAAGCCGGCGATGGGGTCCAGGCGCTCGAACTTGGGGGTAAGTGCCTCGGTGGTGAAGTTCCAGCCGCCGACCGCCACGGTGGCGGCTGCCAGCAGCACGGCGAGGATGGCGATCACGGGCAGCACCCACACCAGGCTGGAGACGCCGGTCTCGCCCAGGCGCAGCGCCAGGCCGCCGGTCTCGAAGGCGGCCGCGCGGTCGAAGCGCAGGCCGCCGGCCACCAGGCGCAGCGCATGCTCGCCCAGCCAGGGGCCGGCGCCAACCAGCAGGGCCACCAGAGTGCCGGCGGCCACCAGGTGGGCCACGTCGCGCGAGCGCGGAACCTGGCCCTGCTCGCGCGCCTGCTCGATCCGCCTGTCTGAGGCGGGGAGCTCACGGTCTTCGCGGCTGGTTTCGGAGGCGGACATTCGGCGCGTTCAATGGCGATTGGATGTCAGCCATTGTTCGCGCCCGCGGGAAAACTTAAGTGAAGAAGAAGGGGGCAAAAGCCCCCTTCTTCCGCGGCGCGTCGAAGCGCGCGATCAGAAACCCAGGCTATCGAGCAGCGCGTCGACGCCAGCCTGGTCCGACACGATGTCGGTGCGGCCTGCGGCGTCGGACACCGGGCCATTGAGGAACCCCAGCGGCACCTCGGGCGTGGCCGGCACCGGCACCGCGCCGCCCTGCCCTTCGACCAGCAGCATCACCAGCGAATGCTCCAGGTTGGCAGCCACGTCGATGACCTTGCGCACGGTCTGGCCGGTCAGGTCGTGGAAGTCCTGGGCCATCATGATCTCGGTCAGCTGCGAGTTGGTGCGGTGGGTGTTGTCACGCACCTGGCCGATGAAGTTCAGCACCTCGCCGCGGGCCACGGCGCCGACGGGGTCGCTCTTGAGGAGCGACTCCATGCGGTCGGCCTCGGCCAGCAGCCGGCCCTGGTGGGCCTGCGACTCGTCGACCATGTTCAGGACCTTCTCCGCCGCCTCGCCCGTCACCTTGGCGATGAAGGACAGGCGGCTGCGGGCGTCGGGGACCGCGCCCAGGGAGGCCTCGATCTTCTTGTCGTAGCCCAGTTGCTCCATGGCGTCGTGCAGCTTGCGGGTGAGCTCCCCGATGCGCTGGTACATCTCCGCCGGGTCGGGGGTCCGGCGGGCATTGGCGTGGGTGGCGGTATCCATGGCCGCGCCCTCAAGCCACCAGGGAATGCTTCTGGAGGATCTTGGTGACTTTCTCCTCCAGCGTGGCCTTGGTGAAGGGCTTGACGATGTAGCCCGAGGCGCCGCCCTGGGCGGCCATCACGATGTCCTCCTTGCGGGCCTCGGCCGTGATCATCAGCACCGGCAGGTGCTTGAGGGCGGCGTCTGCGCGCACCTGGGTGAGCAACTCGAAGCCGTTCATGTTCGGCATGTTGATGTCGGAGACCACGAAGTTGAAGGACGTGGTGCGCAGCTTCTGCAGTGCCACGACGCCGTCCTCCGCCTCGTCGGCGTTGGGAAAGCCCGCTTCCTTGAGCAGGTTGCGCACGATGCGGCGCATGGTGGAGAAATCGTCGACGATCAGGAACTTCAGGTCGGCCGGGGCGGTCATGGTTTGGCTCCAGTGGCAGGTGGGGAGGGAGTGGGCGCGGGCGTGGCGGCTTCCTTGCGGGTCAGCATCTGCTCCAGCGCCTGGGCTTCGGAAATCGGGGTGTCGTGGCCGCGGGCCCAGCGCTCCTGGCCGAGGCGGCCCAGGACCAGGATGGAGATGCGGCGGTTCATGGGGGCCAGCGGATCGGCCATGTCGAAGGGGACGGACGAGCCCATGCCCATGACGCGGACCATGCGGTCCTCGGACAGGCCACCCACCACCAGTTCGCGGCGCGAGGCGTTGGCACGGTCGGCCGAGAGCTCCCAGTTGGAGTAGCCGCGCTCGCCGCCGCCGTAGGCCGAGGCATCGGTGTGGCCGGACAGGACCACCCGCCCGTTGGCGGTGTTCAGGACATCGCCCAGGCTGCGAAGCAGCTCGCGCATGTGGTCGTTCACGCGGGCGCTGCCGCTGTTGAACATGGCGCGTCCCTGGTCGTCGATGATCTGCACGCGCAGGCCGTCGGGCGTGACTTCCATTCGCAGTTGCTGCTTGAGCGCCTGCAGCGCCGGCTTGGCCTCGACGGCCTTCTCGATGCGCATCTTGATGTCGCGCATGCGCAGGTCGTCCTCGGCGGCGATCTCGGCGCGCAGGGCCTGCAGGCTGAAGTTGCGTTTCTCGGCCTCGATCTCGCCGGAGCGCACGTTGCCATTGGTGCGCTGCAGGTCGCGGCCGCCGCCCTTGAGGATGCTGGAGCTGTCGCCGCTGCCGGAGCCGCCGGTCAGGGCCACCTTGAGCGGGCTCTGGAAGTACTGCGCGATGCCCTGCAGGTCACCCTGCGCGGTGGACCCGAGCAGCCACATCAGCAGGAAGAAGGCCATCATCGCCGTGACGAAGTCGGCATAGGCGATCTTCCAGGCGCCGCCGTGGTGGCCGCCATGGCCGGCCTTCTTGACGCGCTTGATGATGATGGGTTGCAGCTTGCCGCTGGTGGTGGCCATGGTCGTTCCCTGCTCGCGATGGGCCTCAGGCCTTCTTGCCCTTGACGTGGCTTTCCAGCTCGATGAAGCCGGGACGCTCGGTGGAATACAGGACCTTGCGGCCGAACTCCAGGGCGACGACCGGGGCATAGCCCTGGACGCTGGCCAGCAGGGTGGCCTTCACGCACTGCAGCTCCTTGGTGGATTCGTCCACCTTCTGGTTGGCCAGCTGCGCCAGCGGGCTGACGAAACCGTAGGCCATGAGGATGCCCAGGAAGGTGCCCACCAGGGCGCCGGCGATCATCTGGCCCAGGACGGCGGGCGCCGCGCCCACCGAGGCCATGGTCTTGACCACGCCGAGCACCGCCGCCACGATGCCGAAGGCCGGCAGGCCGTCGCCCACCGCCTGGATGGCGCCGGCCGGCACCAGGGCCTCGTGGTGATGGGTGTCGATCTCGTTGTCCATGAGGTTCTCGAGCTCATGGGCGTTGAGGTTGCCCGAGACCATCATGCGCAGGTAGTCGGTGATGAACTCCAGCAGGTGATGGTCCGCATGGATCATCGGGTACTTCTTGAACAACTCGCTGTTGGCCGGGTCCTCGATGTCGCCCTCGATGGACATCAGGCCTTCCTTGCGGGCCTTGGTCAGCACCTCGTACAGCAGGGCCATCAGCTCCATGTAGCGGGCCTTGGTGTACTTGGAACCCTTGAGGAGCTTGGGCAGGAAGGCCATGGTGGCCTTGATCGTCTTGGCGCTGTTGCTGCACAGGAAAGCCCCGAGCGCGGCGCCGCAGATGATGAACAGTTCGACCGGCGCCGCCTTGGCGATCACGGCGAAATGGCCGCCTGCGAGGGCGTAGCCGCCGAAGACGCAGGCGATGACGACGACATAACCGGCGACGACAAACATGGGTGGGCTTCTCGATTCCTGTGGGCCCGGCGGAATTGCCTGGCCCTCAGCCCCCGATTTCGGCCGGCGCGGCCGCTTCTTGAGCGGCGCGTGGCGTCAATGGATGGCGCCGGTGCGGCGGCTCTTGCCGGCACGTGCCGGCGGCTCGCACAGGCCGCAGACGAAACGGTTCGCGCCATGGTCCCACTCGTGGGTGTGGGTGACGAACTGGCCACCGCAGTGGCTGCAGCCGGTCAGGCACAGCATGTCGCTGTCGACGAACTTGACCAGGCGCCAGGCCCGGGTGATGGACAGCATGGGGTCCACGCCCAACGCCTTGACCTCGGCCTCGTACAGCGTCCAGGCCTTGATCAGGAGCTCGATGCGGTCCAGGGCCACCGCCTTGTCCAGGTTCTCGTGGATGTTCAGGAACAGCGACGAGTGGATGTTCGGCTGCCAGGAGATGAACCAGTCCGTGGAGTACGGCAGCTGGCCCTTGGAGGGCGACTGGCCGGTGACTTCACGGTACAGGCGCACCAGGCGCTCGTGCGACAGGTCGGTCTCGGACTCCAGCACCGCCATGCGGGCGCCCAGCTTGATCAACTGGACGGCGTGATTGAGCTGCTGGTTCTCGACGAGGAGGCTGCGGGAGGGCATGGTGCGTCGGGCGTTCGAAAGGGAATTCGGATCGGGCGTGCTTCAGGCGGCCAGGGCGACAGCGGCGCCGGCGTAGCGGCCGGCCATGAGCACGCTGGCGTGCAGGCGGTCGGCGTTGGGCTCCTGCTGCTGGGCCTGGCGCGGCGCGTGGCTGTCGGTCATCAGGCCCCAGATCAGCTCGTCGTCGAAGCGGAAGCCGCACACCAGGCCGTTGCGCGAGGCGATGCGCACCAGTTGCTGCGGCGACATCTGCACGATCATGTCGGCCACCGCCTCGGACAGTCCCAGGCGGAACAGGGCTTGCGCCTTATCGCTGCGGATCATGGCCTGGGCCAGCACCAGGTAGGACAGGTTGGTGTCGCGGATCTCGTTGAGGAAGTTGTCAGCGTTCATGGCGGCAGTCTTTCTTCGGAAGTTCTTCGGCGTTGCGTGAGACGAAGTGTTGCGCGACTGCTGAGTTCTTGAGTGGGAAATTGCACCTACCCCCCTAAGAAAAATTCCTATCGCCTGATTTCACGGATCCACTCAAGGGTCGTCCGGCCAGGCCGTAATCCATGGCACGGGGAACGCCCCGCAGTACCGCAAACAAAGCGGTTGTGTCAACCGGGTCCGATAGGGGATCCGACATTGGGGAAATCGCTATGCCTTCCGTCATCACCACCAACATCGCCTCGCTCAATACCCAGCGCAACCTGACCAGCTCGCAGTCGTCGCTGAACACCTCGATTCAGCGCCTGTCGACCGGCCTGCGTGTGAACAGCGCCAAGGACGACGCCGCCGGCCTGGCCATCGCCGAGCGTATGAGCGCCCAGGTCCGCGGCCTGAACGTCGCCGCCCGCAACGCCAACGACGGCGTGTCCCTGGCCCAGACGGCCGAAGGCGCCCTGGGCAAGGTCGGCGAGATGGTCCAGCGCATGCGTGAACTGGCTGTCCAGTCCTCCAACGCCACCAACAGCAGCTCCGACCGCACCGCCCTGCAATCCGAAGTCGCCCAGCTCAAGTCGGAAATCGACCGCATCGCCCAGAACACCTCGTTCAACGGCACCAAGCTGATCGACGGCAGCTTCTCCTCGGCCAAGTTCCAGGTGGGCTCGGATGCGGGTGAATCCATCACCGTCTCCAGCATCACCAACGCGCAGCTGGCCGGCATGGGCACCGTGACCCGCGCCTCCCGCGACAGCAGCACGGCGATCACCGACCTGACCGCCACCGCCCTGGGCGACCTGACCATCAACGGCACCGACATCGGCGTGCTCGCCGCCGCCGGCACCACGCAGGAGCGCCAGTCGCAGATCGTCGACGCGATCAACCGCGTCTCCACCACCACCGGCGTGGGCGCATTCTTCGACGCTCCCAACAACAAGATCGTGATGACCTCGGCCGCCACGATCACGCTGACCGGCGCCGCCGGCGCCAAGGTGGGCTTCGTCGCCGCCGACAGCGCCACCGCCACCACCAGCGCCAACATGTCGGCCCTGGACGTCAGCTCCTACGCCGGCGCCCAACTGGCGATCCAGCAGACGGACGCGGCCCTCAAGCAGATCAACAGCGCCCGCGCCAACCTGGGCGCCCTGCAAAGCCGGTTCGAGAACGCGGTGTCCAACATCCAGATCGCGTCCGAGAACATCACGGCGGCCCGCTCGCGGATCATGGACACGGACTTCGCTGCCGAGACGGCCAACCTGACCCGCTCGCAGATCCTGCAGCAGGCCGGCAACGCGATGCTCTCGCAAGCCAACCAGATCCCCCAGCAGGTGCTGTCCCTGCTGCGCTGATCGGGCCGTCCGCCCCACCCGCCAGGGCCGAAACCGTTCCTTTTTCATAAAAGGGCCGGTTTCGGCCCTTTTCTTTGCAGATCACGTTGCGGCGGCGTCCGGCACAGTCCACTCACCCCTTCTGACTGGAGCTTCCATGCCGTCGATCATCAACACCAACCTGCCGTCGCTCAATACGCAGAGGAACATCAACTCCTCGCAGAGTGCCCTCAACACCTCGCTGCAGCGCCTGTCGAGCGGCCTGCGCGTGAACAGCGCCAAGGATGATGCCGCCGGCCTGGCCATCGCCGAGCGCATGAGCGCCCAGGTCCGCGGCCTGGGCGTCGCCGCCCGCAACGCCAACGACGGCGTGTCCCTGGCCCAGACGGCCGAAGGCGCCCTGGGCAAGATCGGCGAGATGGTCCAGCGCATGCGCGAGCTGGCCGTGCAGTCGTCCAACGCCACCAACAACGCCAACGACCGCATCGCCCTGCAGGCCGAAGTGGCGCAGCTGAAGGAGGAAATCGACCGCGTGGCCGGCTCTTCCAGCTTCAACGGCACCAAGCTGCTCGATGGCAGCTTCACCTCGGCCAAGTTCCAGGTCGGCGCCGACGCCGGTGAGTCCATCACCGTCAGCAGCATCACCGATGCGCGCCTGGCCGGCATGGGCACCGTGACCCGCGCCTCCCGCGACAGCAGCACCGCGATCACCGACCTGACCGCCACCGCGCTGGGTGACCTGACCATCAACGGCACCGACATCGGCGTGCTGCCCCTGGCCGGCACCACGCAGGAGCGCCAGTCGCAGATCGTGGATGCGATCAACCGCATCTCCACCACCACCGGCGTGGGCGCGTTCTACGACGCAGCCAACAACAAGATCGTGATGACCTCGGCCGCCACGATCACGCTGACCGGCGCCGCCGGCGCCAAGGTGGGCTTCGTCGCCGCCGACAGTGCCACGGCCACCACCAGCCCCAACATGACCACGCTGGACGTGAGCTCCTACTCGGGCGCGCAACTGGCCATCCAGCAGACGGACGCCGCCCTCAAGCAGATCAACAGCGCCCGCGCCAACCTGGGTGCCGTGCAGGCCCGCTTCGAGAACGCGGTGGCCAACATCCAGATCGCCTCCGAGAACGTGACCGCCGCGCGCTCGCGCATCATGGACACCGACTTCGCCGCCGAGACTGCTGCCCTCACCCGCGCGCAGATCCTGCAGCAGGCCGGCAACGCCATGCTCTCGCAAGCCAACCAGCTGCCCCAGCAAGTCCTGTCCCTGCTCAAGGGCTGATGCCGCGAGGCATCCACGTCGGACGATAGGGAGACCTCCAGGCCATGCCCACCATCACGAGCACCGGGGTCGGCAGCGGCCTGGACGTCAACAACATCGTCACATCGCTGATGAACCTGGAGCAGCGCCCGCTGACCCAGCTGCAAAAGCGCGCCGCCGACATCCAGACCAAGCTGTCCGCCTTCGGCAGCCTCAAATCCTCCATCGCCTCGCTGGGCGACATCGCCACTCGGTTGGCTGATGCTTCCAACTGGAACCTGTTGCGTGCCGACAGCAGCGACAGCGCCTCGGCCTCGGCCACGGCCACCAACGCCGCCGCAGCGGGGAAGTACCGCCTGGAAGTCCAGCAACTGGCCCAATCCCAAAGCCTGGCCTCGGCCGGCTACGCGGCGTCCACCAGCATCGTGGGCACCGGCACCCTCACCATCGCGGTGGGCACCACCGCCGGCGGCGTGTTCACGCCGCGCGCGGGCGCGACCCCTGCCACCATCACCCTCTCGCCGGCCAACCAGACCCTGGCCGGCGTGCGCGACGCCATCAACGCCGCGGGCGCGGGCGTCACGGCCAGCATCATCAGCTCTGGCGGCGTCGCCCGGCTGGCGCTGCGCACGGCCGACGGCGCCGACAGCTCGGTGCGCATCACCGCCACCGACGCCGATGGCAACGACACCGACGCGGCCGGCCTCTCGGCCCTGGCCTTCGACCCGGCGGCCCCGGCCGGCGCGGGCCGCAACCTGACCCAGACGCAGGCCGCCCAGGATGCGCAATTCACCCTCGACGGCCTGGCGCTGACCAGCGCCACCAACACGCCGGCCGATGTGATCACCGGCGTGAGCCTCACGCTGCGCAAGGTCACCACCGCCCCCGTGGACCTCACGGTGGCCGTGGAGACCGTGGCAGTGAAGAAGAACGTCAACGACTTCGTCAACGCCTACAACGCCCTGGCCAAGCTGCTGGCGCAGCAGACCCAGGCGGACCCTGGCGGCAAGAACCGCGGCGCGCTGCAGGCCGACTCCTCGGCCATGAGCGTGCTGTACTCCCTGCGCGAGACCATGCGCGGCGCCGTCTCTGGCCTGGCCGGCCCGGACAGCCTCAGCGCCGTGGGCGTGGAGTTCCAGCGGGACGGCACGCTCTCGGTCAAGGAGGCCACGCTCACCCCGATGCTGTCCACGCCGGGCAAGCTGGCCAGCCTGTTCGCGCAGGCGCAATCGGGCAGTGACTCCAGCACCCAGGGACTGGGCCTGCGGATCAAGGCCTGGGCCAGCCTGCTGGCGGGCGATGCGGGCACGCTGGCCTCACGGGTGGAGGGGCTCAAATCCAGCTCCACCCTCAACCAGAAGCAGCAGGACGCCCTGCAGGAGCGCCTGACGCGCACCGAGGCGCGCCTGCGCGCACAGTACCAGCGCCTGGACAGCCAGATGTCCGGGCTGAACGCGCAGATGGCGCAAATGAAGTCAGCCCTGGGCCTGAATTCGTCCTCCTGAGGCCGGCCTGGCACGCTCCGCGGCAGCCGCCGCGCCCGCCCTGCGCCACGCGCTCAAGCTTTCCCGCGCGGAGCCGAAAGGATGGGGGAGGACCAACGACATGTTCACCACCGTGCTACCGCCCATCGACCAGTACCGTCATGTCGGCACCGTCACTGCCGTGAACGGGGCCAGCCCGCATCAGCTGGTGATGCTGCTGTTCGACGGCGCCATCGCCGCCGTGCTGCAGGCCCGGCATGCGATCGCCACCGGCGACCTGGACACCAAGCGCACCACCATCACCAAGGCGATGCGCATCATCGACGAGGGCCTGAAGGCCTCGCTCGAATCGCACGGGGACCCCTCGCTCAGCGCCAACCTGGGCGCCCTGTACGAACACATGGTCTCGCGCCTGTTCCAGGCCAACCTGAAGAACGCCGACGCGCCGCTGGAAGAAGTGGCCCGCCTGCTGGGCGACCTGCGCGCCACCTGGGCCGAGATCGCGCCCCGGATGCCCGCGCATCCCACCGACCTGCAGGCCTGAACGCAACCCGGGGAGAATCGAACGTGAACGACCAGAACGACCCCAAGGACGCGCCGGACAGCCTGCTGCGTTACTACCTGGCGCTGGAAGGCGCCAGCCGCGAGATGCTGGAAGCCGCCCGCGCGGGCGACTGGGACAGCGTCTGCCGGCTCGAGGGGGCCTGCGCGGTGGTGATCGCGCGCCTGCGCAAGCTGAAATCGGCGTACCCGCTGTCGCCCGAGGAACAGCCCGAGCGCATGCGCATCCTGCGCACCATCCTGGCCAACGACGCCGAGGTCCGGCGCCTGTGCGAGCCACTGCCGGAGATCATCGACCCGCGCTACCCGCTGCCGTCGGACGTCAGCGTGCGGGTCCACTGACCCACGGGGATCCGCAGGCTCAGACCTGCATGTTCATGATGTCGCTGTAGGCGGACACCAGCCGGTTGCGCACGTGCAGGGCCGACTGGAAGCCGATCTGGGCCTTCTGCATGGCCACCATGGACTGCTCCAGGCTTACCTGCGAAGGGTCGGCCTGGAAGGCGTCGGCCAGGCGGTTGGCCTCCTGCTGCTGCGCGCTGACCGACTGCAGCGCCTGGTTCAGCGCGCCGCTGAAGCTGGCGCGGTCGACCTCGGCCGCCGCACCAGGGGCGGCGAGGCCGCGTTGCTGCGAGGCGGCATTGCGACGCAGGGCGTCGAGCAGCGGGGTGGGCAGGCCTGAAGCGGCAGGTTTGATGTCCATGGCAATCGAGACAAGTCGGTTGAGGGAACTTTAGGGCCCCGAGGCGGCGGGACTGCGTCGAATAGCGCCCCAAAACCGCCGCATATCGGCGCACGCCCGGCCTCAAGTCCATCGAACAATCGCCAGCACTATCCCGTGCGATTGCCAACCCGATGGACACCACCCTCGCCCCCTCCGCCGCGATCCCCGCCGTACTGCCCGGTGACAAGCCCGCAGCCCGCGCCCCCCTGGGCCTGGACCGCCTGCTGGCACTGCCCGGGCGCACGAAGATCGGCCTGGCGCTGGCAATCGCCGCGCTCACCGCCGTCATCGCCCTCGCGCTCGCCATGGGCAACCGCACCGAATGGCGCGTGCTGTACGCCAACCTGTCCGACAAGGACGGCGGCGCCGTCATCGCCGCGCTGTCGCAGATGAACGTGCCGCACAAGTTCGCCGACGGCGGCGGCGCCATCCTGATCCCCGAATCGCAGGTCCACGAAGTGCGCCTGCGCCTGGCCTCGCAGGGCCTGCCCAAGGGCGGCGCCGTCGGCTTCGAGCTGATGGAGAACCAGAAGTTCGGCACCACCCAGTTCCAGGAGCGGCTGAACTTCCAGCGCGGGCTGGAAGGTGAACTGGCCCGCTCCATCATGGCCCTGGCGGCGGTTCAATCGGCCCGCATCCACCTGGCCCTGCCGCAGCAGACGGCCTTCCTGCGCGAGCAGCAAAAGCCCTCCGCCTCGGTCCTGCTCACGCTGCACGCCGGCCGCACCCTGGACCGCTCGCAGATCGCCGGCATCGTCCACCTGGTCGCCTCCAGCGTGCCCGACCTGCACCCCAAGGCCGTGAGCGTGCTGGACCAGACCGGCAGCCTGCTGTCGCAGGAGGGCGCCGAGGCCCCCAACGGCCTGGACGCCGCGCAGCTGCGCCACGTGCGCCAGACCGAGCAGAACCTGGCCTCGCGCATCCTGGCCATCGTCGAGCCCATCGTCGGGCCGGGCAACGTCAAGGCCCAGGTCACCGCCGACCTGGACTTCACCCAGAGCGAATCCACCGCCGAACTGTTCGCCCCCAACCAGGGCAAGGACGCGCCCCAGGCCATTCGCAGCCAGCACCTGTCGGAATCGGCCGGTGGCGCCGGCGCAGGCGCCGGCGGCATTCCCGGGGCGCTGGCCAACCAGCCGCCCGCCACGCCGGCCTCCCCGGTCAACGGCGCGCCGCAGGCCCTGTCGGCCGGTGGCACCGCGGGCGGCACCAGCAGCAACAAGCGCGACGCCGTCACCAACTACGAGGTCGACAAGACCGTGCGGGTCACCCGCTCGGCCACCGGCGCCGTGCGCCGCCTGAATGCGGCGGTGGTGGTGAACCACCAGGCCGACGCCAAGGGTGCCGCGCAGGCCCTGAGCGCCGAGCAGATGGAGCAGATCAACGCGCTGGTGCGCGAGGCCATCGGCTACTCCAAGGAGCGCGGCGACTCGGTCAACGTGGTCAACGCTGCCTTCCGCGGCCCGGTCGAAGTCGCCGTCCCGCCGCTGCCGCTGTGGAAGCAGCCCGAGGTGATCGACCTGGCGCGCAACCTCGCCCCCTGGATCGCCCTGCCCCTGGTCGCCCTGATGGTCATCTTCGGCCTGGTGCGCCCGGCGCTGCGTGCCTCTCGCGCCACTGCACAGGAGGGCAGCAGCCCCGCCCGCCTGCTCGATGCCACCGTGCACGACGCCGTGCCCCTGCCCACCCCGGGCGACCAGGGCGTCAAGGTCTCCGTGAACATGCCCGACGTGGCCAACGGCCTGCCGGGCGCCACCCCCGGCGTGCCCCTGCTGCCCACGGCGCAGGCGGCCGCCCAGCATGCGCGCAACGCCCAGCTCGAGAACATCCGACAGCTGGCACGCCAGAACCCCGCCACCATCGCCAACGTGGTGCGCAACTGGGTGACGCCGCAGTCCCCGTCCTGAACCCGGCGCCGCCCTTCCCCCGAATTCCACCGGAACACCCATGCCCCCCTCTTCACCCGCTGACGACGACGGCGCCCAGTCCGGCGCCATCCTGCTCCTCGCGCTGGGCGAGGACTGCGCCGCCGAGGTCTTCAAGCACCTGGCGCCCAAGGAAGTCCAGCGCCTGGGCGAGCGCATGGCCCGCCTGACCACCGTGTCGGACCAGCAGTTCGACGACGTGCTGCGCCGCTTCGAGAACACGGTGGAAAGCCACCGTTCCCTGGTCAGCGACACCGGCTCCTACGTGAGCAACGTGCTGAAGCTGGCCCTGGGCGAGGACAAGGCCGGCCTGCTGATCGACCGCATCGTGCAGGGCCGGGACGTCACCGGCATCGAGAGCCTGAAGTGGATGGACCCGGGCGCCATCGCCGAACTCATTCGCAACGAGCACCCGCAGATCATCTCCTCCATCCTCGTGCACCTGGACCGCGACCAGGCCTCGGGTGTGCTGATGGCCTTCGACGAGCGCCTGCGCAACGACGTGGTGCTGCGCATCGCCACCCTGGACGGCATCCAGCCCAACGCGCTCAAGGAACTGAACGACGTGCTCTCCAAGGTCCTGGCCGGAGGCGACCGCGTGCGCAAGGCGCCGCTGGGCGGTCCCAAGGCAGCGGCGGAGATCCTGAACTACCTGGGCGCGGGCATCGAGTCCGCGGTGCTGACCTCCATCCGCGACGGCGATGTCGAACTGGCGCAGAAGATCGAGGACCAGATGTTCACCTTCAACGACCTGATGAAGCTGGACAACAAGGCGATCCAGCTGGTGCTGCGGGAGACCAACAACGAGACCCTGGTCATCGCGCTCAAGGGCGCCGAGCCCGAGCTGCGCGAGAAGATGCTGGCCAACATGTCCACGCGCGCCGCCGAGACGCTGCGCGAGGACATCGAATCCAAGGGCCCGGTGCGCGTCTCCGAGGTGGAGGCGCAGCAGAAGGACATGCTCAAGCTGGTGCGCCGCCTGTCGGACGAAGGCCAGATCGTGCTGGGAGGCGCGGGTGAAGAAAGTTTCGTCTGAGGAACTGACGACGGCCGGCACCGCCGCCGCGCCGGCCAGCCGGATCATCGCGGCCGAGGCCCTGCGGGGTGTGGCCAGCGTGTCCCTGGGCGACCTGCCCCTGGCCATGCAGCCGGCTGCGCCCACCCCGCTGCGCGCGCGCGACCTGGACACCGAGGTCGGCCGCGCCGCCTACGCCCTGGGCCGCCGCCGCGGCTTCCAGGAGGGCGCGCGGGCCGGCATGCAGCAGGGCTACAGCGAGGGATCGCAGGCGCTGGACGACTTCGAGTCCCGCAAGGCCGCCGACGTGGCGCGCCAGATGCAGCAGCTGGCGGACAGCTTCCGCGGCGAGCTGGGCCTGCTGGAATCGCAGGTGGCCAGCGACCTGGTCTCCCTGGCCATCGACATCGCCCGCGAGGTGCTGCGCCGCGAGCTGCGGCTGGACGCGCAGGCCGTGCTGCCCGCCGCCACCGAGGCCCTGCGGGCGCTGGGCGAAGGCGCCAGCCGCCTGGAGCTGCGCGCCCACCCGCTGGACGCGCAGGTCCTGCGCGCGCACCTGCAGGACCAGCCCGGCGCGCCGGCCTGGCAGGTGCATGACGACGCCGGCATGGCGCGCGGCGGCTGCCGCATCGAGGCCGACACCGGCCTCGCCGATGCCAGCTTCGAAGCCCGCTGGCAGGGCGTGATGGCGGCGTTGGGCCGTGACGAGGAGCCGCTGCCATGAGCGCCGCATCGAACGGGGAGCCCGCATGACCACCGTCACCGGAATGGCCGGCCGCCTGCGCCGGCACGTCGCCCACCACGGCCAGCTGCTCGAAGGGGGCGTGCCCCTGCAGGCCAGCGGCCGCCTCGTGCGCGTATCGGGCCTGGTCATGGAGGCCACCGGCCTGCAGCTGCCCCTGGGCAGCGTCTGCCGGGTCTGGGACGCCCAGCGCAGCACGGAGGCCGAGGTCGTGGGCTTTGCCCGCGGCCGCATGTACCTCATGCCCACCGGCGACATCGAGGGCCTGTCGCCCAGCGCCAACGTGGCGCCCCTGTCCTACCCCTTCGACGGCCTGCTGTATGGCCAGGTCGCCAGCCCCGGCGGCGCCCCGAACCCCTATGGCCGCCGCCTGCCCATGGGCGAGGCCATGCTAGGCCGCGTGGTCGACCCCGCCGGCCTGCCGCTGGACGGCGAGGGGCCCCTGTTCGGCGTGCGCAGTGAGCCGCTGCAGCGCGAGGCCATCAACGCCATGGACCGCGACCCCGTGCGCGAGCCGCTGGACGTGGGCGTGCGCGCCATCAACGCCATGCTCACCGTCGGCCGCGGCCAGCGCCTGGGCCTGTTCGCCGGCTCCGGCGTGGGCAAGTCGGTCCTCATGGGCATGATGGCCCGCTACACCCAGGCGGACGTCACCATCGTCGGCCTGGTCGGCGAGCGGGGCCGCGAGGTCAAGGAATTCGTCGAGGACATCCTGGGCGAGGAAGGCCGGCGCCGCGCGATCGTGGTCGCCGCCCCGGCCGACCTGCCCCCCCTCATGCGCATGCAGGGCGCGGCCTATGCCACGGCCCTGGCGGAGCATTTCCGCGACCGCGGCAAGCACGTGCTGCTGCTGATGGACTCCCTCACGCGCTACGCCATGGCACACCGCGAGATGGCGCTGGCCCTGGGCGAACCGCCAGCCACCAAGGGCTACCCGCCCTCGGTCTTCGCCCGCCTGCCCAAGCTGGTGGAGCGAACCGGCAACGGCCTGCACGGCGTGGGCTCCATCACCGCCTTCTACACCGTGCTGGCCGAAGGCGACGATCAGCAGGACCCCATCGCCGACAACGCCCGCGCCATCCTGGACGGCCACTTCGTCCTCTCGCGCAGCATCGCCGAGCAGGGCCACTACCCCGCCATCGACATCGAGCAGTCGATCTCGCGGGTGATGCACAACGTCACCACACCGCGGCAGCAGCAGCTGGCCCGCACCCTCAAGGCGCTGTGGGCACGCTACCAGCGCAACCGCGACCTGCTGGCCGTGGGCGCCTACGTGCCCGGCGGCGACCCGCAGGCCGACCTGGCGATCCGGCTGTTCCCCCAGATCTCGGCCTTCCTCCAGCAGGACATGCAGGAGGGTGCCGGCATGCAGGCCAGCGTCGCCGGCCTGGAGGCCCTGCTGGCCCAGGCCGCGGCCGCCGCGCCGGGCATGGGGATGGCATGAAGCAGGCGCTGCCGCTGCTCATCGAACGGGCCCGCGAGGCCCGCGACCAGCTGTCGGCTGCCGCCCGCGCCGCGACCCTGTCCGTGCAGCAGGCGCAGGCCACGCTGGACCAGCTCACCGCCTTCCGCGCCGACTACCTGCACCGCTCGCCCACGGCCACCGTAGGCGGCTTCAGCGCCGACCGCCTGCATGACTGGCAACGATTCATGACGCGCCTGGACGAGGCGCTCGCCATGCAGGGCGAGGACTGCGAGCGGCGCCGCCAGCTCGAAGCCCAGCGCCTGCAGCAGCTGGCCGAGGGCCAGCGCCGCCTCATGGCCTTCGAGGCCCTGGCGGCGCGCCAGGCTGCCGAGCGCGATCGCCGGCAGGCCCGGCAAGCCCAGCGCGAGAGCGACGAATTCGCCGCCCGCGCCATCCGCATCCAATCCCGACCGGAGTGACCATGACCACCCTGAGCACCCACCACTCTCCTGGCCACCCCGCCAGCGCGGGCGCGGCCGCCGCCCGCTCCGCCAACAAGCACGGCGCGCACGGGCCTGCCGCCGGCGCGGGCCCCGAAGGCGGCGACGCCTTCGCCGATCTGATGCAGTCGCTGGCGCAGCAGGAGGCGCCGGAAGACGGCGCAACCGTGGTCGCCGCCGACGATGCCGGATCCACCGACCCTGCGGCCAGCCAGGCCATGGCCGCCGCCCCCGGGCCCGACGCGGCGCAGCTCGCCCAGAGCCCCCACCTGGCCACCGCCCTGGTCGCGGCCCTCGGGACGGAAGCTGCCGACGCCGCGGGCGTGGCCACCGCGGGGGACGCTGCCAGTGCCGGCGGCGCAGCCGGGTCCACCCGGGGCGCGGGCCGGGGCGCGGACGGCGCAG
>JACCDR010635740.1_pt1 | contig 18996 bp, 14 predicted proteins | sample 7446431 | NCBI WGS metagenome assembly JACCDR01 (sample SAMN15323443, study PRJNA562643) | freshwater metagenome | isolation source: river surface water | place: USA:Blue River Watershed | collected 2017-08-17
CAAATGAAGAAGAAATACATACAAATGAAGAATAAAAAAATATATATGTATTAATATATAAAACATATAATATACAACATACATATAAAATAAATATAAACATATATAATTAAAATATTTTTAATTCTTTGGTTCTTTATATTTTTTTTGACCAAATCTAATATCACCATCACGTAATTTTTCATCATCTTCTAATATTCTAATACCAGAACATGCATAATCATCATGTTTAAGTTTATGAATATGATTTCTAATAATAGAATTACAAAATGAATCGATAATATATTTATTAGATTTTGTATATTTACCTATACGTTGTTCATACCATTCTTTATATCGATTTACTAAAATCATAATATTAAATTGTATAGTTTCTTTTTTGTTAATAACAATGAATGAATATATAAAATTATTAATATGATCTAATGTATTACGGTAATCATCAGTTTCAGTTATTAATGTTTGATGTGGTAATTTTTTAATATCACCATTATATTTTTCTTGAAGTTCAATATAATATTTAACTAATATAGATAATAATGCTTCTTGATATCGTTTATCTTCTTTAATAACATTACTAACATTTTTATCCATTTTCTTTTCAAATTCATTTTCAGGATCACCTTCTACAAATTTATATTTAAAATTATAAAATAAGAATCGACGCCATGATCCATGATCAAACGTTTCAATAACTGGTAAATGATTTGTAATAATTGCAAAATTACAATGTAATTTAACATTAACTTGATTTTGATACAAACCACGTACAGACATTCGTTCATGACCTGTATATTCTTTAATTTTTTCAACATTTAGTTTATCATCTGGGCTACTTTCTGAACTATATGCAAATCGTTTACCAATTAAACTCATTGCTTCAGGATCAGCTGTAGATGATTTACCACGACCACCTGTAAAGAAATCCATTGATATCTTTTTAGAATAATGTTCACCAAGAACATTATTTAATAAATCCATAAGGAAAGATTTACCATTGGAACCATTACCGCAACAAATCAATAATAAAGATTCTTTTGCATGGAAATCTAAACTTGATGCTAAAAAGTACATAATAAACTCTTTTGCATCTTGTTCATTTGGTGGGAATAAATCATTAATTAATTCTTCCATTTTTTGAATATATTTAGATTCTGGATTATAAGGAATATAATCAACAGGTGTAAAGTTTGTAATTTTATATTCATGATAACTTTTAATAAGTTTTGGAATTTTAATACCATTATGTTCATAGATATTATCTAAAACTAAAACACCGTTGCCAACACCTAATATGTTAGCATCTAAATTTAATTTATTTACAAAATTACTAGATAACATCATTAACTGTAATTCTTTAAATACATTACCTTTAAAATTTGAACAACTCAATTTACCAGTCGATGATTTGGTATTTTTAATAAGTTTTTGATAATATTTAATTTCATTACATTCTCCTTCACTAGCTTCTATTTTTTTTTCTAAATCTTCAATATTTTTAGTAATAATAAATTTTAGTTTTTCAGAAATGAAACCAGAAATAGTATTTGGTAAATATGGTAATTCTCTCCATTTATAAATTTCACCATGTTCAAAACAACTTGTACATGATGTTACAAACTCAAACCATACTAATTTACCATTTGTTGTAGATTTATCTACAACATATTTTTCTCTATGTGTAATATAAATATATCTTGCAAATTCATAATGATTTAATTTACCTTCTGTAATTTTATCATGTATATCTTTATTAATCTGATTAAATAAAGCTAAATCTTCAAATTCTTTAATTCGATCTGGATTATCTTGTCTTGCCCAAAAATATAATGATCTTAATGTTAATGATTTATTAGCTGAATTACTATTTCTAGCATCAATCCATAATTTATCAACAGCGTTAGGATCATATACATCTTTAGCTCTTGCACTAACCCAATGAGCTAACTTATGGTATTGTTCAGATGTATTTGCTAAAACATAAATAACATCACGCCATGTACCATAATCAGTTAAACGATTTACAGATAAAATTTCTAATAAACCTTTAACGTATTTCATATTTACAATATCTAAACATAATGTATTAATATCACTTTCTAAATCTTCCATCATTCTTTCAATGGCGTCTGAACCATTATCTGGGATTTGTTCATCATAAAGTTTAATCTTATCTAAAATAGATTTTTTTGGAGCTACATATTGCTTTTGTTTTATAATATTTTTAGATCCTCGATAATTTAAATTGAATTCATGAACTAAATTTACATCTTTATTTAAAAATTGTTCTGTTACATTTATAACAGGTTCAACATAACCTTTTTTAATTATAACTTTAGATACACTATGTAAAATGTATGGTTTTTTACCAACTTTACTACTACCAAATAAAACATGTGGTACATGTGCTGAATTTTTATCTAAAAAATCATCTGGATTTATTAAATTTGTTTTCTTAATATTTGCTTTAATTTTTTTATTTTCAAATAATTTTGTAATAAAATATTTTCTAACATCTTTAGAAAGTAAAATATTAGGAATTATCATATGAAATCCATTTTTATATTGTTGTTTTTTTTCATCATATTCTACTTTCTCTTTTTTTAAAATAGCAACATATACAACATAAATTTGATTAGACATAATTAATGTAATTTCATCATCATCTCCATCATTATTAGTATTTTCATCATCGTATTCATTTAAATTATAATCTAAAATATTAATACTTGTAGTTAATATTTCATTAATTAATTCAGTAAAGTTACAATTATTTAATGTATCTTTTTCAGAATTAAAATATAAATCAAAATCTAAAAATAAACCAGATCCTTTACGTTCTTCAATAGTTGAATTTTTTTGATATTCTGTAAAATTTAATGGAATATGATGTAATCTACAATCATTAACCAATTTTGTAAAATCTGATACTTTATTGTTAGGAATACAATAATTAGTTTTAGTTTTTATATCACAAAAATTAATTTTTTCACTATAATCTTTATCTTTTTTAGTAATTATATATTCTTTTAAAAATTCAATAAGTGCTATGTTATGTTTATCATAACTATCACGAGTTGAACTATAGTTGATATTAATCATAATGATATATCCTTATATTTATATAAAAAAAAATTCAAAATTAAAATATATATTTTTTTATCTAATTTATTAATTAAATTAGATAAATTACGTAATTATTTTTTTTAAATAATTAAATTATTAATATCATCTATTTTATTACTATATTTTTGATAAATAGCATTATTTTTATATTTTAAAACTAATGGAACTGAAAGATTTGTAATATTCAATTGTTTAGCAATTCTACTAATTATTTGCATATTAGCATTATTACATTTTAGATATTTATATTGAATATTTCTCTTATCTAATTCTTTCATATAATTGATGCAAACACCACATGTTTCTAATATTAATAGCACAATAGCAGTATTTACATTTTTTAAATTTGTTGTGGTTGAATCAAAATCGTTAATATTTAGTTCATATCCCGGCATTTTTTATATAATATTATATTATATTAAATAAAATAAAAATATATTATTTATATTATTTAAATAATATTTATTAAATTACTTATTTTTATAATATATTTTATTTATATATATAGATATAAATTTTATGAAAATATATGAAAAATTAAACAATAAGTTAAAACAATCATTATTATTTTTTGAAGATTCAAATTTATTAGATTATTTTGATAATAATTGTATACTATTTGGATCTTGTATGTTAAAATTATTAAATGATATTTCCGAATATCCGTATAAATTTAATATAATTTGTAATTGGGAAAAAACAAAACAATTAAACAAATATTTATTAAATAACCAATTTGTTAGAAAAATTATAAAAACTAAAAAAATTTATAAATTCTTTTATAAAAACCCTGAAAATATAAATCAAACATTTACATTTAAAATTTTTGTAGATGAAATACCTATCAAAAATATATCAAACTATACTTTATTAAAAATAGAAGAGATATATTATGATTCTAAAATAAAATATAATTATGAAAAAGAATTATTAAATAAAACAGAATCTATTGATATGGAACCATTACCAATGACTGAAAGAAATATAAAAATATTAAAAAAAATTTTTAAATATATACAATATGATTATTGTTTTTTAATGTATAAAAATGAGAAATTAATTTGTGTATTCAATGAGTCTTATAGTAAAATAGACAGATTAAAAAAAATATTTAGACCTTCAATATAAAGTTTTGCGTAATAAAAAAAAATAACTTTTATTTATATATATATACTATATATTGTATATTATATATTATATATTGTATATTATATTTTGTATATTGTATTGTATATTATTATAATATATTTAATCTTCAGTTTCACTAATTTCTTCTGAATTAATATCATCATCGTCATCATCACTCATTTCTACGATTTCATTAGTTATACTAATTTTAGATTCATTTTTAGATTCTGGTAATGCATCTTTCATATTCGATTTCATTTTATCAACAATATTATTAACAATAGGATTGCTTTCTAATGTTTTAATTTTATGTGTTGAACATCTAGTTGTATTTTTTACAACCTTTTTATTACATTTTTCACCTTTTCTTTCACCATTTTTTAATATTACATCACATAATAAAACATTTAATGGTTCATTTTTTTTAGATGGTTTTTCATCATCAGATTTATTTTTTTTGGTTGATTTTTTAGTTGGTTTAACAGCTGGTTTTTCTTCAAGATCATCTACATCATCTACATCATCTTCTTTATCTTCTTTATCTTTACTAGATTTATTTTTATTAGAAGATTTCTTAGTTTTAGGTTTAGGTTCTTCTTCATCACCACTATCAACTACAGATGTATTATTCATATCATTTAATAAATCTGTAGCATTAGTATTAATAGTTTTTTTAGCAGGTTTAGATTCTAATCTTTTAATAGTTTTACCGGATTTTTTATCTGATTGTTTAGATGTTGATTTCATGTGAATTTTACAATATTGTGCATTATCAGTAATATTTTTACCACATGCTTGATCTTTTCTTTTACCAGATCCAATAACAGCTGTACATTTAGGTAAATCATTAGATTTAGATTTATTTTCTAATAATTTAGTATGTGCTTTACAAAATTCAGCATCTTTATCAACTATAGTTTTATTACACAATTGACCAGATTTATCACCTTTAGTTAAAATTTTAGGGCATAATTTTTTATCTTTCTTTTTAGCATCTGCAACAATATCTTCTTGACTTTTTGCAGCTTTCTTTTCTAAACGTTCTTTTACTTTTTCTGGGTCATGTTCAACACAAAAACCATTTTCAGTTGTAGCATTTTTAGAACATGTATTATCTTTATTTTTACCTTTTTTATAAAGGTAACTACATTTATTAACATTTTCAATTATTTCTTTTCTTTTAGATTTTTTTTCACTACTTTTAAGATGTTCTTTACAATACTGTAATTTTACATCAGAAATGCCAACACCGCATGGATTACCTTTATTTTTACCCTTTGTAATAATATAAACACAATTTTTAATGTATTTAGTATTTTTTTTCTTTTTACCATCATTTGGTGATTTAGCTTGAGTTTGAGTTTCGGTCATATCATCTTCAATATTACTATTATTAGCATCACTATCATGTAATTCATTATCAGAATTATTTACAATTTCAGAATCACTAACAATTTCGTGTTCACTAACAGATGATTGAGACATTATTAGTATAGATTTATATACCCTTATTATAATTATTAAAAATAAAAATCAAATTTAAATTACCAATAATATAGGCTATTTAATGATATTTAATTATCAATAAATATTAATTTTGATTTTTTATTTTTATAATTATATAAATAAGGTCAATATTACAATGAAATCAGTTTATATTATTTTAATTGATGATAAATTATCTTTTATTAACCTTATTAGTAATATTAAAAATGGTATAAATTATAATTATAGTTCAAATGTGAATCATTTGGTAATTAATAATAAAATATTCAAATTAAACAGTATAAATATTACAAATATAACAACTGATATATCACCATTTGAAATTTTGCAAAAAAAATTTAATGTTGAAGAAATAAATAATATAAATTCTAATGAATTTATATTTACTTATGAATTTGTTGAATTTTATAACGATTATACTATAAAATATAAAGCTGAAAGTAATATATACAATACTGAATCCGATTTAGAATACTTTTCTAAAATTAAAAATATTAAAGAAATAAATGAAGATTTAATCCGTTCATATTATATTGAAATTGAATTTAAAGACGATAAAGACGATAAAGACGATAAAGACAAATTGTATTCAATTATCGGTAAATTTACTACAATATTATATAATAAAATAGAATATGAATTTATAATGTCTTATATTTATAAACTTTTTAATATTACAAATAAAAAAACATTAAAGGCATTTACTAATCAAGTTTACACTTTATCAAAAAATAAATATATTGAATATGTATTACCAAATATTGATCAATATTATATAACTGCAAAATTAGATGGTATTAGATGTATCGCATTATTATTAAATAATAAAAATTTAATATTGGTTGCAGATAAAATATATCATGTTGCTGAATATAGTGATTTAGCTAATTTAAATGATGTAAATATTATTCAAACACCAACTATTATTTTAGATTGTGAACTTATTATTAAAAATAATGCAAAAAATATTAATAATGTATATATGTTTAATAAAAATGATATTGACATTCAAGTATTCGATTTATTATATTATAATAAAAAAAGTTATTTAAATAATGGTTTTGAATATAGAATAAATGAATTATATAATATTAATGATAAAAAAATATTTGATTTTTATATTATTAAAGAATATGTAAAATTGACTAAAAATAATTATTTTAAACAAATTAAAGATTTTAATGATAAATTAAAATCTTTACAATATGAAACTGATGGTATTATATTTGCACCATCATCTCTTGTTAAATATAAACATTTCTTAAATAAAAAATTTGTAAATGTTAATCAAAATTATCATGATATGAATACGTTTAAATGGAAACCATTAGATAAAATTAGTATTGATTTTTATATCTTAAAAGATATAACATTAAAAGAAGAAGATGATAAAACAAATTATGTTTTATTTTCTGGTGTAAGTACATATGAATATGAAAAATTAAATCTACAAAAATTTAAAAAATATTATGATATTGTTCCAGAATTTTATCATAATTTAAAATACTTTCCAATTCAATTTTATATAAATGAAAATACAGAATTATATAATTTTCAATCAAAAGATAATACATTAAATGGTAAAATTGGTGAATTTTTATATATTAATAATGAATGGAATTTAATGAGATTAAGAGATGATAGAAAAATGGATGTTGCATATGGTTTATATTATGGTAATGATATAAAATTTGCGCGAGATAATTTTTATACTATTATAGATCCTTTAACTATTGAAATGATGACATCTGAAAATACTGATCTTTTAATGAAAGATATATATTTTAAAAAATCAGATAATAAATATAGCGAGTTGCGTTCTTTTAATTCAAGTGTAAAAAATCAACTTTTTAAATTTATTAAATATAAAATTTTAAAAAAAAATGAACATAATTTACTGGTTGATTTATGTTCAGGAAAAGGTCAAGATCTATATAAAATATCACAATTAGAATTTAAAGAAAATATTTTTATAGATTCTAATCAAACAAGTATAAATGAGTTAAATAATAGATTAGTTAATTTAAATGCCAATTTACCAAATAAACATAAATACAATGTTTATACATTAGATTTATTTACTGATTATATTGACATTAGAAATAAATTAAATATTAAAAAATATGCAAATTTAATATCAATTAATTTTGCAATTCATTACTTTTTAAAAAATGAACCAACAATTATGAATTTAATAAATTTGATTGATTCAATGTCTAATAAAGGAACTACAATATTAATAACATTTTTAGATGGTGAAAAGGTATTTAATAATCTAAAAAATACAGAAGAATATACATTATATGATAATGACATTAAAAAATATTCCATAATTAAAAAATATAAATCTAAAAATTTTACAAAATGTGGGCAAATGATAGGTATTATGTTACCTTTTAGTAATGGTGAATATTATGATGAATATTTAGTAAACGCTAAATATTTAAAAACATTATTTGCAAATTTAAATTATAAAACTATAATGTATAACAGTTTTAGTTTCTACTTTTCAGATAAAAATAAAATAAAATCTAAGTTTAACAATTTATCTATGACTGATGAGCTTTTTACAGAATTATACAGTTATATGATTATACAAAAAAAAATAAAAAGTGTATAAGTATATAATTTTTATAAATATTTATATTTTATATTTATAAATATTTTTTTTAATATAAAATTACTAAATATTTATAAAAAAAATGAATAATACAAATAAAATAAATAATACTAATTGTATTAGTAAAAAAAATATATCATTATTTTATTTAATAATATTATTGATAATATTATGTATAACATTATTAGTATTAAATATATATTATTTAACACCAGTAAAAAAAATATGTAAAAATATACAAAATAATTATAATAAATAACAATAAATAAAATGATATAAACTATATAATATAAACTATATATTACAGACTATTATATATAATATAAACTATATATTATATATAGTTTATATTATATATAGTTTATAATATAATATAAAACATGGCAACTAGTTATGAACAAGAAAAATTAAAATTTATTAGTAAATTAAAAAGTAAACAAAATATAGATAGATTATCTATATTTATAAAATTTAAAGATAATCTATCACCTACATTAAATTTTGATGAATATATTATAAAAATTATAGATAGAAATGTTATACCTATGTTTTTATCAAGCATTTTAATATTCGATGATGTGATATTTGAAATATGTAATGATTATATAAAAAAAAATTTTTATAATTTATATGTTATGTATATGGGCGCTACTAGAGTTAGATTTAATCAACCTATGGTAAACACTAAAGTTTCCATAAGTGATATAGAGGATAAACTTAAAAGAGAAAATACAAGAACTAATATTATATGTGATGTTAACAAATATAATAGAATAACATTATAGAATAACATTATTTTATAATATTATATTTAGTTAATTTTTTGTTTTTTATTAGATTTTTTTTCATTCAAATTTTTATTTATAAATAATTTAAAGGATTCATCATCTAATTTGCAATTATTAGTACATGTTAAATTATTGATGTCATCATTAGTTAAACTATTTATAATTGATTTTTTTTTAGATTCTATAACACTTATCATTTCATATATAGAAATTTTATTTCTATCTAAATTATGAAATCTATTTAATAAACATTTTAAATAATTTAATAAATTTGACGTAATACTATTTACATTATCATTATAATGGTAAAATTCATACATTACATCAAATATGATACTATTAATATCTATATCATTTAAACATTCAAAATGTAAAATTAATAGTTCATTTGTTAAAATATTTAATCCATTAATATTATTATTAAATAATAATATAACATTATGTTCATTTATAGATTCATCATCATTATAATTATTCTTATAATTATTGTTATTATAATCATTATTTTCATTATAAATTATTTGATTTATTAATTTATTATTATTTTTTATAATAACATCGTTGATATTATTTATAATAAATAACATTATATTTAAATTTTTAATAATTTTATCTGTTTTATTTTGATATCTAATTTTAAATAATATAATAATATTAATAGTAAAAAGTATTGTTAATTTTATTTTTATATTAATAATTAAATAATCATTAATGAAATGACATAATGATAGTATTTTATAATGGTATAAATCTACTATTCGTTTAATAATTATTAATTGTTTTGTATTAAGTTTTAAATTATTGATTATGTTAGACATATATTTATCAACAATTTTTTTAGAATAATAATAATATATAAAATAATTTTCAACAATATTATAGTTTGTTGTAATTAAAGGATCTATTTTTTTTTCTTTTGATAATATTGTATTTGTAAATAATATATTATTTACAAAAATTGTATTTGGTGTATTAACATATATATTTTGTTTTTTACCTTTATGTGCATGATATCCAAAATTATTCATTACAAAATTATTTTTATGAAATATATTTTCAATGTTAATATTTTCACAATCATATTCATAATTAGTTAAAAACTGTTTAATTTTTACAGAAAATTTTTTAGGTTGTAAAATTTCAAAATATATAAAATTATCAGATAAATTAATAATATTTAATTCATTACATTCTATTATGAATAGAAAGAAATGAAAAACAATATGATTTGTTTGTTTTATATGTTTATACAAAGAATATTTATATATATTATCTTTATAAATTTCATTTATTTTTTCTAATATTTCAATTTTTTTCATATTATCATCATTAAATGGAATAATAATATTAAATTTTTTAACTATAGAATTTAAAATAGAATCAGTTAAAACTGATATATTAAAATCTTTTTTATTTATAGATTTATTTTTATATCTATTAATTATATTTTTTGTAATATTTGTATTATTAATAGATGTTGATGTTGTTAATATATCAATATTATTTGTTAATATATCATCCATAGAAATATTACTATTTAATAATGTTGAATTATTTGTAATATTTATGTTATTAATTATATTAGTATTTGAATTACTTAATATATCAATCGATATATCAGTATTATAAATACCATCATCTAACAAATTAATATTAGATATGTTAATATTAGATGTGTTAATATTAGATGTGTTAATATTAGATGTGTTAATATTACATATGTCAATATCAGATGTGTTAACATTACATATATCAATATCAGATATATCAATGTTAAATATATTTAGTATATCAGAATCGATATTCATAATATTTGAATTGTTAGAATTTACTATATTTTCAAAATACAAATCATTATTTAACAAATCATTATTTATATCATTATTTATAAAATTATCTTCAATACCATCAAATAAAGAATGTAAATTAGCATTATTTTTCGTATTATTGATATTATCAATATTGTTAATATTATTAGCCATTTTTGAATTAATAACTAAAATATAATAATACGCCTTTATTAATATAAAAAAAAATATTCAAAAATGATAATTAAAAAATTTGGAATTCCAATTGAATTGTATCAAAACGTAGAATATAATAAAATTAGACGTAATAATTTAATATTAATAGCTCAAATTATTGAATCTTATATTGAAAATTTAAATATTGAAAAAATCAAGGATTTATCACAAGTATTTAATTATGAATATATATTTAATTCAATAATTAAATTAGAAAAATCAATATATGAAAAAATTAAAAACAAAAAAAATAAATATAAATATATGTGGGATAGTAATTTTATATTTTTATATACATCCTACAGTGCTAAAATAACTAAAAATATAGATACTAAACATGATAATAATGTTGATACTTATTTAATTGATTTAATATTAAGTGGTAATATCAATATTGATAAAATTATTGATTTAAATTCTTATAAATTATCACCAAATAAGACTAAAGATTTAATTAAAAAAATTAAAGAACAAATCTCTATTAAGGATCAAGAAATTTATAAAAAAACTAGTTCATTATATAAATGTAGAAGTTGTGGAGATAAAAAAGTAATTTTATCAGAATTTCAAGGTAGAAGTTTAGATGAAGCATCTACATTAAGTATTACATGTACTATTTGTAATAATAATTGGATTATTTAAAAATATAAAAAAAAATAAATATAAAAAAAATAAATATAAAAAAAAATAAATATAAAAAAAAATAAATTTATAAATTTACATAAAAAATTATTGGCACGTGATCGCTACATCCATAAAAATCATCATGTATAATCACATCATTTATGTTATTAATTAAATTTAAAGATATCAATATATGATCTAATCTCCAACCACGATAACCGCGAGCATATGCTTTTGATTTTTTATCAAAAAATGTATATTGTATTTTTTGCGGATATAAATATCTGAATACATCTATAAGTTTATTTGTTTTTTTTAAATATAATGATCTTTCTTTTTTTGTAAATCCGGGTGAATTTATATTTTTTATTGGGTTATGTATATCTATTTCATATGGTGCAACATTCATATCACCAACGAGTATTAAATGTTTATTGTCAATTTTTTTTATTTTTTCAAAAAAAGATTCAAACCATTCAATTTTAAAATTTAATCTTTTTAAATCTGTTCCAGCATTAGGAATATAAACATTTATTAAATAAAATTTTTCATATTCTAAACATATAATTCTACCCTCATCATCTTCAAATTCTATTAAATTTTTAATAGGTTTTATTTTTGAAAATATTGAAACTCCAGAATAACCATTTTTACATATACAATTTGAATAATATTTATATTTATAAGATTTATTAAATATGTGATCTATTTTATCAAAAGTTTCTTTATTATTTATATTTTGAAGTTTTGTTTCTTGAAAACATACTATATCATAATTATTTAAATTAAAATATGATATGAATTGATCTTTTTTTATAATACTTCTTATACCATTTACATTATATGAACAAATAGATATTGTCATTTTATTATATCATATATTATATTTTTATCAAATAATGTTTATTATTTTCTTTACTTAAATAATCGTTGATTTCTTTTTTTAAATAATTAAAATTATATATTATATCAATGTTTATATTATCAATTTTTATATTATTATTCGTATCATTTTTATTATTTATATTATCGCCTATATTATCGCCTATATTATTGTCTATATTATCAATAATATTAATATCTTTATTATCATCAATATCATCAATATCATCAATATCATCAATATCATCAATATCATCAATATCATCAATATCATCAATATCATCAACATAATTTATATTTTCTATACATTTTATATTGTCTTTGACATATGTAATATCTATATCTTCTATATTATCAACATCACTCATATCACTCATATCACTCATATCACTCATATTATCTACATCATCTACATCATCTACATATTTTGTAATATTTATAATATTATTATTTGTTAAATGTGCATTATTCATGTTATTTTTATTATTTATATTATCATCTAAATCTAAATCATACTCTGATGAGTATGTATAATCAGATTTAAATGATAATGATTTTAAATATTTAACATTATTATCGATATCATTATAATTGTTATTATTTTTATCTTCATTATTTTTTATATTTCTTTCGTTTAAAATATAATCATAATAAACATATTTATTATTAAATATATCAATATTTACATATACCAAATCATTGTAATTTGGTATATTTACAATAAAACCATTATATAATTTAAAATTATTAATATTTAATGTTAATAATTTTATAAAATTATTGTATTGTGAATATAAATTTGTATCATTAAATCTATATTTACAATATAAATATTTTATATTATGTAAATTATCTGGTAATTCACAAATATTTGTATTAAAAATATTTAATGAAATTAAATATTTATATGTTGGTGGTATTGTTTTTATTGGTGTATTGCAACAATTTAAATATTTTACATTATTTAAACTATCTGGTAATATATTAATTATAGAATTAGATATATTTAAATAAACTAAATTTAAATAATTATGCTCATCTATAAATGCATATTTAATAGTTGGTTTATTTATGTAAATATTTTTATTATTAATATTATTGATAATATTATCAATAATATTTTCATCATTATTATCATTATTATCATTATTATCATCATCAAATATTTTCAATAATGACAATTTATTATTATAAATTGATATATCTTTTATTGTTTTTGTAATTATACACATTCGCTTTATATTTTTAATATTTATATATATTATACAATATATAATATATACATATAAAATTTAAATTTGTGAAAAAATATTAGTTTGTATAATAGATTTACCATATATATTACATGTTTTTATTATAATTTCTTTATTATTATTTAATAAAGAATTTGCTTCAATATTTAATTTATTAAATATTGAATATAATTTTATTAAATTATCATATATTAATTTTTCATAATTTTTTTTATTATTTTTAATGTTTTGATCATTTAATAATATATTTATATTTTCGAATTCTAACATAAATATATTTAATTGTAAAGACAATTCAATTTGTAAATTATTTAAAATTTCATGTATATTTTTTTTAAATTTATTTTCTTTAAATTTTTTATATATTCTTCTTTTAAAAAGTGTTTCATCAATTTCATTATTTATAAATAATATTCTATCATATTTATTATCTAAATATTCATCAATTCTATATTTTCGTAATTCATATCCTATAATATGTAAAATAATATTATAAATGTTAGAAATATTATTTATTTTTATTTTAAATTTTATATATTTATCATATTCTTCAATCAATGATCTTATATCCATATATGAATTATGTGTATATAAAATATGATTTCTAGGATCATTAATGTTGTTATTATTGTTATTTAAATTTTCTCTTTGAAGTCTACCTTCATTTAAAAATTGAATATAATGTGGATTATGGAAAAATCCAGTTATAAGTTCTAAAGTTACATAATTAAATTTAGCAAAACAATTTACACAAAATACATCATTACATCCAGATATTTTAGATATTAATGTTTTACATTTTGGACATGGTTTAGTATCTTTTTTAATTAATTTATAAGATTCAATATCATCTTTATTACAATTATGTATAAATTTTTTTAAACGTTTTTTATTTGTATTTTGTTTATTATTTTCATCATTTTCAACATTTTCAACATTTTCATTATCTTCATTATCTTCATCATCTTCATGATATTCATAATTCATATCTTTAATAAAATTTTCAATATGTTTACTAACATTATAAATATTCATTTCTTTAATGTCGGAATCTTTATTATTATTTCCATTATTTCCATTATTTCCATTATTTTTATTATCTTCGTTATCTTTATTATCTTTATTATCTCCATTATCTTTATTATCTTCATCATCTTTATTATCTTCTTCATATTCATTTTTATCTAAAAATTTTTTATATTCATCTTTATCAATTAAAATATTACATTTTTCACATATTTTATTATCACAAATTTCACAAATATTATCTTTATTTAACATACCATTACAATTTGGAAAAATACATAATGAACCATATGTTATATTTTTTATTATTTTCTTATTATTAGTACGATAATAACCACATATATCTTCCAAAAATTGTGTTATTAAATGATGATTTAAATAAACTTTTAAATTTGAAATATTTTTTTTTGTATTTAATAATATTTGTATTGTTTTTATTATTAAATCTTTATCAGATTCATCTTTATCTGTCGAATGATTGTAATTATTTATCATTATATTACATTGTGTTTTATTAATTGGGTAATCAACTTTAATATTATATTTATCAAACAACATTTTTTTATTTTCCATAATTATATCTTCCAATTGTATTTGTAATTTATATAATTCTTCTAATTTTTTAAAACATTTTTGTAATATATTTTGTTTTTTTTTAGATAACCCTAAAATATAATTTAAATTACTCATATAAAATATGCAATTTTGTTTTTCTAACTTTAATAAATTGTATTTTCCAATATTGATAATTTTTGTTTTTTTTATAATTTTAAAATTATTGATTTTTTTAGAAATTTCATTATATAAATTATTATATTCAATTCCTTTTTTATATAAAATAGCATCTTTCATTGTAATACCAAATAATGCTTTTTCTTGTATAAACAAATTTTCTTTTTTCATATCAGTATAATCGTATTTAATAAAATTTTTACTTAAATTTGATAATAAAAAATTAAAAGGCAATTCTTTTAAACAAACTAAACATTTCTCTTCTTTATTAGTCGTTAAATATTTCATTAAGCAATTTGAGCAAAAATTTTTATTACAAAATATACAAGTGATACATTTACGCAACTTCGATGTATATTTTTCAGTGCAAATTTGACAAATTGTATCTGACATTTTATTAATGTTTTTATATATTATATAGTATAATATATAATATATTAAATATATTATATTTTTATTTAACTTTTAATATAATATTATATTAAAAGTTAAATAATGAATAATATTAATCTCATTAATAAAAAAGAAGATATTGTATGTATTGAAGATATTGAATGTATCGAAGATATGAATACAATATGTAACAATATTAATCATTTTAATGATTTAAACAAATCGCAAATCATTATAATATTATTAATATCAAAATTATGTAGCATTATTGATCCAACGCCGGAGACTTTTATTGAACAAGTATTATATTTATATAAAAATGGTATAATAAATAATATTGATTTTTTATTTAAATCTGGTTTAATTATAAATCCAATAATTAATTCAAATGATGAACTTGTTGTATATAAAAAAAAATTTAATAAAAATTTAAAAACTGAATCTTATTTTTTACAAGAATATAATTTAAACAATAATATTCAACAATATGATTCTAATATTATATTATCAATGATATTATCACAATATAATGCTGAAATAACTGAAATAAATAATACTTGTATTTTACCAATTAATAATTTATTTTATAATTTATCAAGATATAATAAAGATTTTATAGAAATAAAAAATGTTGGTAATGGCGGATTTTCAACTGTTTATAAAGTAAAAAATAAATTAGAAAATAAAATATATGCTATTAAAAAAATATATATAAAAAATTGTGAATATATAAAATATAAATATAATAATGTAATAAATGAAATATTATGTCTATCTAAATGTAATCATAAAAACATAATAAGATATCATACATCTTGGATAGAAACAGACATAAATAATTCAAACAAAAAACAACAAAAATATAATAGTTTTAGTAATAGTAGTGATAATGTATGTAATAGCGATAATATATGTAGTAGCGATAATGTATGTAGTAGTTATAGTAGTAGTTATAGTAGTAATAGTGATAATAATATCAATAGTATAAATAAAAGTGATAATAATAGCAATTCTAGTTCAATAAATTATAATAATTTAAATAGTGATGATTATTTAAATATAAATTTAAAATCTGTTAATAATACAAAAGACATTATTGTAAATAAAAAACACAAAAAACATAATATTAATTTATTAATGTATGATTCTATATTGTATATACAAATGGAATATTGTAAAAATAAATCATTAGAAACGTGGATAAATAATAATATAACAGATGAAAGCAGTATTATAAATAATATATCAACTATATTATTTATAATACATCAAATAATTGATGGTTTAGAATATTTACATTTAAATGGTATAATACATAGAGATTTAAAACCAGCTAATATTTTTATTTCAGATAATTATGAAATAAAAATTGGTGATTTTGGATTATCTAAAATATATAATTTTGAAAATGGTAATAAAAAAATAAAATTTAAAAATAATACATCTAATATTGGTACAATACCATATATCAGTCCAGAACAATATAGTAATTCATATAATAATTTAACTGATGTATATAGTTTGGGTATAATAATACTTGAATTATTTATACCATTTAATACTTATATGGAAAAATATACATTTATTAATAATTTAATAACAGATATAAATAATAATTCAATAAATATTGAATTATTGAATAAACATAATATCGTATATTTATTAATAAATATATTATGTAATAAAGATAAAAGATTTACATTAAATGAAATTAAATTATATTTAAAAAATATATATAATTTTACTAATAATCTAAATGTTCAATGTGATAACATTAACGATTGTAATAATTGTAATATTTGTGATAATTATAATACTGATATATATGAAAAAAATAATAAACATAGTCAGTATAATTCTAATTTAATACAATTATTAAAAAAAATAATAAAACAACAACAAGAATTTATAAAAATAAAGTAAAAAAAGTAAAAAAAAATAAGTGGTGTTGTTATCACCACTAAAAACTTCACATTATATAAAATACACAACATGAATAACAGTTTAAACCTTTGTTTTCATTCAATTCTTTACAATACATTATTGTTTAGAATTGCAACGAGAAGGTTTGTATCAATGCCATTAGCTCTCAATATTTTGATCATTTGGATCATTTCGAGTTCACGCTTTAGACTTGATTTGTATGCAATGATGTTCACAATGTTGTTGAATGTTCTTCGATTGAAGAAATACAACTCTTTAGGAACAAAATGCTGAAACATGTTTGGAATAGCGTAATCCATAACAGTTTCATCGCGGTATTGAATGTGGTTGTAGTTACAAATGTTGAGAGGTGTTCCATCATCATTACATGATTGTGTAAACGACGTCAGATAACACCTGTAACATGGTGCACATTCAAGATGATGAACTTCTATATAACAATACGGAATGTACTGCATACATTGATCAATCTGAGAAAGAACGTCATTTGTAAATCGATTCTTCCAATATTTGATATCGTTTTCAAATAGAAATGATAATATTATATTAACATTATCATATCCAAGTTTGATAACGATTTCAATTGGAAGGTTCGATTGTTTGCCAACAACAGAAAGTTTGGTAGAAAACATGCCTACGAGTTAAAAGATACAAGATACTTTTATTATATTATAAAAATATAATCAAATTTTAATATCTTTTTATAATTTTTGATTTTTATTATTATATTTATTATTGTATTGTCATATATTAATGTATTATCATATATTAATGTATTGTCATATATTAATGTATTATCATATATTTTTTTATTATCATATATTTTTTTTTGTAATTTTTTGAATAATATATAAAAAAAATACAACGCATAAATACGTTGTATTAAAAACTTATACCATATTTCAATAACATGATACGCTAAACTGTAATGGACAGTTAACCAGATTCAG
>JACCDR012433694.1_pt1 | contig 18994 bp, 33 predicted proteins | sample 7446431 | NCBI WGS metagenome assembly JACCDR01 (sample SAMN15323443, study PRJNA562643) | freshwater metagenome | isolation source: river surface water | place: USA:Blue River Watershed | collected 2017-08-17
CACCGTATGGCTCGGTTCATACGTCCAGCCGGTCAAAGTTACGAACGCAAAAAGCAAAGTTGACAGCTATACTCTCAACTACGCTCAGACCGCGGCCCAGGCGCAGGATTTTGTAAACCTGAAATCCGACATCGCAAACAATCGCGCATGGACTACCACATGGGAGAGTTATACCGACCGGGCAATCGGGACCGGGGCAACCGTCAATATGAGCGGGGCCGGAGTTTCAACGTCTGGAGTTATCACAGAAAAGACGACGGAGCGACGGCCAGGCTTGACGGTCTATAGTTACAAGCTGGTGGCTTACTCGGACATCAGCCTGACGACTCCGACGACCCAGCTGTCGAGCGCCAACCAGCCACAGGCTCCGGCAAATATCAGCCCTGAAGGGTTCATTTTGGCCCCAGTCCTGTCGACTGCGCTTCCCGACGTCGACGTCACAACTCTTGAAAAGGAAGGCCTAATTTTACACGCAAACGAATTCGGTTTCTACGACCCGGCGACCGACACCTGGACATTCAGAGTAACTAATGCCGGAGAAATTTTCGCAGGCGGGACGACGAACAACCTGACCTTCGACCCGACCACCGGGGCGCTGACACTGACCGGCGACATCGTGGCCGGAGGCGGCAACGTGGCCGGCTGGATTATCGCGTCGGACCTGCTGAAGTCGGCCAGCAGCGGGGCGCGGATTGAACTGAACAAAACCAAGAGCCGGGTCAGCATTTTCGACGCCTCAAACGAAATTGTCGCGATGGGGTACCTTGACGGATTGATCGACCCTGTAACTGGCCTGACATTGACGGCTTCTGATTATGGCTTTTGGGCCAAGAATGGCAACAAAATAACTTTCAAGGCTGGCATAGTTTACGAGGCCGCCCAGCAGGTTAAAAACAACCTTTTCCAAGTCCTCGACGCTTCAAACAATGTGAAGGTAACACTGGGCGACGGTTCGGGAATGTTTAGCGGCCTTCGCGGGGTTTACGTTGGCGACTATGCAAGCCCATCGGCATACTTGAATGAAACAACTTTGGGGATTCAAACAACCAAGGGACTTTTCTACATAAACAATGACGACAACACAGATCAGACGCAAATTTCCACTGGTGAAAAGACTTTGAAAATTTTTTCACAAGGAAACAGCAACGGCGGAACGTTCCTTTCAAAATTAGAACTCGGCGTTTTCAATAATAGCGGAATTTTTCAATCCTGCATTTCCATGCAGTACACCGTCGCCAATGGCCTGCAAATTACGCCGGCGCAATTCACCGCCCTGGGTTCAGCTTCGACCATAACAGCCGGGACCGGCTTGACGGTTACATCTGGCGGCGCAACCATCACAGCCGGCGGCCTGACCGTTTCTGCGGGCGGCGCGGCTATCACAGGCAACAGCACCATCACAGGCGGCTTGACAGTAACAGGGGACGTTTATACCACAGCCCTGACTGATTACAGCTCCACGTCATCAATTACAGGCTGGACATCGTACACAAGCAAAAAAATCTTTTACAAAAAAGTTGGCAATACAGTCACCGTTTACTACCATCTTGATGGGACAAGCAACAGCACGACTACCAGCTTCACTGTCCCTTTCGCTGCCAGCAGCGCTGGGGTGGATTTTTATGCAACGGTAGCTAATGCAACAAACAACGGGACCAGGATGACGGCTTTGCCATATATTCGAATAAACGCAACGCAGTCGACAGTGACCGTTTATAGATATGACGATTCAGCATGGACAAGTTCAGGTAATAAAATGATTCGCGGGCAGTTTACATACGAGGTTTAAACATGGAAATTTATCAAGGAACCGAGCGACGAAAAAACGAAAATTTGCAAATCGTGCTAGACTCGATCAGGGAGCTTTTCGATCAGAAAATGGACAATCTGAAAGAGCGCCTGGACCGGTTCGAGGTTGACACCAAGCGCGACATCGAGAACATCGGGGCCAGGGTCGAGAACATGATCAACGTCTATGAAATGAGGGCCAGGACTTCCGGCGACGAGCTTGCCCATGAGGTCGAAAAACTGAAGCGTCGCGTCTTTGATCTTGAGCAGGCACCGCTGAAAAAGGCTGCCGAGGTTCAGAAGGGATTTTGGAAAAACGGCCAGGAAATTTTCGTCAAAGGATTCTGGACCTTGGGTCTGGGATTCCTGGCTTTTCTGGTCCTGAAATATCTGGAGGTTTTCAAGTGACCGAACGAAACTATACCCACTATAGGGGCGACACCTGGGCCGGAATGGTCGTCACCGTTCTGGTCAACGGTTCGCCGCTGGACCTCGCCGGCGCTGGCGTCGTTTTCAAAATGAAGAAGCGCGGGGCCATGCGCTCCGACGCGGCCGCCGTCACCAAGTCGGTCGGCAGCGGAATTCTTTTGACCAACCCCAGCGGCGGGGTTTTTACGATCTCGCCGACTGTCATCGACGTGGCTTCTGGTGTCTACAATTACGACGTAGAAATCACGACGGCCGCCGGCAAGGTGGCGACCTACATCAAGGGAACTTTCACAGTGGAGGACGACATTGGCTGATAACATAGAGATTTCGGTCGAGGAAAACGTCGACCAGGTTGAAATCACGATTCAGGAAGGCGTGACCGCGCCGGTTTTGTTTGGGACTGGTTCGCCACCCAGCGCCACCGGGCTGGTCAACGGAACAATTTATTTTCAGATCGTACTTTAAGGAGAAAAAACAAAATGGCTTATCTTAACGACAACGTAATGGACAGCGGGCTGTCCTACCTGCAAACCAACGGAACCCGCCTCGACATCTGTTCGAGCGAGCCGACCACCTACGCCCAGGCGACCAGCACCTACAGCCTCGGCAACAAGACCAGCCTGTCCATCGGGGCACCGGCTGCCGGGTCGCCGAACGGTCGCCAGGTTACCGTCGCCGCGATTTCGGGGGCCAGTGTCAGTGGAACCGGGACCGCCGCCTACTGGGCGATTACCAACGGCTCCAACACGCTTTTGGCCACCGGCGCGCTGTCGGCCAGCCAGGCCGTCACCTCGGGCAACACCTGGAGCCTGGCTTCCTTCACCGTCCGCATCGCCGCCGCTACATGATAGGAGTTTAAGACGTGCCCACCCTGCTAAAATACAACACCGCCGAAGGGGGTTCCAACGGCGTGACCGTGACCACCAGCAACAGCGGGGGCACGTCTGGCGATGCCTTCAACTCGATCACAGGAACCAGCTTCAAGTTCAGCACCTCAAACGCCTTTGCTGGGTCGCTTTGCTACCAGTTCACCAGCGGAGTCAATTCGCTTAACTACACCGGGCTGGGAAACAAGAGTCTTTGGAAAGTTGAGGTAGCTTGTTATTTTACGAACATCAGCGGAACGACTACCATCGTCAGAGTTCTGGACAGCGGTGGAACAAACTACACCAAGCTGGAGTTTTCTGGAAGTTCCCAAGTTTTCCGCGTCGGGAATCAGACGACGAACTTCGGAACCTCGACAACCTCCATTGTCGCCAGCACAAAATACTTCCTGACAATGGAAGGGACCGGAACCCAGGTTATCACCAAAATTTATAATTCAGCGATGACCCTGCTGGAAACCATGACTCACAGCCCGGCCAATTATTACAACATGGACCAGGCGCAATTTGGGCCGAGCCTTGCTGGACCGAATGGTGGGTACTACGACAGCCTTGCCGCCTACGACATGGCCGTCACAAATCACAGCTTTACCACCAGTGGCCTGACGTCGACACCAGCGGTCGGGAATCCGGCCCTGTCGTCCAGTGGTTCTGGCAATGTCAGCCTGGCGGCGCTGGGGCTTGTTTCTACGCCTGCAGACGGTCACCCGGCACTGACTCAGGCCCAGATCGTCGCGGCCAACCAGATGACCGCCCAGGCTGTCGTCGGCGTCCCGGCGCTGACCTATCTGGGCCCGCTAGTGACCATCAACTCCATCAAGACCGGCACCGCCCAGTATGGTCAGGATTACGCCCGCGTCATGCAGGCTCCGGCATCACAGGGGGCGCTTGTCACCCTTTGGCATAAGCCGGACCCTATCAACGACGTCACCTATCCTCGCACATGCGGGAACCATGAGGTTCTGCTTTTGGGCGGCGCAAACTGGAGCGTCCAGAACATCCTCGACAACATGACTGTGGAGGCGACCGGGTTCTGTTCAAACTACAACCAGAACACGCAATTTTTTGCCGGAGCCTGGGGGTCTGAAACCTGGGTCGAAGACTACACGCTTTACTATAACGTGGCCGGAACGCTGACCGAGGCCCAGGTCGCAGACTGGAAATTCGCCGCCTGGCAGATCGTCCACGATACAGCCGGCCAAAGGTTCATTTTCCGGCAGTGGATAAAATTTGCCGGCGGGTCGATGATGAAAACAGGGGCTTCGACGGAAGCCTATCGGAACTACGATTCAATCGTCACCTATGCCGATTTGAGGACCAAGCTGGTCAGCCGCGGCTGGACCCAGTCGGCCGCCGACGCCTGGACGCCTTCGGCCATGAATTTCATTGGCTTTGGCGACAACGCCAGCGGCGGGGCAAACCTGCCGAACATCACCCGGACCAAAGCCTTCGACATGACCACGGAGCCGACCCTGGCCCAGCTGGACGCGATTGCCGCCAAGCTGGTCGCCGACCCGACGGCCTTCGGGGACTGGCCTTTTGAATACACGACCGGGCCTGTCTTGACTGACCGCTCCGGCAATGGTCGCCACCTGTCGACATCTGGCAATCTAGTCCAGGGCTACAGCTTCACGTTCAACGAGCCATTAGTCACCCAGCTGGCCGCGTCTGGCCTGGCTTCCTCATCTACCGTCGGGGCCCCGGCCCTCGGGCAGAACGCCAGCCTTTCAGCCGCCGGCCTTGTCAGCCAAAGCGCCACAGGATCGCCGAGCCTTGGCGCAAACAGCCCTTTGAGCGCAAACGGTCTACTTTCACAGCCAGCTGTCGGAGCGCCTGCAATCGCCCAGGGCCACGGCCTGACGGCAAACGGCCTCGCCTCGGCGTCGTCGGTCGGGTCGCCTGTCATCACCCAGGCCGCCGTTGGCAATCTGGTCGCGGTCGGAATCAACTCGGCGTCGTCTGTCGGGTCGCCGAACCTGTCAGCCGTCCACAGCCTGAGCGCCTCTGGAATCTACAGCCAGACCAGCCTGGAACAGCCTGCAGCCACCCAGTCTGGCCTGATCGGGGCCACATCGTTGACCTGCGCCGTCACCATTGGCCAACCGTCGCTGACTGGCGACTGGCTGACTCTTCCGCCTGTCGTCTACGGCGGCGCATGGGTCACACCGCTGGCCGCCTACGTTGTCGTCAACGGAACATGGAAACAAGCGGCGGCGGTCTACGCCGTCAAGGAAGGGGAATGGAAATGAGAACGTTCAACATCAGCGACCCGGCCAAGTATTACCGGCAGAACAACAACGAAATTCGGCCGTTAATTCGCTGCAAGCCGACCGCCACCGTTGAGGCTCTTGACCTGGCTGGCTGGCCATTGCCTGCCGGAGCCTTCCGCCAGCCAGAGGACAACCTGACCGCCTACTGTGAAGCCAAGTGGGGCGACGACGCGCCAGAAGACTGGGATTGCATCGTCAAGGCCGTCAACGGCGCATTTTCCACCGCCAGCATAAAGCCTATCATCGGCCCGCGCTACGACTGGGATGTTCGGGAGGCGCTTTTCGGCATCACCCGCGGCCTGCCGTTCGTCGCCTCGACTTGGCTGACCACCGGGGGCCATGTCGTCAACATCGTCGGGTTTACCACCCATGAGGACGTTATGCCGGCCTACTGGCTGGACCTGAAATTCGACGCCGTGGAGTCCATCATCATTGATGACCCCTATGGGTCAAAAGTGTCTGGCGCTTACGACACCAAGGCCAGCGGGTTCAATAACGTTTATTTAAAAAGTGAATTTCTGAAATTCTGGCGCGGAACCGGAATTCAGGTCAGGAGGAAGTGAGATGGATTTTACCGCACTAATCGGGGCCGCCGTCGCCAAGCTTGATCTGGCGCTGATCGTGGCCATTTGGGGGCTGACCCAGGCCCTGAAGGTATTCGACAAGGGCGACAAGCTGGCGAGGTTCTATAGCCTCTTACCGCTGGTCCTGGGCCTTGGCTCCGGCTTCTTGATCGCACCAGATTGGAAAGCCGCCTTGCTTACCGGGTTTGTTCATGGAGCGATTGCCGCCTACTTGAACAGCACGATCAAAAACCTTTTCGGGCTGACACTACCAGGCGACAAAAAGCGGGGGGCGAAATGAATGGCTACACGAAAATTCGGACTGCTATTTTTACTGCTGTCTTGTGTCTTATCATCGGCCTGGTCGGTGGAGCCGTCGGCGGATGGTCAGCCGGCGTCGGAGCAAGTCGGGAACTTGTTGGACGATTCGCTGAAGAATCTGCAAGAGATCGAGAGCGAGCTAGTCAGGCTGAACAACGATTCGCTGAAGCTCAAGGACTTGCTGACCGCCTCGCAGGCCGACTCGACAGCATTGCGGTTATCGTTGGAAGAATATCGGAAGCGAGCGGAACAGCTATTGAAAAGACAAGGCGAACTTTTGAGAATCTGCTCGAACTTAAAAAAATCCTCTCAGGCCAGTAGTTTAGCCTGGCAAATCGGCATCCCGTCGGCGCTGGTCGTCGGTCTAGTCGTCGGCGTCCTGGTGGCCAAGCGTTGAACAAGTTCGGAGCCAAGCGGACCACCGTGGACGGCGTGACCTTCGACAGTCGGCGCGAGGCTAACCGCTGGCTTGAATTGCGCCTGCTGGCCCGGTCCGGCCAGATCACCGACCTTGAGCGTCAGCCGGCTTTTGTCCTGCTGGACGATTTCGTTTACCGAGGGCGGAAGGTTCGGGGCATAACCTACCGGGCAGACTTCCGCTATAAGATGGGCGGCCAGGATGTCGTCGAGGACGTTAAGGGGTTCCTGACCAAGGACTACCAGCTGAAAAAAAAGCTTTTTTTGGCCAAGTTCCCGGAACTGCACCACATCGAAACCTAAAACGACTGTTGATAATTTGTTGATGACCACCCGGCGAGCTTGATGTCGCCGGAAATGAAAAAGCCCCAAATCTGGCCAGCAAAGTCCAGAAAAGGGGCTTTTTTGTCTTGGGCCCACCCGGACTTGAACCGGGGACCAACGGGTTATGAGCCTTTTGCTGTAAAGTTTTAACTCTTTCCACAGTATAGACTTGCAAATCGTTTTCACAGCACTGTTGACGCCATCGTTGACGCGGGCTAAACTTAAAGCATGAAATTTGACGAGAATGATGTCAGAACATGGAAGAGAAAGGACTCGCCTTTTGTGTCGGTCCAGATACCTGGCCGGCCAGGGAAATGGATTTCTAGCGGAAAGTCAACCGTTGCCGAGGCGGTCAAGTGGGCGCTGGACCAAGCCAACGGCATCCGCTCCGACCTTGCACTTGCCGAACTGTCGGCGGACTTTTACCGCCAAGGGTCAGAGTTCAACGAATTGCAGGCGGCCCGAGGGTCGGTCGTGTCGGAAAAGTGGCAAAGGGATTCGCGGACCATTCTTGAAACGCACATTTGGCCGAAGTGGGGGCACTACACCTTGCAGGCAGTCAGGCCGCGCGACGTTTTCGCCTGGCTGTCCAACCTAAAGACTGCCGCCGGTAAACCAATGTCAACTTCGAGTAAGGCGAAAGTTTTCGGCGTTTTCAAGCAAATCTTCGACTATGCCGTTTTTCAGGGAATTCTTGACGCCTCGCCGCTGGCCGTCGTTCCGCGCATAATCCGCAAGACTAGGCCGCGCGACGTTTTTACGCCGGAAGAGCTGAGGGCCATTTTTCCAGCCGACCCGGCCAAGCTGGCCGAGTATTGGGGCGGGCAGATTTGGGGGACGGCGTTTCTGGTACTGGCCGACACTGGACTTAGGCCAGGCGAGGTCGCGGCGCTACGCTGGGGCGACTGGTTCCGAAGCCTTGGCGGCCTGGTCGTTTCCAGGGCCGTCGACGACAAGGGGAATATAAAGGGATTGAAGACGGCAGGCAAAGGCGTTCAGATCAAGCCAGCCCTGCTTTCCAGCCGGTCCGTCGGGGCTTTGCTGGCCTTGGAGTCGTCAACAGCCGACACCGGCCCGGAAGCCCTGATTTTTCCGAATAGCGACGGCAACCCGCGCCGGACCGACGTGGCCTCGCATCAGTTTATCGACCGAATCGCCGAGCTGGCCCGGCGTGGCGTCATCACGCCCGGGGGCCGGAATTTGACCCTGTACTGCCTGCGCCACACGTTCAACACCTCGGCCCTGACGGCCCTGGGCGACGGCCAGACGGTCAAGACCTTGATGGGACACACGACCGAGGCCATGCAAGCCCACTACGACCACCCGGACGCCGAGGCGGTCCTGAAGCGCTTACAGGGCCAGCGGCCGCCTTTAGAATCAATTTGGGGATGAGTTTTTTTCCTGCAGTACCATGCGAATTTCAATCAGCTTTTGCAGGACTTCCGAAAACCAGAACAGGACCACAGCCGAAAGCACCGAGCCGGCAATGAATCCGACGAATATCAGCGCGCCGCCACCGTGGGCCACGCCTGCAGCCATAAACCCAGCCGCGACGCCACCGACCAGGACAACCAGGGCCAGCAAACGCAAGACGAAAATAACGAAATTCGAAAGCCAGTCGTTTCTTTTGTGATTTTCCATTTTTTACCTCTTGAGCAAATTGTCGCCCAAGCCGGTCGCCGCGTCAATATGGATGCTCATGGAGCCAGCCGCGAACCTTGCCCAGGATGGTCATGGCCTGGCTGTCGCTGGACTCTATTCGGTCGGGGTATTTTGGATTTTCGCTGGAAATCCTGACCTTGTTCTCAAAATGGTTGAACTCAAGGCGCTTGACCAGCACCTCGCCGTTCACCTGGATGATATAGATTCCGTCGCCACGCACCTCGCCCGGCTTGAAATACACCAGGTCGCCGTCGAAGATGTTCACGCCGGTCATCGAGTCACCGCGTACCTCGATCGCCTTGAGGTCTTTTCCCCATTTCAGCGGGGCCGGAACCGTCATGTCTAGCCCGAATTTGTCGCCGATTTCAGACATCATTTCCTGACCGGCTCCGGCGCTGACCTTTTGGGCCACCAGCGGCACCTGAATAAAGCCGTCGGGGTTTTCCGGGTTTCCGTTCGTCCCGATAAAAAGAGCCTGCCCGGTCAAAAGGAAATTCACATCAGCACCATTGCGGGCCAAGGTGGCCATGACGTCCTGGCTGACGCCTGTCTGTCCGTTTTCGACGTTCGAAACCGTCTGCTTTGAAATTCCAAGGATTTCCGACATCTGCACAGCGGTCAGACCCTTTGCTTTTCTGAAGTCGCGCAACCGCGAACCAAAACTGTCCATGTCTAAAGTATCGGCACAAAGTAACGAAAAAACAAAAAATACTGCTTGACAGTAAATTAAAACAGTAATATCGTACTGTCAGGAGGTTGAAACTACCCTATGACAGTAACTATAGAACACGCAATCGTCGCCAAAAATCGCCGTTTGCGAAATTCTGGCAAGTCTGGCTTGGTCATCAGTTACCCGACAGAACTTGCCGACACCCTTGGCCTGAAGCCTGGGCACTTGTTCGAGGCTTTCCAGAATCCCGATGGCGTCCTGATCGTTCGCCCGGTCGAAGGCGGCCAGAGATGACTATTAAGGAAATTGCACAGGTCGCCAACGTCGAAGAAAGGACTGTCCGCCGCTGGGCAGAAAAGGCTGCGGACAAAATGTCCGCAATTAAGGACAAAATGTCCGCAAGCAGTCCGGCTTACCCTGCCGACTTCACCCTGCCGGAAACCATCGCAACCATCCGAGCCGGTGGAAATGAAACCCTGGCCGACCTTTTGGAACAAAACGCCAAGGAAAAGCCGGCCAAGTCGCGCCGCGTCAATGGCCTGCCCAACGGCAAGCAGCTTGAGCAGTTCCGCCTGATGATGCAGGCCGGAGGCGACCAAGCCCGCCTGGCGCTTCACCTGGCCGGTCTTGACGTGATGGGGCAAGGGGTCAATTCGGTTTTGTTCGGCCACCCAGGCACCACACCGCTGGGCCTGCCTGTCAATCCTGAAGTGTCAAAGATCGTTGACGACCTGATGGGAAACATCAACAGAAAAGACCGCGCAATGGTCAACGGAGTGGCCAACAAAGCAATCGAGCAGGCCGCCAGCCGTGAGGCCATAAACCGCCTGAATGGCCGCCTTGATTTCGGAGGTAAAAATTGACCGCCGAGCTTGAGGTCATCGCCCGCCGTCTGAAGGTTCTTGAGGCCGCCTTCGGCAAGACATTCGGAGTCGATGCCGTCGGAGTCGTGCTGGGCCGGAGCCGGTCTTACCTGATGGAAAGAAAATTCCTATTGCCGAATTTCGGCGTCAGGTCTGGGAAAGAGTACCGATGGCCAATGGAGCAAATTTTGGACTGGTGCGACGGCGGCGAGGCTGAAATCGAGCGCCGGTGGCTGTCGGTTCCGACCATGCAGAAGGTCGAAATCGTAAAAACGTGGAACATGAAAAAAAAGACCCTGCCGGAGTCACAGTAGGGTCAAGCGTAGGAGCAAAGAGGATGAACAGAACGAAACAAATCTACACCGAAAAAACATTTTTGACAAGAGGTCAATTTGAGGCCGTGCGCCACGTCCAAAAGCACGGCACCGCGCCGGCAGTCGCCAAGGCTGGGGACATCAAATTTGCCCTGTCGCACGCCGACGAGTTTACAGCCGTTGACCTGCCGTGGGCCTGGCTGGCCGTGAACCGCGTCGAGATTCTGGAAGAGGTTACAGCATGAAAATTGATTTCACACCGGCGCAAGCCTTCGGCCCTTTTGAGCCGCATTCCAAAGAGTGGCACGACTTCCGCGCTTCCGGCATCGGCGGCAGCGAATCGGCTTCGATTTTGGGGATGTCGAAATATAAAACCGCCTATCAGCTTTTCCTTGAAAAGACCGGCCAGGCTGAACGCTTTGAAGGCAACGATGCCACCCGGCGCGGCCAAGCCCGGGAGCCGGTCATCAGGTCCAAGGCCAAAGAGATTTTGGCGCCTTTTATCGAGGGCGATTTTGAGGTCATCGACTGCGGAGAATACAGCTACAAAAGCCTGGAATGGCCATTCTTGCTGGGCAACATTGACGGCCTGATCGTGACCGCTGATTTTGAGTGGATAGGGCTGGAAATCAAGACCACGACCAGCTTCAGCTTGAAGCAATGGCCAGCCAACGGCCTGCCGGAACATTATTGGGTCCAGGTCCAGCACTACATGGCCGTGACCGGCCTAACGCGGTTCTTTGTTATCTGCGAGGTTGACGAAAAATTCAACCTTGTCCGCTTGGTCGAGCGTGATGACGAGTTTATCAAGTCGAAGCTGGTCCCGGCCGCTGGAGAGTTCCATAGCCGGGTCAAAGCCCAGTTTTGGCCCGACGACCAGCCGGCCACCGAGGACGATTTCAAGACCATGTTCCCGGCTGACCTTACCGGACAGATCGTCGAAGCTGACCACCTTGCTGACCTGTTCAAGGAATGGCAGGCGCTGACCAGGGCCCGCGAAATGGCCGACGAACGGCTGGCGCAAATCCGGCTGAAGATACTGGCCGAAATCAAGGACAACAAAGGCGCGACCGATGGCAAGTATTTGGCCACATGGTCGAATCGCAAGGGGTCCGAGTCGTTCGATAAGGACGCGTTCAAGAAAGAATTCCCCGACATCTATCCGCGCTTTCTGAAGCGTGGCGCTGATACCAGAACGTTCAAAATCGAGGTGAAAAAATGAGCACCGCACTAATGCTACCCATGTCCGAAATCAAGCAAATGGCCGGCGTCATGGCCACGCTATTTAACAAGAAGCCTGAAGACCTGATGGCCCTGATGTTGCTGGCCCAGGCCGAGGGAAAACACCCGGCAATCGCCGCCCAGGAATACGACATCATAAACGGACGCCCGGCCCTGAATAGCAAGTCAGCATTGGCCCGGTTCCAGTCGGCTGGCGGGACCATCAGTTGGACCAAGCGCACCGACACCGAGGCGAGCGCCGTTTTTTCGCACAAGGCCGGCGGGTCGCTGGAAATCACCTGGACGATGGACCGCGCCAAAAATGCCGGACTGACCACCAAGGACAACTGGCGCAAGTTCCCTGCACAAATGCTGTCCGCCCGCGTCGTCGCTGAAGGCGTCCGCGCCGTTTTCCCGGCCTGTCTTTCGGGCCTCTACACCGTCGAAGAGGTGCAGGATTTTGACGAGGAAAAGCCAGCCAAGGCTGAACCCAGGAACGTCACCCCAGCCGAGCGCCCGGCGGCCGCCGCCGTGGTCCACACCGAAAGCACCGACCCGGAGGCGCTGAAATTCCGCGCCGACGTTCTGGCCTACGTCACCGAGGCAACCAGCGTCATGAATGACGAGGAAAAAAACGAGCTTAGGGCCATGATTAAGGCCGCCGGGATTGACCGCGAGAAACTTGAAGCCCTGAGATTCCGCGCCGAGCAGATCGTCGCCGCCAAACCCAAGCAGTCCGTCAAGTGGGAAGTGGTCGACGAGCCGGAGGACGCCAAATGAGCCAGAGCCTTGCCCCCCTTCGTGAGCTCGTTCCTGACCATGTTCGAATTTGCTGGAATGACAAAAAATTCAAGGCGGCCGCCACCGTTCGGGACCGTGACGAGGATAAGCCGGGCCGGCCCAAAAAGTCGGTCAAGTTCACCAGCGATTCTGGCGAGGTTCTGACGTTCAAAAACGCCGAGCAGGCTTCCGACTGGGGGACTATGCACAGCGAGAGCGTTCGAAAGTATTGCCGGAATAAACACCACGACAAGGAGCGCGGCGGGCGCTGGGAGTGGGTCGAATGACATTCCCGGCAATCAAATACACTTTGGACGGCGACCGGCTGACGCTGGACCTGCCGGCAGGCGATGGGCCCAAGGTGGCAAAACGCTGCGCCGCCGGGTTCGCCCGCGTCACCATCGACCGCCCGGGCCGGCCCAGGACCACCGGGGAACGGAGTCAGAACCATTTTATCAACGGAGCCTGTCAGATCATCGCCCAGGCGACTGGGAACGATTTCGACGTGGTCAAGTACGCCATGAAACACCGGGCAATCAAGCGCGGCTACCCTGCCGAGTTCAAGCTGGGCGCGTTCGTTCCGTTCAGCGAAACCAGAATTGACACCAAGCAGGCTGGTTTTTTGATCGACGAAATTCACGCTTTTTGCGCCGAGTTTGGAATTGATTTGGAGGTCAAATGAATGAGTTGGCACTATTTGCGGGAGCCGGGGGAGGAATCCTCGGAGGCCATTTGCTCGGGTGGCGAACCGTTGCCGCCGTTGAAATCGAAGACTACCCACGCCGAGTTTTATTGCAACGGCAAGCTGACGGAATCTTACCTCGATTCCCTATCTGGGACGACGTGCGAACATTTGATGGCAGACCATGGCGCGGAAAAGTCGATGTCGTCAGCGGAGGATTTCCTTGCCAAGACATTAGTACAGCCGGAAAGGGTGCAGGACTCGATGGAGCAAGGTCAGGACTTTGGTTTGAAATGGCCAGAATCATTGGCGAGGTTCGACCCAGTTACGTCCTCGTGGAGAACAGCCCAGCACTCGTTATTCGAGGACTCGACAGAGTGCTTGCAGACCTTACCGCGCTGGGGTACGACACGCGCTGGGGAATTGTTTCAGCTGCCAACGTTGGAGCTTTACACAAGAGAGAACGAATCTGGATACTCGCTACCAACGCCAACCGTTTGCCTAGCACCAAACAAAAACGCGAACACGAAAGGCCCGAAAACGATTTTAGAAGCGGCGACAGACCCGAAGTGGAAGACGTTGTGGCCCACGCCCACGGCTCAGGGCTCAAAGAACTCGACCTTACCACCGAGCCAAAAAGACCGGGATTCGATACCGGGAAAACTGATTCGCGACCGAGTGATTTGGCCAACGCCGACAACGCCGAGCGGGGGCGGGAATTGGGGCGGGACTGGTGGCAAAGCGATTGCGGAAAAGAATGGCACGGCTGTTCCGTCTTCGATCAACCCGAACCTATACGAATGGTTGATGGGGTGGCCAATCGGGTGGACAGACTTAAAGCCGCTGGAAATGGACAAGTTCCGGCTGTGGTTAGAAGGGCATGGGAGGTGCTGAAGTGAATCAAATCGAAATCCACCGCGTCCGCTATCCGTCCTGCGAGATTTGCGGGGCTAGGCCCATTCACTGCCACCACATCCGAAGCCGTGGCGCTGGTGGCTGCGATTGCCTGGCCAACCTGGTCAGCCTTTGCCCAGTCCACCACAGCGAAAGCCACACCATCGGGCAGGCGCGGTTTTTCAGAAAATACGGCATCGCGGATATGCACCAGCACGCGATGGACCACAAGTGTCCACAGGGGGAAATCTGATGGAATTTACAACCATTTCCAAGAGCTTTTGGCACGATGGCGAAATCCTAAGCTGGACGCCGGAACAAAAGTATTTTTACCTTTATCTGATCACCAACCCTCGGGCCAACTGGTGCGGAATTTTCGAGGCACCGCTGCGCCTGATGGAAGCTGAAACCGGGTACACCTGGGAAACCATTCGCCGCCTGCTGTCCGACGCCGAAGCCGGTGGAAAAATCGTCTACCATGAGGAAACCCGGGAAATCGCCATTGTCAACTGGCTAAAGTATCACAAGCCGGACAATCCCAACATCAGGAAGGCGGTCAAGGCCGACAGTGAAAAGGTGAAAAGCCAGAATTTACTCCATGCCGTCAAAGGACTTGGCGAGATTATCGGACTCGAAAAACAGCCCGAAATTGCCAATCCTTTTGGAACCGTTACGAAACCCTTACCAAACCCTTCCGAAGGGGTTACCAAGTATACAAATACAAATACAAATACAAATACAAATACAAATTTAAATAAGGAACCCTTACGGGTTCTGTCAGGCAGTGACCAGCCTGACGTCGAGCCTGGCCGGACTTTTGTGAAGTATCCTGTCGTCGAAGTCCTGTCGTACCTGAACCGCAAGGCCAAAAAGAACTACAGCGCCACCGAGGCCCATAAGCGCTTTATTGTGGCGCGATTCAAGGAAGGGGCGACGCTGGACGACTTCAAAAAGGTTATCGACGTCAAGGTCAGCCAATGGGCCACAGACGAAAAAATGTCGGCATTCCTGCGGCCTGAAACCCTGTTCAACGCCACCAAGTTCCAAAGCTACTTGAACGAGTCGCCAAAGCTGTCACAGGACGAGGAAATCGACGCCTTTATCGCCAAACGGTTCGGGGGCCAGTCGTGAACCTGATCGACTTTACCCAGCGACTTGTCAAGCGGTTCCCAGCCCTGTCGAAGCAAGAGGCCAGCCTGGACGACATCGAGGCATACGTCAAGACGCTGAAGGACGACGACCGCGCCAAATTGTGGGCGGAATTCTTAGACACCTACGGCCGCGACCTTCCGCCAAAGCGGGCCACGTTCGTCGAGCTGGGCAAGGCGCTGGGGCTTCGGCAGTCGTTTGGATTCGGCGGCAAAATACCGATGTTCCGCTGCGACTGTTTGGCCGAATATCCGCCGCACGTCCGAGGCTGTCCGAAGTGTGGCAACCTCGACAAGTCCAAGCGCGTGGCGGTTATGGTCCCGGGCGAGCTTCCACCAGCCCAGCCTGACCCGCCGTGGCGCGCTGGGCCTGTGAACGACCAGAACGAAAGAGCTCTGGAAGAGGCGCGAATAGCACTTAAACAAAAAAACGAAAGGAGATTTTGATAAATGAGCAACACCAACATTCTGGCCCTTGTTGGCCGGCTGACAAGGGACGCCGAACTGTCCTACACGAACGGAGGCACCGCCAAGGCGGCGTTTTCCATCGCCGTCAATCGGAGCGTCAAGAAAGGCGACACATGGACCGACGAGGTTAGCTATTTTGACCTTACGCTTTGGGGGAAAACCGCCGAGGGTTTGGCGAAATACATGGCCAAGGGACAGCTGGTCGCCGTCCAGGGGAGCCTAAAACAAGAGCGCTGGGAGAAGGACGGCCAGAAACAAAGCCGGGTCGCCATTCACGTCGACAACATCGAGCTGCTGGGCGGGAAGCCGGCAAACGCCACCCAGCAGGCCCAGCAAGCGGAAGCCGACCCGCACCCATTTGCTAATGATATACCTTTCTGATTAAAACGTAAGCAAAAACGGCCCGGCAGAGTCAAAAGGTGAATTGATACCACCTAAGCGCCGGAGCCGTCAAAAACGATTGTAGGAGGTCAAATGATGGAACTGACAGACGAAAAGAAACTTGAGTTGATTGACTTGATAATCAGCAAAGATTTTGAAAATGAAGAATCAGACAGGGCTCTTGCTCTGCTGTATTCAAAGAAGTACGACGAGAGAGCGCAGTCCGCTATCGAGTATGTAGCCGTGGGGATCGTCGCCGCCATCCGCCAACTTGGGCCGGTGATTGACTGCGCGACACTAGCAAAAAGCGGCCAGTTCGACTTGTCATACATGCAGATTGTTGGAGAAGAAGCCCTGCGCCAAGCGGGATTGGAGGAATAGATGACAGACCTAGAAAAAGAACTGCTGGCGGCTTTGAAGGAAGCCGACTCAAACCCCGAGCTGTCATATAACGAATACTGCAATCTATTCAAAAACATCGCCAAAGCAGAGGCACAGGAGGCCGGGGATGAGTAAAGAAGTTAAGATGTGGCTTTGGGGTGTTTTTACAGGGGCTTGTTTAGTCTTAAACGTTTTAATGATTGTGTTGGCGATTAACGGAGGCCGGGGATGAGTGATTTTGCGTTACTGTTAAAAGACCGCGATGAGTGGAAGGGAAAAGCTGGAAACTATGAAGTTGCTTTTAAGCTTCAACAAGAAGAAACAATTAAGCTGGTCAATGAACTTAAATTTGCAGAAGCCAGAATTAAAGAGCTGGAGGCCACCAAATGAACCAGCCGAGCGCAGAAGAGCTTAAATGTCTAGTTGAAGCCTACCCAGACAATCCGGGTCTGGCCATCATCGACACTTATCTACTATTCAAAAAATCCGAGCCGATACCGGGGGCTGTGGATGAGTTGCAAGTTTTAAGCGTCCTTGAAAATTACAAAGATAGGGAAACTATGGCTTATGAAATTACGCAACGCTACGACATCTACCCCAAAGGCACGGTGGCACGGCTTACCAAGCGGTGCGATGAAGCGGAAGCCGAGGTTGACCGGCTGAAGGGGGACAATGCCACCAAGCCCGAGGCCGTGGGGTGTGGTCAAATAGTTGCCATAAAGAAAGATGGAATAATAATCGACTCGTATATTTGCAATAAAATTAGCCATTGCCCCGATTGCCAAGCCAAACAAAAGACTAAGGCCGTGGGGTGTGGGAAGTTTGAAGTCACTGCAACCGGGTTGCATGGATGTGGAACTAGGGGGATACTATGCCCCGACTGCCAAGCCAAGGCCAACCATGTCGTGCAACCGCACGTAAAGGTCAGCTTGCCGGAGGTGCCATTTTTGGCCGGGTCAAGTAATCGAAATTGGTCGCACGACGTTTCGAGATTTTTGCAAGCCGTCAAGGCCTGGATTGAGTCACAGGGGGCCAAGCCATGACGGAGCCTGAAACCATCGTCAACAGCTGGCGCATCTATCGCGACCCGGACTATTTCAACCAGTGGCGCGTCAGCAAGGTTGACAACTATTCGACCGCACACTCGGCATTTTTCGAGAGGTACGAGGACGCCGAGAGATTCGCCAGGGAAAACGAGGAAGCCTTCGGATTCGCGCAAAATCAGCGGGAAATCTTTTAAAAATCATGGAAAAGCTGGGAAAAAATGGAATTTAACGAACAGGAATTTCTGAAGGCGCTGGCCGCCAACCATCTGACCGGGATATTCAAAGCCCTGCAGCCGATTGTCGACGGCGTGGCGCTTCACCTGTTCGGGAACACAGAGGCCGAGGACTTCAAGCAAGAGGCCGTCATCAGGGTTCTGGAGTCTGGAGCGCTGCTGAAGTTCGACCCCAGCAAGGGCCGGGCCTACAGCTATTTTACGACGATCATCAAGCGGGCCATGATTCGCGCATGGGAGAAAAGCCAGAAGGACCGCGTGGTCGCGTTTGGTTTGGCGGCCACAGTTACAACGAGGCAAAGCTTGGCGGAAGCCCTCGCCCACCTGAAGGCCAGCCACGCTGTCGTCGAGATGGCTAAGGAAATCGGGCGGCACATGGATCGGTCTGGCGGTCTTACAGCACGAGTAATCGGAGAGGCACTGGCGGCCGCAGGGTACAACAACAGCCAGCGCAAAGCCTTTTGGCGGGCACTGCGACGACACAAGGAACAACTACGGGAGGTTTTCAAATGAGGTATTGCATGAAGCCGAATTGCCGGGCGACCGTGGAGAGCGGATTCTACTGCCCAGAACATCGTCCAGCCAGAGAGCCGCGGGTCGACACAAGGAAGAGCGCCAACGCCCGGGGCTATGATTCACGATGGAGAGCGTGGGCAAGGCGCTACCTGGTCGAGAATCCTTTATGCGCTGTCTGTTCGGAGCCGGCCCAAGTCGTCGGCCACCACACCTTGAGCGCCGACCAGATGCTGGACCGCTGGGGCGCGTTCAGCTTGGAACCGAAATACTACCGGCCACTATGCCGCCGGTGCAACGCAAAGGACAAGGCGCACAATGGACGATGAGGAACGGCGCGACTTCATGCGCCATGCTGGGGTGACGATATTCCTGATCGTCATTTTGGCCGGCGCTGTCGCCTCTGCTTTGTGGCAAATTGGATTGTTTGATTAAACTGGGAACGGACGTCCAGCCCTGACTGTTGGGCAAGCTGCACGTTTAGTTTAATGGCAGAACATCGGTTTTGTAGTCCGATGGCGCGGGTTCGATTCCTGCAACGTGCTTCGGGGGGCCGCCTGTTTGGCATAGCTACCCGAACTGACCGGCTTGGTTATGCTTGAGATCATCCAAGGCGGTCAAACGGTTTTCACTCCCAAGTGAACCGTCGACGTTTTCAGCCCTGGGGCCGGCCCGTTGGTCAGCCCTGGGGCATCTTAGACGGTAGGGGGTCTAAAATGTTTGATTTGGGAAAAGCCGCGAC
>JACCDR012162939.1_pt1 | contig 18993 bp, 16 predicted proteins | sample 7446431 | NCBI WGS metagenome assembly JACCDR01 (sample SAMN15323443, study PRJNA562643) | freshwater metagenome | isolation source: river surface water | place: USA:Blue River Watershed | collected 2017-08-17
AAGTCGTGCGCAGCGCGTGTCTGGCCGGCGCCAGAGATGTCGTCCAGCTCACCTTCGATGGTCAGCAGCGCGGTGCTCGAGATGTCCTGCGGACGCACCGGCTCGCCATTGACGACCCAGGTGCCGTTGACAAGCGCAAAGTCCTGGAACACGGTCTTGATGGTGTCCAGGTAGTACTCGGCCGGCATGTCCAGCACGGCGTTGTACTCGTCGTAGAACTGCCGGTGGTTGTCGGCGTTGCTGTCGTCGCCGCGGATGAGGTCGAGAAAGTAGTCGTAGTGGCTCTTCAGGTGCCGGTCGGGGTTCATGGCCACAAAGCCGGTGTGTTGCAGGAAACCCGGGTAGACGCGCCGGCCAGCGCCGGGGAAGTTTTGCGGCACGCGGAAGATGACGTTGGTTTCGAACCAGCTGTGGCTTTTGTTCAGGGCCAAGTTGTTGACGGCGGTGGGGCTCTTGCGCGCGTCGATGGGGCCACCCATCATCGTCATCGTCAGCGGCGTTTGCTCACCGCGGCTGGCCATCAGCGACACCGCCGCCAGCACGGGCACGGTGGGCTGGCACACCGAGATCACATGCACCTGCGGGCCACAGTGGCGGATGAATTCCTGCACATACAGCACGTAGTCGTCCAGGTGAAAAGGCCCCACCTCGGCCGGCACCATGCGCGCGTCGGTCCAATCGGTGATGTACACCTTGTGGTCGTGCAGCAGGCTCTTCACGGTGTCGCGCAGCAGCGTGGAGTGGTGGCCTGACAGCGGCGCCACCACCAGCACCGTGGGCTGCAGCTTCATGGTGTCCAGCGCCTGCGGGTCATCGGTGAAGCGCTTGAAACGCAGCAGCCGGCAAAAGGGTTTGTTCACCGCCACCTGCTCTTGCACCGCCACTTCGACGCCGTTGACCGAGGCGGTGGTGATGTTGAAGGGTGGCTTTTCGTATTCCTTGGCCAGCCGGTGCAGCAGGTCAAAGCTGGCCGATACCCGTTGCGCCAAAGGCGTGTGGGCAAAAGGCGAAAGGGGGTGGTCGTAAAGCTTGGCGCTGGCGCTGGCGAACTCTGAAAAAGGCGACATCAGCGCACGCTGTGTCTCGTAGATTTGGTACAGCATGGTGCCTCTTGGGTTGGTATTCGGGCGGGCTCAGGCCGGCGGGCGCACCTGGATGGAGCGATTCCGCGCGCGCTGCAACGCAGAATTGCTGCAGCGCAACAAATGTGCCACAGCATGGCCCCATGGTGAATGGGGGGTGTTCTCTAGAACCGCCGAAATGAGGGGTTTTTTAACCGCGGTTGTTTCGACGCACCACCACACCAGCCCAACACACGCGGCGCAAAGGCTTGGCGCTGCGGGTCCGTGCGCGTTCAAGCGCTTTGCATCACCTGCGCCAAGGCCCGGCTGACGGTACCGATGTTGCCGCTGTTGACCGCCGCCACGCAGATGCGGCCCGAGTCCACGCCGTAAACGCCAAATTCGTTGCGCAGGCGCTCCATCTGCACCTTGGACAAGCCGGAGTAGCTGAACATGCCCTTTTGGCTGACGATGTAGCCCAGGTCGCCCTGCACACCCGCGGCCTGCAGTTCAGCCACCAGGCGGCTGCGCATGGCCTTGATGCGTTCGCGCATGCCCGCCAGTTCTTCTTCCCACATCTGGCGCAGCGCCGGTGTGCCCAGCACGGTGGCCACCACCTGCGCGCCAAAGGTGGGCGGGTTGCTGTAGTTGGTGCGGATCACGATCTTCAGCTGCGACAACACACGTGTGCACTCTTCGGCGCTGCTGCACACCACACTCAACGCACCCACCCGTTCGCCGTAGAGCGAAAAGCTCTTCGAAAACGAGGTGGACACAAAAAACGTCATGTTCCTGTTCAGGAAACACTGCACCGCCGCGCCGTCTTCGGCAATGCCCAGGCCAAAACCTTGGTAGGCCATGTCCAGGAAGGGCACCAGGCCGCGCGCCTGGCAGGTGCTGGCCACCTGTTCCCACTGCGCTGGCGTGATGTCGCAGCCGGTGGGGTTGTGGCAGCAGGCGTGCAGCACCACCACGGTGCCGGCAGCCGCTGCGTTCAAGGCGGCCAGCATGTCGGCAAAACGCACACCGCGTGTGGCGGCGTCGTAATACGGGTAACTGCCGACTTCAAAACCGGCGTTGGTGAACAGGGCGCGGTGGTTTTCCCAGCTCGGGTCGCTGATCAGCACCAGCGCGGCCGGGTTCAGCCGCTTCAGGAAGTCGGCGCCCACCTTCAGGCCGCCGGTGCCGCCGATGGCTTGCGCGGTGGCCACACGGCCGGACTTCACGGCCTCGCTGTCGGCGCCACACACCAGGTGCTGCACGGCCTTGTCGTAGGCGGCGATGCCGTCGATGGGCAGGTAGCCCTTGGGTTTGCTGGCTTCGAGCAGCTGCTTTTCGGCCTGCGCCACACAGCGCAGCACCGGCAACTTGCCGTTGTCGTCGAAGTACACGCCCACACCCAGGTTCACCTTGCCGGGCCGGTTGTCGCTGTTGAACTGCTCGTTCAAGCCCAGGATGGGGTCGCGCGGGGCCATTTCGACGGCAGAGAAGATCGATGCTGACATGGGTGGTGGTTCCTGGTGCACGGGTGGCGGGGGGGGTAGGCGGGGCGCTGCTGAGAGCCGCAGGCAACCGGCCGGTGCGGGTTTGGGCCGCGTTTGGACAGCTTGGGCGCGGTGCGCTACCCTCGTGGGTTGCTCGGCGCAATCTGCTGGGCTCTTTAAACAGCGGCCAAATTCTAACGGCCCCTACTTCAGGTAAACCCGCATGACTGCTACTGGCGAATCAGCAATGGCCGAAAGAGTGCTCAAGCAGGGTGCGCCGGGCGCAGCAGACGCCGACGGGGGGGCCTCTGAAGGGACCTCGGAGGGAACGTTTGTCACTTTTCCCGACTCCCCTTTCCAGTTGTTTCAGCCTTATGCGCCGGCGGGCGACCAGCCCACGGCCATTGCGCAACTGGTGGAAGGCATCGCTGACGGTCTGACCTTCCAGACCCTGCTGGGCGTGACGGGTTCGGGCAAGACCTTCACCATGGCCAACGTGATTGCACGCACCGGCCGCCCGGCCATCGTGTTTGCGCCCAACAAGACACTGGCCGCGCAGCTGTACAGCGAATTTCGCGAGTTCTTCCCGCGCAACGCGGTCGAATACTTCGTCAGCTACTACGACTACTACCAGCCCGAGGCCTACGTACCGCAGCGCGACCTGTTCATCGAAAAAGACAGCGCCATCAACGAGCACATTGAACAGATGCGGCTGAGCGCCACCAAGAGCCTGCTGGAGCGGCGCGACGTCATCATCGTGGCCAGCGTCAGCGCCATCTACGGCATCGGCAACCCGGCTGACTACCACAAGATGGTGATGACGCTGCGCGTGGGCGACAAGATGAGCCAGCGCGACGTGATTGCGCAGCTGATACGCATGCAATACAAGCGCAACGAGATCGACTTCTCGCGCGGCAGTTTCCGCGTGCGCGGCGACACCATCGACGTTTTCCCGGCCGAGCACAGCGAACTGGCGTTGCGCATCGAGCTTTTCGACGACGAGGTCGAGACGCTGCAACTGCTGGACCCGCTGACCGGCCGCGTGCGGCAGAAGATTCCGCGCTTCACCGTCTACCCCAGCAGCCACTACGTGACGCCGCGTGAACGTGTGGTGGACGCCATAGCCACCATCAAAGACGAGCTGCGCCTGCGGCTGGACGAATTGGTGAAAGCCGGCAAGCTGGTGGAAGCGCAGCGCCTGGAGCAGCGCACCCGCTTCGACCTGGAAATGTTGCAAGAGGTGGGCCACTGCAAGGGCATTGAAAACTACACCCGGCACCTGAGCGGCTCGCGGCCCGGTGACCCGCCGCCCACGCTGGTGGACTACCTGGCGCCCGACGCACTGATGTTCCTGGACGAGAGCCACGTGCTGATCGGCCAGTTTGGTGGCATGTACAACGGCGACCGTGCGCGCAAGACCACGCTGGTGGAATACGGCTTTCGCCTGCCCAGTGCGCTGGACAACCGGCCGCTGAAGTTTGAGGAATTCGAGCGCAAGATGCGCCAAGCGGTGTTTGTGTCGGCCACACCCGGCAACTGGGAAAAAGAGCACACCGGTGCGGTGGTGGAACAGGTGGTGCGCCCCACCGGGCTGATCGACCCCGAGGTGGAAGTGCGCCCTGCACGCACGCAGGTCGACGATGTGCTGCAAGAAATCCGCCTGCGGGTGCAGATCAACGAGCGGGTGCTCATCACCACGCTGACCAAGCGCATGGCCGAGCAGTTGACCGAATACCTGTCAGACAACGGCGTGAAGGTGCGCTACCTGCACAGTGACGTGGACACGGTGGAGCGGGTGGAAATTTTGCGCGACCTGCGGCTGGGCACGTTTGACGTGCTGGTGGGCATCAACCTGCTGCGGGAGGGCCTGGACCTGCCCGAGGTGAGCCTGGTGGCCATACTCGACGCCGACAAGGAAGGCTTTCTGCGCGCCGAGCGCTCGCTGATCCAGACCATAGGCCGCGCCGCGCGCAACCTCAACGGCCGTGCCATCCTGTACGCCGAGAAGATGACCGACAGCATGAAGGCCGCCATCGGCGAAACCGAGCGCCGCCGCACCAAGCAGATTGCGCACAACCTGGCCCTGGGCATCACGCCCAAGAGCGTGACCAAGCGCATCCGCGACATGATCGACGGCGCCGTGTCTGACAAAGCCGCCAAGGACGACCTGAACGCTGCCAAGGCCGCCGCCGAGGTGGAAACGATGTCCGAGAAAGACCTGGGCAAGCGCATCAAGTTGCTGGAAAAACAGATGCTGGACCACGCGCGCAACCTGGAATTCGAAAAAGCCGCCCGCCTGCGCGACCAGTTGTCGTTGCTGCGTGAGCAGGCCTTTGGTGCCAGTGTGGCCGATGTCGTGCCCATCTCCACGGCGCCTTTGGCGCGGCGCGGAGCGGCCTGATGCTCAGGCGCATCAAGGGCTGGATGCAGGGTGTCGAGCACAGGGCCGACAGGTCCGCCTCTGCCGGCAGTGCGCCCAGGCTGAACATCCTGATGGTGTGTTCGGGCAACATCTGCCGCTCGCCTACGGCTGAGGCCGTGTTGCGGGCCCACTTGAAGCGCGCCGGGCTGCCGGGTGTGCAGGTTGACTCTGCTGGCACCCATGGCTTTCACATCAGCGAGCCGCCCGACCCGCGCGCCCAGGCCGCCGCGTTGCGCCGGGGTTATGACCTGTCGAAGCTGCGCGCGCGGCCGGTGACCGAGGCCGACTACGGCAAATTCGACTGGTTCCTGGCCATGGATGAGACGCATCGGGCCTGGCTGCGACAGCGAATACAGCCCAACCAGCCCCAACAGCCCACAACGCCCGACCCGTTGCGGCCCCCGCCCCAGGTGCGCCTGCTGCTGGACCATGCGCGCCGCTACAAAGGCACCAAAGAAGTGCCCGATCCCTACTATGGCAGCCCCGAGGGCTTTGAACGGGTGTTGGACCTGGTGGAAGATGCCTGCGAGGGCCTGGTGCAAGACCTGATGTTCCAACGGGCGGGGCGCTGAGGCGGGCATTCGCAGGGTCGCCCCCCGCCCCGCTGCAGCCCCGCTGCAGGTCACCCTGGGGCCCTCAGGGTGGGCGCCGAGAGCTTGATGAAATTAGTCAACTTCTGGCATACTTGACTTAATCACTCGGGATCACCGGCTCTCCTTAAGGCGGGCTGCTGGGGCGGGTGGAAGAGCCCTTCAACACTGCTGCGCAGCCACCCCCGTGGCCGCCTGGAGAACATTTCATGCGACTGACCACCAAGGGACGTTTTGCCGTCACGGCGATGATCGATCTGGGCATACGGTCGCACACCGGGCCGGTGGCGCTGGCGGCCATCAGCCAGCGCCAGCAAATTTCGCTGTCCTACCTGGAACAGCTGTTTGGCAAGTTGCGCCGGCACCAGTTGGTGGAAAGCACCCGCGGCCCGGGCGGCGGTTACACCCTGGGCCGCAGCTTGGCCGAGATCACGGTGGCCGACATCATCGTGGCCGTTGACGAGCCCATCGACGCCACCGGCTGCAGTGGCCGCGAAGGCTGCATGGGTGAAGACACCGGCAAGTGCATGACACACGACCTGTGGGCCAGCCTGAACACGAAGATGATCGAGTACCTGGACTCGATTTCGCTGAAAAAGCTGGTCGACGAACAGGTGGCCCGTGGTGTCTCTGTCGACGACGCACCCGTGCGGCGCGCTATCTCCACCGTGCCCGTGGTCAAGCCCATCAAGGTGACGGCGCCCAATTCGGTGTTTGCACTGGGCAACGCCTTCGCCAAGTAATTCATCGCTCCTCCAACGCCCGCTGCCGCTGCTCTGCTCAACCGTTGCCAGCCCCCTTTTTTTTGCAAGCCACCCATGACACCGCACTTTCCCATTTATCTGGACTACGGCGCCACCACACCCTGCGACCCGCGTGTGGTTGACGCGATGATTCCCTGGCTGCGTGAACACTTCGGCAACCCCGCCAGCCGCAGCCACGCCTGGGGCTGGGAAGCTGAAGAGGTGGTGGAAAAGTCTCGCGGCCAGGTGGCGGCGTTGATCAACGCCGACCCGCGCGAAATCGTCTGGACCAGCGGCGCCACCGAGTCCATCAACCTGGCGGTCAAGGGCGCGGCGCACTTCTACAGCAGCCGGGGCAAGCACCTCATCACGCTGAAGACCGAGCACAAGGCCACGCTCGACACCATGCGTGAACTCGAGCGCCAGGGCTTTGAAGTCAGCTACCTGGATGTGCAGCCCAACGGCCTGCTCGACCTGGACCGTTTCAAGGACGCGCTGCGCAGCGACACCATCTTGGTGTCGGTGCTGCTGGTGAACAATGAAATCGGCGTCATTCAGGACGTCACCGCCATCGGCCAGATGTGCCGCGAGCGCGGCATCATCCTGCACGTGGACGCCGCACAGGCCACGGGCAAGATCACCATCGACATGCAGACCTTGCCTGTCGACCTGATGAGCTTGGCCTCGCACAAAACCTACGGCCCCAAGGGCATAGGCGCGCTGTACGTGCGGCGTAAACCCCGTGTGAGGCTGGAAGCGCAGATGCACGGCGGTGGCCACGAGCGCGGCATGCGCAGCGGCACGCTGCCCACGCACCAGTGTGTGGGCATGGGCACGGCTTTTGCCATCGCCAAGGCCGAGATGGGCACCGAGATCGAACGCATCCGCATGCTGCAAAAGCGCCTGCTCGACGGCATCAGCAGCATCGAGCAGGTGTTCATCAACGGCGACCTGGAACGCCGCGTGCCGCACAACCTGAACGCCAGCTTCAACTACGTCGAAGGTGAATCGCTGATCATGGGTGTCAAGGGCATTGCGGTGTCGTCGGGCTCGGCCTGCACCAGCGCCAGCCTGGAACCCAGCTATGTGCTGCGCGCTCTGGGCCGCAGCGACGAGCTGGCGCACAGCAGCCTGCGCATGACCATCGGCCGTTACACCACGCAAGAAGAGATCGACTACGCGGTGCGCACCCTGCAAGACCGCGTGGCCAAGTTGCGCGACCTGTCGCCCTTGTGGGAGATGTTCAAGGACGGCATCGACATCAGCACTATTCAGTGGTCTGCCCACTGACGTGAAACAGTCCCTGCGGACTGTTTCTCGCAGTGGGCAGGCCTGGCGGCCTGCAAGCCGCCAGGCTGCGCACTGACCCCTTCAATTTCAGGAGAAACTGACCATGGCCTACAGCGAAAAAGTCGTTGAACACTACGAGAACCCCCGCAACGTTGGTTCGTTTGACAAGGGCGATGACACGGTGGGCACCGGCATGGTGGGCGCACCGGCCTGCGGCGACGTGATGAAGCTGCAGATCAAGGTGAATGCCGAAACCGGCCTCATCGAAGACGCACGCTTCAAGACCTATGGCTGCGGCTCGGCCATCGCTTCGAGCTCGCTGGTGACTGAATGGGTTAAGGGCAAGAGCCTGGACGAAGCCATGACCATCAAGAACACGCAGATCGCCGAAGAACTGGCGCTGCCGCCGGTGAAGATTCACTGTTCCATCCTGGCCGAAGACGCCATCAAGGCGGCGGTGCAGGACTACAAGGCCAAACACGGCAGCCCGGCTGTGGCCGACGCCCAGGCGCACTGAGGCCACCATGTCCGTCACCCTGACCGAAGCCGCTGCGCGGCATGTCACCCGCTACCTGGGCCGCCGGGGCAAGGGTGTGGGCGTGCGCCTGGGCGTGAAGACCACTGGCTGTTCGGGCCTGGCCTACAAGCTGGAATACGCCGACGACGTGGCGCCTGAAGATGTCGTGTTTGAAGACCACGGCGTGAAGGTGCTGGTCGACCCGAAAAGCCTGCCCTACATCGACGGCACCGAACTCGACTTCGTGCGCGAGGGCTTGAACGAGGGTTTCAAGTTCCACAACCCGCGTGAAAAAGACCGCTGCGGTTGTGGAGAATCGTTCCGCGTCTGACAGCCCCAGCCGCCGGCCTGGTTGTCGGCCGGCCCACAGCTTCGGTCCACACAGGGCGCGGCCATGGTCCGCGCCTTGTCCTTTCCGGTTCGGCACAACCCCATACGCTTGACCTGCATCACCTGCATCACCCGCTACAGGCCGCCCATGCCCAACCCCATCACCATCCGCGCCGAACGGGCTGATCAGCCCGAGGTGGTGCAGTTGCTGGCCGAATTGGACATCTACCTGGCGTCGCTGTACCCGCCCGAAGCCAACTACATCATGGACGTGCAGGCCCTGCTGGCGCCCGAGGTGGCGTTTTTTGTCGCCCGCGACGGTGACCGGGTGGTGGGCACGGGCGCCTTTCGCCGCATGCCCGGCGAGCCGGCAACCGCGGGCCAGGCTTATGGCGAAATCAAGCGAATGATGGTGCAGCCCGCTTGGCGCGGGCTGCGCATTGGCGCGCAAATGCTGGCCGCCCTGGAAGCGCAGATGCGCGCCGAGGGCTGCCACCTGGCGCTGCTGGAAACCGGCCGTGAACAAGTGCAAGCCGTGCGCCTGTACGAACGCAGCGGCTACCGCGAACGGGCGGCCTTTGGCGGCTACCCCGACAACGGCCTGTCGGTGTTCTACGGCAAGGTGTTATGAAGCTGTCTGACGACGACTTCACACTGTTTGGCCTGCCGCAGCGCCATGCGCTGGACCGCGCCAACCTGGACGCCCGCCGCCGTGAACTGCAGGCCCAAGTGCACCCCGACCGTTTTGCTGCAGATGGCGCCGCCGCGCAGCGCCTGGCCATGCAATGGGCGGTGCGCGTGAACGAGGCCTACCAGCGGCTGAAAGACCCGCTGGCCCGCGGCGCCTACCTGTGCCAGTTGCGCGGTGTGCCCGTCGACGCCGAGCGCAACACCGCCATGCCGGCGGCCTTCTTGATGCAGCAGATGAGCTGGCGCGAAGCCCTGGATGACGCCTGCGGGCCGGCCGAGGTGCAGGCGCTGGACGACACGGTGGCGCAGCAAGAGCGTGCAATGCTCGCCCAGTTGAGTGAGCTGCTGGACGTGAACAACGACAACACCGCCGCTGCCGAGCAGGTGCGCGCGCTGATGTTTCTGGCCCGTTTTCGACAAGACATCGACCGCCGCCTGGACGCGTTGGATACCCAGCGTTAGCCGTACTTTTCAGACCCGTGGTGCAGGGCGCTGGGCCCGCACCCCCGCAAGAACCTCCATTCCCGAACCCCATGGCCCTGCTGCAAATCTCTGAACCTGGCCAGGCGCCAGACCCGCACCAACGCCGTGTGGCTGTGGGCATCGACCTGGGCACCACGCATTCGCTGGTGGCCGCCGTGCGTCACGGCGTGGCCGAATGCCTGCCCGACGCCCAAGGCCGCATGCTGCTGCCCTCGGCCGTGCGCTACCTGGGCCAGGGCCAACGGCAGATCGGCTTTGAAGCCCGCGCTGCGCAGGCCGAAGACCCCGAAAACACCATCGTTTCGGTCAAGCGTTTCATGGGCCGCAAGCGGGCTGACCTGGCCGGCACTGACAAGCTGCCCTACCACCTGGTGGACCAGCCCGGCACCGTGGCGCTGGCCACCCGCGAGGGCGAAAAGACGCCAGTCGAGGTGTCGGCAGAAATCCTGGCCACGCTGCGCCAGCGTGCTGAAGACACCTTCGATACCGACGAAATCTACGGCGCCGTCATCACCGTGCCGGCCTATTTCGACGACGCCCAGCGCCAGGCCACCAAAGACGCCGCGCAACTGGCCGGCCTGAACGTGCTGCGTCTCATCAGCGAGCCCACGGCAGCGGCGGTGGCCTACGGGCTGGACAACGGCAGCGAGGGCCTGTATGCCGTCTACGACCTGGGCGGCGGCACCTTCGACATCAGCCTGCTGCGCCTGACGAAGGGTGTCTTTGAAGTCGTGGCGACAGGGGGTGATGCCGCGCTGGGCGGCGACGACATCGACCAGCTGCTGGCCGACTGGGCCCTGGCGCAGGCCGGCGTGCAGGCCCTAACCCCGCACGACAAACGCGCTGCGCTGGTGGCCGCCCGCGCCACCAAAGAGGCACTCAGCGACACCGATCAGGCGCTGTGGCAGGCCGCGCTGGCCGGTGGGCCGGTCAGCGTGCCGGTGTCGCGCGCGCAGCTGGAAACACTGGCGCAGCCGCTTATCGACAAGACCCTGGCCGCCGTGCGCAAGGCGCTGCGTGACGCCAGTGTTTCGCGCGACGACGTGCAGGGTGTGGTGATGGTGGGTGGCAGCACACGCATGCCGCTGGTGCGCACGGCCGTGGGCGGCCTGTTCGGCAAACCCGTGCTGACCAACGTGAACCCCGACGAGGTGGTGGCGCTGGGCGCGGCCATCCAGGCCAACGCACTGGCCGGCAACGCCAAAGACGGCGACTTGTTGCTGCTGGACGTGATTGCACTGAGCCTGGGCCTGGAAACCATGGGCGGGCTGGTGGAGCGTGTGATTGAGCGCAACACCACCATTCCGGTGGCGCAGGCGCAGGAATTCACCACCTTCAAAGACGGCCAGACGGCGATGGCCATCCACGTGCTGCAGGGCGAGCGCGACCTGGTCAGCGAATGCCGTTCGCTGGCGCGGTTTGAACTGCGCGGCATCCCGCCCATGGCTGCCGGCGCGGCGCGCATCCGCGTGACGTTTCAGGTCGACGCCGATGGCCTGCTCAGTGTGTCGGCGCGTGAACTGGGCTCGGGTGTCGAGGCTTCGGTGGTCGTCAAGCCCAGCTACGGTCTGGCCGATGACCAAATCGCGCAGATGCTGAAAGACGGCTTTGCCCACGCCGAGCACGACATGCAGGCGCGCAAACTGCGCGAAGCGCGTGTCGACGCCCAGCGCATGGTGCTGGCCACCCGTTCGGCACTGGCCGCTGACGCGGCGCTGCTGTCGGCCGACGAACTGCAGGCACTGCAGCAGTTGTTGCAGGCCGCCGAAAACAGCGCGCGCAGCGACGACAGCGCGGCCATCGAAGCCGCCACGCAGGCGCTGGCCGAAGGCACCGAAGCTTTTGCAGCCGCGCGCATGAACCAGGGCATACGCCAGGCGCTGGCTGGGCGCCGGCTGGAAGAAGTCTGAACGCACTGTTAACCGTCCAACTGCACACCGCCACCACCATGCCTGTCATCCGCATCCTGCCCCACGCCGAACTGTGCCCCCAGGGCGACACCATCACCGCTGAAGCCGGTGTGTCGGTGTGCGAGGCTTTGCTTGAAAACGGCATCGCCATCGAACATGCTTGCGAGATGAGCTGCGCCTTCACCACCTGCCACATCATTGTGAAGGAAGGCTTCAAATCGCTGGGCGAGATGGACGAGATCGAAGAAGACCTGCTCGACCGCGCCTGGGGCCTGACGCCGACGTCGCGCCTGAGCTGCCAGGCCCTGGTGTCCGACCAGGACCTGACCATCGAACTGCCCAAGTACACCATCAACCACGCGCGCGAAAACCATTGACCGGGGTTTCGCGATGAAGGTTCTGGGCATCGAGTCGTCGTGTGACGAAACCGGCGTGGCGCTGGTGCTGGCCGAGATGCCCGCTGGCGACGGTGCGGCCCCGACACCGCGCCTGCTGGCTGAGGCGCTGCACAGCCAGGTGGCCATGCATGCCGACTATGGCGGCGTGGTGCCCGAACTGGCCTCGCGCGACCACGTGCGCCGTGTGCTGCCGCTGGCGCGCCAGGTGCTGGCACAGGCGCAGTGCAGCGTGCAGCAACTCGACGCCATCGCCTACACACGCGGCCCGGGCCTGGCCGGCGCGCTGCTGGTGGGCGCGGGCGTGGCGGTGGCCTTGGCCACGGCGCTGGGCAAGCCGGCCATGGGCGTGCACCACCTCGAAGGCCACTTGCTGTCGCCTTTTTTGGCCGACAACGCACCGCAGTTTCCTTTTGTCGCGCTGCTGGTGTCGGGCGGCCATACGCAGTTGATGGACGTGCAGGGTGTGGGCCGCTACACGCTGCTGGGCGAAAGCATCGACGACGCTGCGGGCGAGGCTTTTGACAAAAGCGCCAAGCTCATGGGCCTGGGCTACCCGGGCGGCCCGGCGCTGGCGCGGTTGGCCGAGCAGGGCAACGCCCAGGCCTTTGCCTTGCCGCGGCCTTTGCTGCACAGCGGTGACCTCGACTTTTCATTCGCCGGCTTGAAAACGGCGGTGATGACGCAGCACCGCAAGCTGGGCCCGGCGCCTGCTGACCACACCCTGGCCGACCTGGCAGCCAGCACACAAGCGGCCATCGTGGACGTGCTGGTGGCCAAAACCGTGGGCGCGCTGAAGGCCCGGGGCGCCACGCGCCTGGTGGTGGGTGGTGGTGTGGGTGCCAACCACCGCTTGCGCAGCCAGTTGAATGACGCCGCGCGGCGCCTTGGTGTGCAGGTGCATTACCCGCCGCTGCACCTGTGCACCGACAACGGCGCGATGATCGCGCTGGCCGCCGCGCTGCGCCTGCAACACGGCCAGGCCGTGCTGCAGCGCAGTGGCGCTTTTGATGTCAAGCCGCGCTGGCCGCTGGACCAGATCGACGCGGGCTGACAAAGGCGACGGCGTCACACCGTCGCCGGGTCACGGCCTTCAGCTCACCGTCTTCAGTTCACGGTCACCTGCGCCGCACTGCGCAGGCCGCGCTTGGGCAGCGTCAGCGTCAGCACACCCTGGTCCAGACGGGCGGCCGATTCGGCGGCGTCCAGCTCCGCCGGCAGCGTGAAAGTCCGTGCGTAACGTGCCGCTGAACGTTCGCGGTAGACGATACGTTCGCCGTCGCTCTTTTCGCTGCTGTTCAGGCTTTGTGCCTGCACGGTGACCTGCCGGCCTTCGATGGACACCTTCACGTCTTCTTTGGCCACACCGGGCACTTCCAGGCGCACGGTGTAGGCGTGGTCGGTCTCGGCAACGTCCAGCGCCGGGCTGCGCGCGGCCACTGTTTCGGCGCCTTGCAGCGGGCTGAAAAAACGGTCCAGCGTGTCGTCAAGATAACGCGAGAGCTGGCGGGTTTCACGGTTGATGGGGACGAGGAACATGGTGCACTCCTACAATGATTAAAGACTGAAGACCACAGTTGGCGGGCGCAGCACTTTGCGTTGCCCATGCCCAGCAGATGCCTGCTGCGCACTTTTTTTCAAGACCCAGCCCTTTTGACGTGAATCAACACCGACGCGCGTGGCTCGCGCTGCCCTGGGCCCTGGCCGCTGCCCGCGTGCAGGCGCAAGCGCCTGCCAACACGGCGTTTCCCACCCCCAACGACAGAACCGCCGAACCCATACGACTGGCCCTGGTGGAAGGCTTGTCGGGCCCGTTTGCCAACGCAGGTGAGGCGGTTTTTCGCAACGTGTTGATCGCCATTGAACGTGTCAACCGCCGTGGTGGTGTGCGGGTGGCGGGTGTGTCACGGCCGCTGGTGCTGCATCGTTTTGACAGCAAGGGCAGCACCGAAGAAGCCCTGGCCACACTGCGTGGCGCCTTGGGCCAGCGCATCGGCTTTATCTTGCAGGGCAACAGCTCGGCCACGGCGGCGGCCATCATCGATGCGCTGGACAAACACAACGAAGGTGAACCGCAAAACCGCGCGCTGTTCTTGAACTATGCAGCGGTGGACCCGTCGCTGACCAACGAACGCTGCAGCTTCTGGCACTTCCGCTTTGACGCGCACGCCGACATGCGCCTGGCCGCACTCACCGACGTGCTGCAGGCCGACCGCAGCGTGCAGCGTGTTTACCTCATCGGTCAGGACTACAGCTTTGGCCAGCATGTGCTGAAGCAGGCCCGCCAACTGATGGCGCGCAAACGGCCCGACATCGACGTGGTGGGGCATGAACTGCACCCGCTGGGCAAGGTGCGCGACTTTTTGCCCTACGCCGCCAAGGTGGTGGCCAGCGGCGCCCAGGCCGTGCTGACCGGCAACTGGGGCAACGACCTCACGCTGCTGGTGCGCGCGCTGCGCGAGGTGGGCAGCACCGCCCGGCTCTACACCTTCTACGGCAATGCGTTGGGTGCGCCAGCGGCCATTGCTGATGCCGGTGTGGGCCGGGTGTTGGCGGTGTCGGAATGGCACCCAAACGGGGGCGGTGCCGCCAGCGATGCGTTGTACGCCGAATTCAAGCAGCGGTTTTCGCAACCGCAAGACGACTACGTGCACCTGCGCCAGCAGCTGATGGTGGAGATGCTGGCTGCCGCCATCGAAAAAGCCGGCAGCACCGACGCCATTGCGGTGGCGCGGGCGTTGGAAGGCGCCACTTCCGCCGGCACCAGCATGGGCGCCTGGCACCCGGCAGTGATGCGGGCGGCCGACCACCAACTGCAGCAGCCGCTGGTGGTGAGCCAGATGGACCGCGTGGGCACACCTGGCGTGCTGCACGACGCCGAAGGCTCAGGTTTTGGCTTTCGCACACTGCGCCGGCTGGAGCCGCGCGCGGTGGAGCAGGCGCACAGTTGCCGTATGGTGCGGCCTGATTGAGGGGCGCTGGGCAGCAACGGGGGTCGCTGCATCCCTTGGGCCTTGTCCCCGCCCATGTGGCCACCCTCATCAACCCACAGCCCACCACACGGCTTTCTGAACTTCACCACACCAACACCCCCACCATGCGCACCACCATGCAGGCCCTGCCGGGCTCGAAGATCCGCGAAGTGGCCAATGCCGGCCTGGGCCGCAGCGACGTGCTGGCCTTCTGGTTTGGCGAGAGCGACGACGTCACGCCGCTGCCCATCCGGCAGGCGGCGGCCGATGCGCTGCTGCGCGGCGAAACCTTCTACTCGCACAACCTGGGCCTGCCGGCGCTGCGCGAGGCCATTGCCGGCTACGCCAGTGGTCTGCACGGTGCGCAGGCCGCCATCGGCATGGACCGCGTGGCGGTGACTTCGTCGGGCGTGACGGCGCTGATGCTGGCCATGCAGTGGCTGCTGAGCCCCGGCGACGAGGTGGTGGCCGTGGTGCCGGTGTGGCCCAACCTGACGGCGCAGCCGCTGATACTGGGCGCCCGCGTCACCCGCGTGGCGCTGCGGCCGCAGGCCGGCGCCTGGCGCCTGGACATGGACGAATTGCTGGCGGCGGTGACACCCCACACGCGGGTGCTGCTGGTCAATGCACCCAACAACCCCACCGGCTGGACACTGACGGCCGATGAGCAGGCCCGGCTGTTGGCGCACTGCCGCCGCACCGGCACCTGGATCGTCGCCGACGAGGTCTACGAGCGCCTGTACTACGCCGGCACACCCGGGCAGGCAGCGCCCAGCTTTTTGGACCAGGCCGCGCCCTGCGACCGGCTGGTGGTGGCGCAAAGCTTCAGCAAAAGCTTCTTGATGACCGGCGGGCGCCTGGGCTGGCTGGTGCTGCCGGCACCTGACACGCCCGCCGGCGCCGGTGCGCTGGACACCATGGGCAAGCTGCTGGAATTCAACACCTCGTGCACGCCGGTGTTTGTGCAGCAAGGCGGCCTTGCCGCGCTGGCGTTGGCGGGTGAACTGGTGCCGCGCGTGGCCGGCCACCTGCAGGCCTGCCGCAACCGCCTGCTGCTGGGGCTGGAACAGCTGCCGGGCGTGACCGTGGCCCGCCCGCCGGGCGGCATGTATGCGTTTTTCCGCGTGCAAGGGCAGGGCGATTCGTTAGCCCTGGCCAAAAGGCTGGTGGCGGAAAACGGCCTGGGCTTGGCCCCGGGCGCTGCTTTTGGTGACGAGGGCGAAGGTTGGCTGCGCTGGTGTTTTGCGTCACAAGACCTGGCCCGGCTGGACGCGGGCTTGCTGCGTTTGCGCGCCGCCCTGGGTGCTTGACGCTTGGCGTTGCGGCTATAATGCCGGGTTGCCTTGATTTTGGCGGCCTTTTTCCCCTGCGACGGCTTGCCGCAGCGGGGTGTTAACAGGCACCAAAACCGGGGGCACAGCACGGCGCCGGTCGGTTTCACTGGCGTGCGCAAGTCGAACCAGGAAACCCTTTGGCACGGCCCCACTCTGCGGGCTGTGGCGGGGCGGTTTCCTCCATAACCTCAAGGAAAACCAATGAGCCTGGCCACCGCCACCACCGCAGACATCATCAAGACCCACGGCCGCGGCGCCGCCGACACCGGCAGCCCCGAAGTGCAAGTTGCGCTGCTCACCGCGCGCATCAACGAACTGACCCCCCACTTCAAGCTGCACGCCAAAGACCACCACGGCCGCCGTGGTTTGCTGAAGATGGTCAACGCCCGCAAGCGCTTGCTGTCCTACCTGAAGGACAAAGACGCCGAGCGTTACACGGCGCTGATCGCCAAGCTGGGTCTGCGCAAGTAACACCGTAACCCCCCACGGGCCGCTGCGGTGCAGCGGCCCGCGGTGTTTGATTCCCGGGTCATTTTTCCCAACCAGGGCCGCATTTGCTGTGTCATTCCAACGGCGCAACCTCCCGCACACACCCCAACACGGGTGCGCAGCAGGGCAGGGCTTCACTGGAATGGCATGACGCTGCCCACCTCAAACCACAGGACGACAACGCATGAGCATGTTCAACAAAGTCACCAAGACCTTCCAATGGGGTCAACACACCGTCACGCTGGAAACCGGCGAAATCGCACGCCAAAGCAGTGGTGCGGTGATGGTCAGCATGGACGACACCGTGGTGCTGGCCACCGTGGTGGCCAAGACCGAAGCCAAGGCCGGGCAAGACTTCTTCCCGCTGACCGTGGACTATCTGGAAAAAACCTACGCCGCCGGCAAGATCCCCGGCAGTTTCTTCAAACGCGAAGGCCGCCCCAGTGAGCTGGAAACGCTGACCAGCCGCCTGATCGACCGCCCCATCCGCCCGCTGTTCCCTGAAGGCTTCTTCAACGAAGTGCAGGTGGTGGTGCACGTGCTGAGCCTGAACCCCGAAGTGCAGGCCGACATCGCTGCCATGATCGGCACCAGCGCTGCGCTGGCGATTTCCGGCATCCCGTTCAACGGCCCCATTGGCGCAGCGCGTGTGGGTTACGTCAACGGCGAGTACGTGCTGAATCCGGGCCAGACGCAGCTCAAGGACAGCAAGATGGAGCTGGTGGTGGCCGGCACCGAAGCCGCCGTGCTGATGGTGGAATCGGAAGCCGACCAGCTGAGCGAAGAGGTGATGCTGGGCGCTGTGGTGTACGGCCACGAGCAGGGCAAGATCGCCATCAACGCCATCAACGAGCTGGTGCGCGACGCCGGCAAGCCCGAATGGACCTGGCAGCCGCCGGCCAAGAACGAGCCCTTCATCAACCGCGTCACCGAACTGGCCGAAGGCCCACTGCGCGCGGCGTATCAAATCCGCAGCAAGCAGGCCCGCACCCAGGCCTGCCGCGACGTCACCTCCAGTGTGATGGCAGCCTTGAAGGCCGACGGCACCGACTTCGACAAGGTTGAAGTTGAAGGCCTGCTGTTCGAGATCGAGAGCCGCATCGTGCGCGGCCAAATTTTGGCCGGCGAGCCGCGCATCGACGGCCGCGACACGCGCACCGTGCGCGCCATTGAAATCCGCAACAGCGTGCTGCCGCGCACCCACGGTTCGTCGCTGTTCACGCGCGGCGAAACGCAGGCCCTGGTGGCCGCGACGCTGGGCACCGAACGCGATGCGCAGCGCATCGACGCGCTGGCCGGCGACTTCGAAGACCGCTTCATGCTGCACTACAACATGCCCCCGTTTGCCACCGGCGAAACGGGCCGCGTGGGTTCACCGAAGCGCCGCGAAATTGGCCACGGCCGACTGGCCAAGCGCGCCCTGGTGGCGGCGTTGCCGAGCAAAGAAGACTTCCCCTACACGCTGCGCGTGGTGTCCGAGATCACCGAATCCAACGGCTCGTCGTCGATGGCCAGCGTGTGCGGCGGCTGCCTGGCGCTGATGGACGCGGGTGTGCCGATGAAGGCCCACGTGGCCGGCATCGCGATGGGCTTGATCAAGGACGGCAATCGTTTTGCGGTGCTGACCGACATCCTGGGTGACGAAGATCACCTGGGTGACATGGACTTCAAGGTCGCGGGCACCAACACCGGCATCACCGCGCTGCAGATGGACATCAAGATCCAGGGCATCACCAAGGAAATCATGCAGGTGGCACTGGCGCAGGCCAAGGAAGCGCGTTTGCACATCCTGGCCAAGATGGTGGAAGCGGTGGGCGGTGCGAAGACCGAGGTCAGCCAGTTTGCACCGCGCCTGTACACGATGAAGATCAACCCCGAGAAAATCCGTGACGTCATCGGCAAGGGCGGCGCCACCATCCGTGCGCTGACCGAAGAAACCGGCTGCACCATCGACATCGGCGAAGACGGCACCATCACCATCGCCAGCACCGACGCCGACAAGGCCGAAAACGCCAAGAAGCGCATCGCCGAGATCACGGCCGAAGCCGAGATCGGCAAGGTCTACGAAGGCCCGGTCACCAAGATCCTGGACTTTGGTGCGCTCATCAACATCTTGCCGGGCAAAGACGGCCTGCTGCACATCAGCCAGATCGCCCACGAGCGCGTCGAGAAGGTCACCGACTACCTGTCCGAAGGCCAGGTCGTGAAGGTCAAGGTGCTCGAGACGGACGAGAAGGGCCGCATCAAGCTGTCGCTCAAGGCGCTGCTCGACAAGCCGGAAGG
>JACCDR012186436.1_pt1 | contig 18993 bp, 46 predicted proteins | sample 7446431 | NCBI WGS metagenome assembly JACCDR01 (sample SAMN15323443, study PRJNA562643) | freshwater metagenome | isolation source: river surface water | place: USA:Blue River Watershed | collected 2017-08-17
AGCCTATCCCGTCTATACTTCACCATGGGAATCAAACCCACAGCTGGTAATATGTTAGTATCCTATTCGGATACTAGAAATGTCAAGCCTGTTCCTTCACAGGCTTCTTGATGAACACAGGTCCACCATCCGTTTGTTCGGGTACGAAAACATATTCAACGCCGTTCTGGACGAAAAAGACCAGATTGTTGAAAATCTTGCGGACTTCACCACCAGCGGCCTTGATTTCCTTCACGGCAGCGGCGAAGTCTTCACGATACATGGGAATTGAGTTCATTTTTTATTTCCTTGGGGTTGTTATGATAATGAATGAAAGCGATGGTGTCCTAGGATATCTATCTTTTTCAGAAGTCAAGCGGTAGCAAGTTGTGGTTCACCACCACGGGTAAAAGTTTCTTGTATAGTGAATCGCGGCGAGCCATTACGCACGTATTCCTTGAGAGAGTTCCACTTACGTTTTGAGACGATATAGGTCTTTCCGCTCATGTTGTCGAGAATCTTGATGCGCTGGACGATGTTTTTACGAACTTGAACCGTGTGACACCGTTCAGCAGTTCCACCCATTGCACGATGAATACCCTGCCATACTGGACCGTGATCAGAATCATTGGTCAACAAAACATGTAAAGCATGCGCCAATTCATGTGACACACAATTTTCCACTTCCTGCTCTGGAGCGCGGGTTGCAAACTCGTATCCGATTTCAATTGAAATGTCAACGGCTTGTCTAGTGTAAGTCATCCGCTTCCATTTGCAAGAGCCACCCTGGACTCGTGAGCGATAATTAATCGTTAACGGAATGGTGCGGAGTCTTTCAATCATAATCGCATCCGAACCATAATGTGAAGACTTAAGTCGTGCAATCGCCTTGTCTCGCATGTTGTGGATGGTGGTGCTGGTGACGTTTTGCATGTTCAAGATTGTATGGGCGTTTTATGAAAGTCAATACCCTAGCCGTGAGAGTCGTCCGTAAGCATTGCGATGGAGTCAATGGCAGATTGGATATATTCACGAGCACTAGAAACTTTCTCTGAATCTTCATCAGATAAACCCACAAGTCCTGATATGGTAACTTCTGCAACTTGTAGCCGTAGTCGGATTTCTTCTAGGTTTGATGTTGGAATCATTCGGTTTTCCTTACACATATTCTATGGTCTATTTGCCAATGTCAAGGTCTGATTTCTTTGTTGACTTTATCTTGAAGTTCCTTAAGGATGTGGTGTTCCATTGGAATACGTTTTCCATCAATTTCAGTCATTAAACCTACTACCATTCCACTTGCAATTCGTCTAGCGTTTTTGACAATCAATTCCGTAAGAGCATCGCCTTGCTTCCCAATCAGGTCAAAAGTTGCGTCAGATTCCGACATATGGTATCCTTCTCATAGAGCATCTATGTTTTTCAGCGATGATTCGATCTAGTTCCGTTGACGTGTAGCCAGTCCACAAATAACCGATGTAGTCGATTAGGTAGAGCATAGCAAGGAATGGTGAAGCGAGCAACCCCACAATAGGGATGATTATACACAACCCAATGAGGTTGAACCAGCAGAGACAAAACCAGCCAAGGTCATTCCATCTCATTGCAACCGCCGTATGACTCGTCTTCTCCCCACCCACAGGACGCAAGAGCATCCGCATCCGCTTCCACATCATCACGGAAGTTGTCTTCCCGATCATCTTCTTCAAAATCTAAACCAGCTTCCGCATCAGAGGGGAAAAGGATTTCTTCCTGGGCTTCGTCGTGGTGGTCGATGTTGTGTTGGTTGCTCATGCTTAGGATCATAACAACATAAAAAGAAAGTCAATATGGCACTTTTTGCTGATTCAGTTTACTCCAATTCTCCACCCTCGGACCACCTCCCTACCTTCTGGTTGGTTTATAGTCATGCTCTTGTGGTTATGCTAAGATTGTATTGGCGATTCCAGAAAGTCAAGAGAGGGTTATGGATTGTCTAGTGTGCTTAATAAGTCTACACCAGATGCATTGCCAATGAGTCACCTGTCCAGATGTTAGACATGCTACCCATTCATGTGAGCAATTTTTTGGTTTCAATCGAAAAACTCCTTTTGCATCTTTTCATCCATGCCACTAATCAGAAACTCTTGACAAGTCGGAGACAAGTGGGGAAAAGCATCCTTGATGTGTTCACCTTGGTTATACTTCTTCATACCCAAATTGAATTGATCCATGGTCATGGGGATACACATTTCAGTTTCACCGAGAAAGCCTTTGGCTTTTACCAAGAGCATATTCTCGTGAACGGTTGCATAAGCGGTATATTTTGGGTTGAACATAATTTTACTTTATAGGTAATTGGTGAAAGTCAATAAAAAATAACTTACCCTGACAGGATCTATACCCCCGCTTAACTTTTGTTGCGCTGTGATTCCCACTGTCAGGGCTTTTTCGGGTTGTTATCAACCGCTTTCTGGATAGATGGGTTCTATAGGAAAGTACCATCCGCGTCTGCTCTGGTCAAGTTGCGATCTTAACCTATGTCCTATTGCTGCGCTCTTTGTATCCTTACTTCGTGAATAATTATGTGATTTATTTTTAAATGTCAAGAGTATTTTTTACTTTAGTCAGATGTGTGATTCCATGTGCAAAGTTAGAGTGTTTACTCTTGACTTCTTCAATAAACTTTTTGCTAGGATATCGTGACGCAATTGTGCGACCATGGCACGACACAAGAAACCATTTGAAGTCACCACGCTGAGTGTGGGTCGCAACGTAAGTCTTTGCACTCCAAACTGGCATAGAGAAATGTTTACCTCCTGACTTGAAGTTAGCGCATTTCTGACCAAAACGACCAATTGTAACGATTTCAGTACCTTCGGTAATCATTTGTTTGTTCCTTGTGGATGGGACTATATATTTTTTAGTGTATGTCAAGCATAAAAAGCCAGACACAGAGTGTTGCGCTCTGTGTCTTTCAAGTCATAAGCATATTCTCGCCTTGCTAGTTTGCGTTTAGCAACAATCACTTAGATCATAAAAGGGAGGCTAAGACCTCATAAGTTTGAGTATACTATGTTGTTACGAAAGTCAAGCAGTTATCATTCCGTTATCAAAATGAACTAACTTCCATTTACCATCACGAAATATAAGTCTTGCTGTACGTTCTTTTCGTTTTTTCCTTGCAGCGGCTGCCTGTCGATCAGCTTCAAGTTTTCGTTCTCTATCTGCTTTTGTCGGCACTACAATTACTTTAGTTACAATAAGCGTCTTAGATTTATTCATAACAAGAGACTTAGCTTTGTTTAAAAGTTCACTTGTAATAGAATAAAAACATCTATTAGGATTGTAATGCCATGGATATACCGTGATAATATCTTTAGTAATTTCATCTCTAACAATCACGAAGTGATCGTCATCTGGTATGCTATAAATCAAATAATGGATTTTATTTTTCTCAATCCCAACAGGACAAGACAGTCCACTATCAATCATTCCCTTAATGTCATAGGGCGAAAGAGAAGTTCTTTCAGTTAGACGAATTTGGGCATGTAGAGTAAGTGTTTGCATTTGTTTTTCTTTGGTTGTTTAAGTATCCTACCGATTATGTAGAAAAGTCAAATAGAAAAACCAAGGCTGTTAGACCTTGGTTTTCGTACACATCGACATCGTTTCAACTGATTGATGTGGGACCAGAGAAAGGATAATGTTAAAGGGGTATAAAACCTTTAACAACACTTAAGCCACCTATGCCTGGGCTATGTAAAATTTACGCAATATCGAAGTCCCCGAAGACGGATTTCTGTGGCCATTGAGTCTGAGTAAATTTCCTGAAGCGTTCACCTGCAAGGTCACGAGTGAACGCTTCGCAGATATGAACACCTTTACGGATTCGCGTGATATGTTGATCTTGAATCGTCATACCCATTTCCAACGTAAATTGATCAGCAAGAGCAACAATCGGATGGTTATCGCTACCACTCTTCGTAAGATCGTATTTGGAAATATCACCGTTGGAATATGAAGTAAACAAATCAATGAAATTTTTTCCACTACCCTTCAAGCGACCTTGGGTGATGCAGAAATGTGCAAAAGCAGCATCAGCGGAATTAATCTTATAACGCTTGAGGTTTGCTTTAACCCACGCAATGCTTTGCGTAAATTCAGTAACCCACCGTTTCACGCATGAGTAAATTTCATCTGATGTTGGACTTACACCGTAACCATTACCACCAATTCCACCATGTTGATATTCCAACAAATAATTTGCAACAGAAGAAAGTTGCGAAGCATAACGAGTTGCAACTCCACCAATAATCAACTTTTGAGCATTGGTACGCTTTTTTCCAGCATCCATGTTCATAAATTCTTTATTTGATAGACCAAAAGTAAACATAAATCCAACAGGTTTTCCGTGTGCAACAACAGCAGCAAGACGATGCTGTCCATTGAGAAGACGGTAAGTATCACTGATGCAGATATTACTTTCTCCAGTTCCCCAGGTTCCATTATCCATGTCAATTTTATATTTATCCACAAGAACCTTGGAAATTGGACGATTGTTTTTATTTAGTGCAGAAAGAATCGCAGATGCAAGAGTTGGGTCAACTTCAACCCAACAAGTGCGAAGTTTTGATCCTTTGATGTGTGACCATGAAAAATTATCGATGATAGATTTGACGAGGGATTCTGACGGAGTAGTCATATATAACTCTTTTCTGGTAATTTGTTTACCGTTGATGTGAATGTGAAAATATAACCGTCGTGGTTATGATGAGAAGTATACAGAGAGTTTTAGGAAGTCAAGAAAATATTTTTGATGCAATGCAAAGTCATATCTATCTTTTAGTTACATCAATTTACTTGACATTCCGCATCAGATCAGACATACGCTTTGCACGCTTAGGGGTTTGTTTATACCATTTTGAATCTAGCATTGCAGCAGAAGCACCTTTGTAGTCCTTCGCTTTGATGCACTTCAACATGGTTTTGAACTTGCTAACCCCGTCAAAACCCATCTGAAAGACCATTGCAGTCACAATGTCCTTGACTTTTTGTGGAGCATCCTTACCGACCAAGGTTTCGACGTTCTTTTGCGCTTTAGCGATATCCTCAGCGAGAATCTTTTCCGCTTGTTCCTTGGTGATGGGTTTCTGGTCAGCAGAGCAGCGGTGACCGTAACCAATGGTGGGGTAACCTTCGCTGCACTTATAGACCGACAAGCGCAGACCTTCCTCAACCTTGAGGGTTTCGGTAAGGTCCATCGCAGAGACAGTCAGGGAGAGCAGGATAAGGATTAGCGTCTTCATGTTCAAAATTCTATGGGCTTTTTTCTAATGTCAAGCGGATTTGTAGAACGGTGAACCTTCCTTGTCCACATCCCAGATCCGACTTAGCGGAGTACCTTTGAAGTCTTCTACCATGATGGACAGATGATCCTCAAAAGTGAAAAAGATTTTATCACACCATCCAGCAAAACCAGTCAACCTCTCATACGCTTCCTCTTGTGATTCCGATTTGCACGTAACCACACTAATACCAAGATTGATTTCACTTTCCTTTGGTAAGTCGTTACAATCCTTCGTGTTGACATCTTCCATGTGAGCGCAGAAAAGGGTGAAGGTTTTCATGTAGTTCCTTGGGGTTATGTGAAGGATTGTATGGGCTTTTCTTTTATGTCAAGCGTCCTCATCCTCCACTTCGTCCAAGTTTCCATTGGGATAAACGTCAGTATAAAGCACCATTTGACCTGAGTTGTCTTCTTCCAAAGAAACCCAAATACATCAGAAACCATTTCAACCATAGAAACGTCGTCAAGATTTTTGAAATTTTCCTTGACAAACTTAGAAAGATTTTTGCGGATGGTGTTATATTGTTTGTTGTTCATAGGATTCTTTCCTTGGGGTAGGTCAGAATCCTATGGCAATCATTTACAAGTCAAGCCCCTTTCTTTCAAGGGTTTAGGATTAGTTTAAACGCTTTAACGAGAATGTCAATTCTTTTGTAGGAGAGTGAAAACTTCATCTGACAATTTTGCATAAGAACCTTCGCCGAAAATAAAGTCGAATGCTTTTTCGACATCCACACCACTCTTGGTCAATTCAGTGAAGACAAAAGCAATAATGTATTCTTTGAATTGCTCTGGAGAGTTGAAGTGTTCATCAAGGCGAATACCTTTCTGATTGCACAGTTCAATCATCTTGTCTTTGACGGAGTTGAGTAGTTTGGTGTTCATGTTCAAGATTGTATGGGCTTTTTCCCAATGTCAATCGGAATAACCTAGAGTCAAAACTTTCTTATTGTAATGAGGATCATTAGGCTTGACAAACTTGTTGTTTGTCCAATCATACAATTCAGCGTGCTTTATTACATCAAACTTCTCAGTAGTTGCATTTCTCTCCACTGTCCATGAGCCAGAATAGGATTCAGTGCAAACTACCTCCACAATAGCATCCTGTGGTTGAGTTTCAAGCCAGGCAATCATTTCTTTTACGTTCATGCTTGGTATCCTATAGGTATTCACAAAATGTCAATGGGACAAACAAAGTCCCATTTTACACCAACGACGGAATTGACGCTTGGTCACTGGTGTTCCATGAAATTGGTCCCACGTAGGTAAATATCCACTCTTTTTTGCCCATTCACGAACCGCAGACAAGGCTTCCTTGCGATTTGGGTTGTAAGCAAGAGCGGCAACGCAGTCCATGGTGTTTCCTTGAGCAAGATTGTATGGGCTATTTCTAGAAGTCAATCAGAAAGCGCGGAAAAGTGGAGCTTTGTAGTTGCTAATGATTTCCCCGTCAGATTGACGAATCAACTTAGCTTCATGGATTGACAGAAGGAAACCACGGACCTGGGCGCAACGTTCATTTGGTTGTCCAGGGAGTTCGGATTTCTCTTGGTCTTCGCACCATTTGCGGAGGTCTTTGGGTTTCTTGTCTACTCCAATCACCAGCGATCCCTTGTAGCGTGAAGGAATCGCGCAATCGTTGGTTAGACATTCGATTCGGTAAGTGGTGCGGCGTGTGGTTCCCATTAGATGTTTCCTTTGTTCTCAACATAGTCTGCAACAAAGTCAAGGATTTCATCCGCTTCACCGATCACGTAGATATTCCCATCATTGAATGAGATACCCCAATCATCGGTGTATTCATTATATTGGATGGAGATTTTAGTCATTTCTCCACACAGACTCATGGTGCGGTCGAATGACTCTCCACCCTTGCGAAGAAAACCGAGAGCGAATAATGCGTTGGTGTTCATGCTCAAGATCCTATCGAAAGGGTGGCGATGTCAAGTATCATTTCCAGGATACAATAGTATACATGTCAACCAATTGCAATTCTTTGTAGTAAAAAGTTACAGTATATCCAAGACTCGTCAGTAGCTCTTTTGCTTTTTTCCAATCAGGAGAAGAATAATATCCACCACGAATCCACAGATCAGGGTCAAGATTGTAGTCATAACCACACCTCAATTCAGTTTTACCATCACTAGCCAGTTTCTTTACGACCGCAAGCAACCGCTCAACTTTTTTATTGATAGTATCTGCTACCATTTGCGGCATCAGTTTTCTAACTTCATCAGCGGATATAAGAGTCATTAGATGTTTCCTTGTGCAATAGTATTCTAAGGCGAAGTTAGGAAAGTCAAACTTTTTCCCGGTAGAAGATTTCCAGGCTGTCGTCCTTCCAGTTTGCAGTTTGCTCATAGTGGATCATAATGAATCCACCGACGTTGTTGAGCATTTTGAACTCACGCAATCCGGCAGCAACGGAACGACGCTTGCAACCGATCCACCCACGCTTCGTGTCAGGGTGCTTCTTCCACTCGTCAATCAACTTGAGGTCATGCGGATATAAGTGTTCGGTGCGCGTTGCTTTGGGAAGTTCTTTGATATTGTGGTTGATGATCATGCTCCGCATTGTATTGGCGATTCCACATTGTCAACCGCAAAAGATTTCTCTTGGCTTTTGTTTCCCATTCATATACTCTCATTCATACAACCAAGGTGAGAGATAAACCAATCCGAAGGTAGGAAGGTGGTCCGAGGGTGGGGATATGGATAAAAAAATATAAAAAAAAAACTTGACAAAATAAAAAAGCCCTGGATGGTTGTCCAGGGATTCTTTATTGCACGAGACACATTAGGTATCGCCAACCAGAGGTGCTTGGAAGGAACAAAAAATCATTTGACCAGAATGATAGGGATGTGTCACGAACCCTGGAGTGTTTATTATGGTCTGGAGAAATTATCTTAGTGAGTGTTTGTAAATGTCAAGCGGTGCGAACCACCACCCAGTCCATTACGATGCGCTTTTCATCGACACGGATGCCAGAAAGCTTTTCTAACATTTCAATCGCAACAGTCAAGTCTTCCTCAAAAAAGCACACCATATCCCATACTGACATTTTTTGGTCAGTGACACCAGCGGAAACATCATCCACAGTGAAGCGGCGAGGATCATCCTTGAGAATATCGATGAAGCGATCAATCAGAGGACGAGTTTTAGCCATCGGTTTGTTCCTTGTGAGAAAGAATGTATGGGTTTTGTTTGAAAGTCAAGTATCTATCTTTTTCTTAGACAACCTCTTTCCCGTTGATTTCCAGGATCCCCTCCACCTTGAGTGTCATGGTTTCCAGCGTGGTTTCCCGTTCCTGGAACTCAGAAGCGAGGCACATACGTTCGGCTTCCTCTTTCGTAATTTCCTTACCGTTCAAGACGAACATTGGGGAAGTTTTTGCACTATTGGGAACGGTGAAGAATCGGAAGTAGAGCGAACCTTTGTGCTCAATGATGTAGGGGTAAAGGTTCGGAACATAGCGTCCCCATGACAGACCAGCATTCTCCGCAGGAAGCTCTCCACTTTCACGCTTCGCTTCAACCGCTGCAATGTTGTCGTATTCAATACCACAGCGCAAGGTCATCTTGGAAAACTTGAGTACCTGAGGCATACCCTTGCGCATCTTGCATTCGCGCCCGTAGGTGATGCTTACGAACTGTCCAGTCATATCCAGCAATGCTTGGACTTTCTTGGGCAGTTGAGCGAGGACATCAGCAGTGAGCGATTGAGCGAAGGTCTTCATTGGGTTTTCCTTGGGTTATGCGTCGTAGTATATGAATGGCGAAACGTTGTCAATAGGTCACTTGACCTTGACCACCTTACCATTGTCAAACGTGACTTCTGCATACCAAGAATGGGGCGCAGGATAGTGTGGACCACAGACACATTCCGTTCCCGTAAACTTACTGTAGTCCTTATTCCACGATGAAACCATCCCCTGACCTTGGAAAGTCACAGGTTGCCCCGCCGCAATTGCTTCCTTCAAGGCTTTCTTGCTTTTGAAATTAGGATAAACGTAGGTTGTCATTGGTATGTTCCTTGTGAAGAGGATTGTATGGGCTTTTTTATAAAGTCAAATCATTCCCATTGCAAGCAACCATGAAGGTTCACCATAGACACCATGACCATCAGCTTCAACCTTTGAACCGAATACGCTCTTGCACATACCTTCGTTTGTCCAGTTTTCAAGGCTTTTCATGCTAGGAGTTTTGAGCACGCTACGGTAGCGCATCTTGAGTTCACGCCCCTTGTAGTCAAAGATTCCGACCGTTTCCATTTCACTGTGACGCACAAACACCAATTCCGAACCTTTCGGAATGATGGTCTGGTCTTTGAGTTTGAGGTCTTTGAGGGTTTTGATCGTTTTCATGCTTAGGATTGTATGGGCAAATTTTAAATGTCAATAAACTTTTATTGACGGACGGATCAAATTTCTACCTGTTTCTGATTTATATTTTGAAATAATTTTGCGAATACGATTCTTGGCATGACCTTTTGTGCGATAAACGACAGTGTTGGAAGTAACTGTTTGACGGAACTTTCCATCCTTGCACAAAAAGTAGTCACTGTGGTTGGTTGCTGCGATGTATACTTTCATGCTTAGGATCATATTGGCAATTTGTAATAGTCAATGGATAAGTCATTAGAGTTGATAGTGACTCATATATGAGGCTACTTCAATTCTCCACCCTCGGACCACCTCGCTACCTTCGCGTTGGTTTATCGTTCATTCCGTTGTCGTTATGCTACCAGTCTATTGTCTATTTCAACAAGTCAATAGCCAAGTTCTAATTTCGATAGAAGAATATGTAACTGATTGCTAACACCATGCAAGGCTGCATACTCTCCACATGCAATCAATCGCTTGTTTCGGTCTGCATCAAAAATCATCTTGTCGCCATGCAGTTCCGCTTCTGCATCAATTTTTTGGATCAGATTCAAGATTTCTTTTTTTGGGTCGATGGTCATATGTGTGGTATCCTAATGGTTATTCCGCAATGTCAACCTTTTTCATATGACGACGGAGAGCACGACGGCATTGACGCTTGATCGCATGTTTGGCACTCTTGCGACCATTGTTTCCAGCGTAGTCATCCTTGATGAAGACGTGCGGTTTGATCTTTTTCGTGTTCATGCTCAAGATTCTAATGGCTTTTTTATGAAGTCAAGCGGGTTTGACGGTCCACTTGTTGTCTCTGATTTCTTTTAAGAGCAGGAGACAAGTTTTTGTTTCATACCCATGAGCACGGAGAGAGTTTACGCAATTTTCATATAACAGGACGCCATTCTGGTCATAGACGTTGTATTGTTTATCGGATGACATGTTCTTCCTCCACGAATTGCGCGAATTGATCGTCTGGGATGTATTTGATCTTCACAGTCATACCGACAAGGTATGAATTGAGTTTGTACCAAGGAACTTCCACAAGGAAAGTGCCGTCGGGTACTTCGACCTTGATCCGTTTAGTTACGGCGTTGATGTTGCTGATGATTCCGTTTGCTGTGCTCATGCTCACAGCATATTGTCACTTCATAGAAGTCAAGCCTTGAACGCGACGAACTTGCGGTCAATCTGACGATACGCCACATTCATCGTATCAGAATTATGACTCATTTTCATATAGAGAACATCGTCCATCTTGACAACTCGCGGCATGGACTTGTAACCGTCATATGTTCCATCATATTCAAAATACAACCACTTCACCCCATTGTCAGGGTCAGTGAAAGTGGTACGGGGAATCATAGCATTGGGTACTTCAGTGATCATGCGAGTATCCTAACAAGTCGCCGTGAATGTCAAGGGCTTGACTTCCTTAGAATCATGTTAGGATGCAACCCATGAACGTAAAAGATATGATTGCTTGGCTTCAAACTCAACCACAAGATGCTATTGTGGAGGTTTTTGAAATTGATAGGGCTGGGAATATTCCTTTTGTTTCACTTGCTCCATTCGATCCACAAAAGAATGTTACTTTTTATGATTGGTCTGGGAATAAGTACCTGCTACCAAATCATCGTCGTTTCAATAAAAAAGTCCTAACTCTAGGGCTTGAATATGAGTCATAAACATAAAAAAAACTTAGACGAATGGTTAAAAAGTCAAAAGAATCTCAACTGGATTCGACCACGCATCCGAAAAATTAGGTGTTGCCTTTGGGAAATTGATGGCTATTGTCCAACACTCAGAAAGAAGGTATAAACCATGTTCAAAGTCATCAGTGTTCAAGGATTCCTTACTGTTCCGCGTATCAACAAGAACGGCAAGGACTTGTGTAAGGGTGATGATGCAAGCAACTTCGCAAATACTTTTATGCGTCGATATGCTCACAAAGGTGTCAAGGATGTTATGGTGTTTTCAGGTGAAAATGAAGCAAATATCTGTTTTACCTTGACCCCTTACTATCCAGATAAAGGAAATCCATCCGAAGCGCATTGGTTCCACGAAGTAAATCTTGAACGAGTAGTGGAAAACTTCCATCGTGAGTTTCCTTACCTGGAATCCTTGACAGACGTTTGACCCATTGACTTCCTAAAAGAGTCGTTAGGATTATGCTCATGCAACTAAAACGAGCACTCAATGCCTTCACCAAAGCGGGATGCACTATCAAGCATGAAGAAGGCTCAACTCGCTACTATGCGACCAAGGGAGACACAACCCTGCTCTTTTATGAGAACGGGAAGGAAAGTGGTGAAGTAACCCACTTTACCTGTCAGAGTCCTAACACAGATGCATCGACTGATTACTTCGATGATACATATTTCGACACCATCAAAAGCGCAGTACGCTTTCTAGTAAAAGGACAGTTCTAAATGAAAAACTATAAACCATATGACTTCACTCTTGTGCTCCTACTCTGGATGATTCTGGCTGACTTAGGTATGTTGCTGAGTTTCTTGGGTGTCATACATTACGATACACTAGGACAATGGTTCGTTACTATGTCACTCATATGTGTGTTTGAAGTGGTTGCATTCTTTACCTGGAAATGGACAGGTCTATATGATCCTACTAGTGATCGTATCAAAACAGACGAAGAAAGCAAGATTGTCCCACTAGATTACGTTAAGTTGTTGTTGGGTATGCGCTTATAAAGCCTCTTGACGTATCAAGAAATAACATAGGATGAGTATATAAGAGAATAAAATGCACCCCGACTTAACCAATTGTGTTTGCTGCGGAAAACCACTTGACTCTTCCAAGGACGTGATAGTCTGGGTGTCTCAAGGGATAAAAACTCCAGCCTGCCAAACCTGCGCAAAGGAACAGAAATGTCTAAGAAAAAGTCAGGAATCGATTCCCTCGTCGCCACGCTAGTCAAACAACACGGGGTAGAAAAGTCTTTCTGGATTGCACGGGACGCATATCACACCATAACCGATCCAATTCGTAGTTCAATCTGGCAACAGGTCAGTGAAAAACTCCGAAATATGCGTTGACTTCCTAAAACTGCCATTATACTCTCAGCATAAGGAAAACAAAATGCGATACCTACTCTTACTCTTGATTGCATCTCTTGCCTTTGCTGGTGATGCACCACCTAATCCACTAAAACCAACAATGGACTCCTATGAGTCTGCTGTAACAAAAGCTTTTTCTGACTATATGAAAGCGGTCGAAAAAGTCAATGACAAGACACTCAAAGACTTGGACTCTAAACTCAAGTCAGCCATGCGGAAGGGTGACTTAGAATACGCAAATGCTATCAAAGCACAAATGACACAAATTAGCAGTGGAAAAGTTAGCACGGAAATAGAAAAGAAGTTGAGGGAAGAAATGTCAAAAGATGCTGCCGAATTACTTGGACCTAGTACGAATGTTGATCCATTGGTAGGGAAGTGGTTGGTAGAACCAAATAACGGCTGGGAGTTCAAGTCTGATGGCACTGGAACTAGGTTGGCAGGACTAAATAATTATCCAGCACAATGGAAAAAAGTCGATAACACCTACACAGTAACGTGTATGGGATCTGTACGTCCTCTCGTCTTCATTAATAATGATACAATCCAGGTCCATCCTGGGGTTTACACTCGCAGCAAGTAACGGATAGCCCCTGAGAGGCTACAAAACTCAGGGGTTTTTTTGCTTGACTGTTAGAAAAATCCCATACAGTCTTGAGCATGAACAAAGAATACTTCCTCCATAACCGTAAAACAGGTTGCACCACCTGTTTTACCCCACAGCACAACGGGAAAGTGCGGGTGCAATGGCAGCAAACCCTTGACCCAAATGAGGATTTAAATGAGGAAGAATACACGAAGGAAAAAGCAAGGGAAGTCTGGAAACAAGAGGTAAAAGAGGGAGCGAAAAGAGCAACTGGTTGGCATACCTGCAAGCGTGACAGTGCTTGGGCGAACAATGGTGACGAATACGGAGACGATTGATAAAAGATAAAGGGAGGAACCTAGAAAGTCCTCCCTTGACTTTTTCTTTTACCTAATAGGATCTTGCGTATGAAGAAATTCCTCGTAGAAGTCCGCGAACTTGATGGCTCTTTGAGCAGCACCGCTAAAATGATCGAAGCTAAAAAAGCTTTTCCTTTCTTTTTCTCTAAGAGAGGAATAATGTCCATGGATGACCTAATGACGTATTTCTCAAAAGTCAATGGGAAATGGGTTCCTGCACGTTATGATGACGTTGTTGCAAAAATGAAAGAACTTCACAAAACTCATGGAATTTTCTTCCGTAAAAAAGATACATTGGGCTTCTAAAATCAGTTGACTTCATAAAAAAGCCAATAGGATACCAAGCATGAAGACCATCAAAATCAATGACACCATCACCTACCGTCCTGCATTCGGATCGGGTCCTCGGACCACCGCTAAAGTAGTCGGTCTGACTGTGACTAAGTATCCCCGAGAGAAGGATGGAAAAAATGTCAATGAAGTGGATATCAAACTGGTAAAACAAAACAGGGTTCTTTTTGACCTGGATAACGATACTTGGGCGTACTCTGACCAAGTTATTGTCTATTGACTTCCTAAAAAAGCCATTAGAATCTTGAGCATGAACACCGCAGCAATGACCTTCAACAACTACCGCAACTTCGCTACCAGTCAGGAGAAAGATTCCCTCGTCTTTCGTCAAATCAACGTAGCAGACCCTGCAAGTCCTCTCTGTCGTGCTGCCCTCTGGTTCATGTATCAGAAACAGAAAGCGGGAAACCACCCACAAGACTAATTGTGGGAGTTGACTTTTGTAATCTCGCAATAGGATACTGACATGAACACCAACCAAATCACCTACGAATCAGGCACCTACCGCACCATGACCATGGAATATAAACTGGTCCAAGGGGGTAATCCAAAAGTCCAAATTACTCATCGTAAAATTGGCTCGCAGTGGTGGGATATCGCTTATGGCGACAAGATGCACACGCAAGCAACGTGGGATGCAATCAAGAAACAAGGAACTAAAATCTCATAAGTGGCAGGTTTTTTTGACCCTATTTTTTTTATAAAATCCAATCCCTCACCCTCGGACCACCTCGCTACCTTCGCGTTGGTTTATCGTTCATTCCGTTGTGGTTATGACACCATCCTATTGACTATTTCAACATGTCAAACACTTTTTCTCAGTGACCGAAGATGCCGAATTGCATATCGTGCTTCCCATCTCCTACTCATCTGCATGCCAATTTTCTCAGCAGTAGTTGTAGATCCATATGTGCTATGTCGATCACTAAAGCAAGCACGAGCAAAACGTTCCGCAGCTTCAATTTGTTTGTTCATGACAGGATTCTAAATCACTTCCTCAGAAGTCAATTACTTTTATTTTGAGAAATACGGCAACCATCTTGCTTGCATCTGGGGCGTCCTTGTCTCCTTTACCAACAAGAGCACCAGTAAAACAAACATTGAAACGATCATAACCAAAACCAACAAATGGAATCACCCCCTGTCCTTTTCTATCAGAACCATTCATATACCCACCTTGAACTGATGCAAACACATGAAAATCATTCTCATATCCTAACGTATAACGAGGACCAGCAACCATATAAAAAGCAGTATCATTGTATGAGTCAGTATAAACTCCACTCGACAAAACCAAAGAGAAACGATTGATACTTGCTTTCGATGAATCCAGTACCATAGATAAGCCGACACCTGGATTTACCTCATTGAAGTCATAATCCCTGTTAGTATGGTAACTTAGACCAAATATATCAAGCTCAACTCCTACATCCACTAAATCAGTTTTTGCAGGTGGAAGTGGTGGCTTCAACACCATTTCTGACTTTTCCAAAGCAGTCGCTTGGAGTGAGAGAACAAACATAGCAAAGGTGAGAACTTTTTTCATAATAACCCTAGCATACATCGCATTTCACAATGTCAAGATACTTGACTTCCTAAAAAAGCCCATAGGATACTCCCATGAGAAACTATGATAACGGCGGACTTTTAACCAAGAAAATGCTGGACGATGCTAAACTGAAAGCCAAGGAAAGCGGTTTTAAAGTCGGAGACGAAATTATAGTCAAGGCTAGTGGAAATCACGGAACTATTGTCTACGATTACAACTATATCGGTAACTTCGGTATCCTCAGAACTGATGGAAAGCATAAAGGAAGCATCATGTATCTCAGCCATTGGGAAATAAAAAAGTTGACTTCTAAAAATAGCCATTAGAATCCTAAGCATGAACACGCTGACCACCACCGAAAACGTCACCCTCGTCCAAGAAGCCCTCTCCAAGGTCTTCCCCTACGTCAACGTCACCCGCATGAACCTCGGAGGCGATGAACGCGCTTCTATCTACATCAACGTCTCCAAGCAACCAAAAGAAGCTTGGGCTAACAAAATCTTCCAAAACTCCCCCTTCGCTCAATTCTCACTCCATGCGGATGGAACCCTTGAACGTTTCTGCGGGTACAACACCCCAAAACTCCGCAAGTCCAAGGTCAAAGATATCCAGCACATGATCGCCAAACTCACCGAATGGAACAAGGTCGCTTGACTTCAACTGCAAAGCCATAGTATTCCTAACATCAACAAAGGACACACTATGATCGCAGAAATCACAAACATCGAAGCAAAAAACGGACGCATGCTCGTGGCTACCTACGAGGGTGCAGAATACTTGGTCAACGTACCCCGCTGGCGTCTGGAAGATAAACACTTTGAAGTCGGTCACTTGGTCGAAATCACCCCCCGCGATGGCGATCAATTCGCATATCTGTCAGAATAAAATTGACTTCCTCAATCACTTGATATGCTGCCGCTTATGAACACTAAGCACCATACCAACTTTCATACTAAAAAACAACTTGAGTCATTGTTCAAGGCTTGGAATGTTGATGCAGCCGTTCCAAGAAAAAATCAAATTACTACTATTATTTTCCCAAAAGAACACTTCAATGTTGCTAAAATCACTTATAGTGAACATAAAGCAACTTATGGCGAAAGACTATATAAACTAGTTATGTTTCATAAAGTCCCTTGACTCTACCAAGTAAGCCATAGGATAACCACCATGTTAGCCTACCAAATCACCGTCGTAGTAAGCTCCAGATAATCTGTTGACTTTCAACCAAAAGCCATAGAATACCGCTTATATGATTATCAAAAAATGCCTTCAGTGTAATAAAAAGCATAATCGTAAAAAGTTTTGCTCTAACAAATGCAAAGATAGGTTTCACAATGAAACTAATCCTAGGGGATACTTCAAACACCTAAAAAATGTAGATACAACCCACCCATACTCAGAAGACGCTTTTCTTTCAGGATAATCCATTGACTTTCGCCAAAAGACCATAGGATACTAGCATGAACACCACCAAGTACAAAACTTTCATCCGCTCCTGCACCGACTGGAAGTCGTTCGCCAAAGCCCGTAAGATCACTGACTCAACCAACCTCACCTATGAGGAAGCTCGACAACGCTGCGAGTGGTACAACGCTCAACGCACCAAACGTCAGATCAGCAAGGGAACCACCATGGAGTTCACCGCCGAATGAGCCACCTCGTTACGGTATATCATGTTACCGAAAAACGAAACGTCAAGAATATCCTCACCAAAGGCTTAGTACCAAAAATCGGACCAAGAAGCAAGTCAGCCAAAGAAAAAGAACCAAAAATCTACGCCTTCCCTGATATGACCTCAATGGAGGATGGAGTAACCAATTGGCTAGGTGATGAATTCATCCATCGTACATCACTCCTGGAGTTGTCAATACCCCAAGAATGGCTCACCCATCATGATATTCGCTGGGAAGTAACAATCAATAGAATTGTACCACCACAACATATCAAAGTCCTCATAGATGATATGGACGCTTGACTTCGCCAAACCATTGATAGGATGCTCAACATGAACAACAGCATCATCATCAAAGCCGCTGTCATCCAAAGCATCCTGTATCACAGCGGTTACAAAACCAATGGACAAGCCAACAAGTGGCTGAATGCTCGCATCGCCATCCTCAACCATCTCCGACTCAACCTCATGACCCCGAAAATGGTATGAAAAAGCCTCTCATCCTCACCCCACAAGTCACACAGATATCATACTGTGTGCCCATCCCATTGCAAGTCTTTCGTGATCGCTGTACCAATCCAACGTATGATCGTACCTGCAAGTACCTGGATGACAATACACCAGAAGGAATCAGCAATTTGGAAGTCAATGGACACTTCGGAGCAAACATCTTCGGACACTTCGGAGCAAACATCTTCTTCGATGCAGAGAATGATGAGGCAAAAGATGCATTTGTCAAGGTAATTCATGATTGCCTGACCATGCCAAAGAGGCAACTACCAAAACCCTATTGACTTTACCTAAGATGCCATAGGATACTGTCATGAACACCTACCTGATCCGCTACTGGAAACCTCGCAAGTATGACGAGCGTAAGCAGTACACCGTCAAGCACGAATCCATGGAAGGTGCGCTAGCCCAAGAGAAATCCAAGGTCGAAGATGCAGACTCCTACTCGTGGTGCATCGATAGCGAGCAGATCACTGGACAGTTCGATAGACTCCATGCTAACCAGCAGGGACAGATAGTCAAGGGCTAACTACCTCTTGACAACCGAGGGAAGCCTGATAAAGTACAAGGGGATACCCCCTCCAGACCCCCCTATAAACGGGTAAAAAAGCGGGTATTGACACGGGTAAAAAGGACTGTATTCTAGGGTACCCCCACCCCCCCGTAAAAGGGCCTCTGACAATAAACTGGCCCTTTTTAATATCCAGACCTTTTTTGTCTTTTACCCTCTAGGGTCTATTTGTAAAATTTTTTTTGCGGCCCTTTTTTAGTTTCCTAGGGATTTATTCTTTTTTTTTTCTTTAATCCTTAGTAAGATCCTCAAAGTTAAAATTAATAGTTTCGTTTTTGTTTATATTTTTTATAACATTGGAGACGCAGGAATCGAAACTATAGAGGGAGGCGAACTTCTTTTTATTTGTTTTATAGAGATTGAGGGCATTTTTTAGTTCATTATAATCAATACCGATATGATTAGCCATAGTGATAATCATTTGATTATTCATTTGCACGCAGGGTATATTTGAGCCTTTACTTTCGTTTTTATTTTTTGTAATAACGAAGACATTACATGGGTGATTGCAATAATTGAAGTATTTCCCATCATAGAAATAAAACCAAAAGTCTACTGGATAATTATGATCTATGCTAGGATTGGGGGTTTGTAAGAAGGCATTTTTTAATGTGGTAGCGTTTTTAC
>JACCDR012595216.1_pt1 | contig 18993 bp, 35 predicted proteins | sample 7446431 | NCBI WGS metagenome assembly JACCDR01 (sample SAMN15323443, study PRJNA562643) | freshwater metagenome | isolation source: river surface water | place: USA:Blue River Watershed | collected 2017-08-17
CTAAAAAGGAATTATGATGTCTAATTTTTATATAACTTTTGGTCAGAAATACAGGAGTATGACGCACCCAAGTTTCCCTAAAGCTCACCCTGATGGGTTTTTGGTTATAGTTGCGCCAACTTATGAAGAGGCCCGCGAGTATGCCTTCCGCCGATTAGGGGATAGGTGGTCGATGATTTACGAGCTCCGCCCTAACTCTCTCTTTTTTCCTTTGCAAGAATTAGGACGTTGGACTTACGAGAAACCTTAACTTTTATCTTGCTATGTTTTTTCTGTGGAGTTACTATAGAGTTAGCTTAAATGGAAGGAGCATCAATGATAGAAGGAAGACTGGTTCGTACCTCGCGTGGAGGTTATCAAGTTTTTATTGATGGGGAAATTTTAGACCCAGAAATTGGTTTAAGGTACATAAATCATAGCCCAGATGGATTTGCCTGGGGCTATCCTGGCTCCGGTCCATCACAGCTTGCATTTTCTATTTTGTTAAAACTCGCCGGTCGACGTTTTGCTTTTGAGCATTATGCTGACTTTAAGAGGGAGGTTATCGCTCTATTAAATGCGGATAAGCCTTTCCAGTTGTCAACAGAAGAGGTACAAGAATGGGTTAAGAGTAGGGAGCTCGTGGCAAATGTCTAATACTAGGGTGATGGATAGTGACGAGCTTGCTGCCGCTAAGGTCATTGAGCGGCACGCACGTTTATTTAATGTTAGCAGCGATGAGGACGTGGAGCGGTTAATAAAGTTCAATGACGCCATAGCAGATTTGCTATTTGATGCTCGTGTTGAGGAGTATATGTCTGCTACGGGTGTTGACATCGAAGAAGCTGGTGAGATTGTTTATAAAAGATTAGAGGAGACTGCAAGATAATGGCTGATCATTTACCTAAAAATATTAGAGATACTATCAGGAAGCTACGCAATGGTGCCAACGAAGAACAGCGTAAACTGATTGATATTCTGGACGTTTCGCTTGGCTCCATGGTGCCTGCTGTGTCTGATGGGATGATCCACGCGGAGTCTATGGTGACTAGCCGAGAGAGAAAGCCTATGGTGGTTATGAGGTGGGGTAACAATAAGGGTGAACTTAGCCCCATAGAGGCCCGCCAATTTGCACTTAGTGTTATCAATGCAGCAGAAGCTGCAGTGCAGGATGCTGCCATTTTTGACTTCATGATGACGCAATCTTCCAACTCTAAAGAGCAAGATGGCTATCGAATGATTGCTATGGTTCGCGATCATCGTAGAAAATTTGAAGATGAACAATAACGAACAGCCCGATTTTTATTATAGGGACGAGGTCCTTGATAACAAGGATTCAGGCTCAAAGACTTTATATGAGGTTAAAGTAGAGCCCTACAAAGATCAAAATGGCGAGTGGGTCATGATAATTGGTACCTATGATTACGACCGTGGATGGCGCAATCTTAAAGAGGTAAGTTGTAGTGACTATCATTTAGTAGGTCAACGTAAGGAGAAGATCAATATTATGGAAAATTTTAAGAAATTACCAAAGAAGTGGCTCGTCACCGGTATTGTTGTAGTCGGTCTGCTTATTGCCGCCTTCGGCATTTACGGCTATATGAATGGCCTGCAGAAGGGCGCAGTTGGTCGGGAGGTGCCTATCAGTCGATCATACGAGAGTATGAAATCAGAGCTTGACGCCTTCTTGTCCAAGGCTCGTGAGCAGGCTGGCGTAACTAAGGCCAATTCAACAGCGTTCGATAAGATTATGCTAGATGCTGTTTCCGGTCGATATCAAGGCAAGGAGGGAAGCCCTACAACAGCCCAGCCGGGCAGCGGCACTATGTTCTCTGCGATTGTCGAGCAGTATCCTGATTTGAGCGGTATCAACAATTCCTACAATCGATTGCTGGATACTATCAGTGAAGGCCGGACAGCCTTCAATAATGCACAGCATAAATTGCAAGATCAGTTGCGTGAGTATGATGTTTGGCGAAGTAGCGGGCTCTTTCATTCTTGGGCTCTACGCACTTTCATCGGAGTTCCTACAAACAACCTCGTAGCTGTTAACGAGCAGAAGTTAACAGGCCAAGCTGCCTACGATAAGATTTCCCGAGTAATTGTGTCTGGGCTAACTTCGGAAGCGTTTAACACTGGTACGCTTGAGGCCCAAGATTTCATGGGCAATTAAAATATGACAACTCGAAAAAAACAAATAATTGCGACAGCGGGACTCGGTGGCTTAAATGCCCTGAGTCTCGCTTCCCAGTGGGATACTATAACTCACACTAATTTGCCTACGCTTCTTGTCGTCGGTGTTTTGGTTCTGCCAGCGTGGTTGTTTGCCTACTGGCTTATCTGGTCAGAGCCAGTCAGGAAGAAGTAATGTTATCTGCATTTATATCTTTATTTATCAGTTTATCAATCGGTTTGGTGGCGTATCTTATTACAAGGAGGTCGAATGGCCCCACTAAGATTAGCGGCCGAGAGATTCTAATCGGCTCTGCAGTTTGTTTTGGAGTTCTTTTTACCACTAACCCTTTGATCGAAAATGCCATTATCAACTATAAAACTCAATATTTTGAGTATTATAACGGCTATGAAGTCGAGGCCGTGGATAAATCTATAACCTGTGAGCGTGACGGTGATTGTAAATTTACTTACGACTGCGATCCTTATTTGGCTACGGAGACTTACACCACCACAGATGAGGATGGCGACGTTCATTATCATACTCGCGTAGTCACAAAGTATCATGATTGCCCCTATGTTAAGACTGAACATGAGTATAAGGTTGTGACTACTTTGGGCGATTACCCGGTTGGCGGTAGGTTCATTGACGAAAAAGCCGAAAAGTGGCGAGATGAAGATATTTCTAGTGATATTCCAGTTGGACCACCGCTATTTTGGCTGGAAGCACGGGCTCGCATAGCTGCCGGTTTGAATGGTGGTGTCACTAAGCTGCACCCATATAAGAACTATCTACTGGCCAGTGATAAGACCATTTTAGATGCCTATAGCAAGGATATTGAGGATTATCTTGACAGTGGTTTGTTGCCAGATCATACCAGTAAATTCGAAGATCCTATTTATTCCTATTATCTGTCTGACAAGTTTCAGTTAGTTAAAGTTAACTCTGACTCTAAAGCTTGGAATGAGTCGTTGTCTCGATTGAACGGTTACTTTGGTAAAGAGCTCCAGGGCGACGTGCATATGGTTGCCATAGATGCGAATGTTGTTGGTGACAAAGATCGATATGCCCAGTCGTTGTTTGCTTACTGGAAGTCGGATCACTTCAAGAAGTATGCCTTACCGAAGAATTCTATAGGGATCGTTGTCGGCGTTAAAGATGGGGTTGTTGTGTGGTCGCGTGCGACGGGGGGTCTGCCGGTTGGGAATGAGGGTCTTATAAACGATCTGCAAACAAAGTTGGCCGGGACTAAGTTCGACCCTAACGAGTTGATAGGTACTCCGCATAAAAGTGGAGTGCTACAAGCTTTATTGTGGGGTGAACATAAATTCCAGCGTCCCTGTATGGAGTGTGTAGAGGAAAATCAAGATGGTTATAAGTATCTAAAGGCTGATATCTATGTAACAGGGGGTCAACGGCTTGCTATAGTCGTTATATCGAGCCTCTTGGCTGCTGGTATGTGGTATGGTTTTTTGGCATCAGATGATAGGTATAGGTAATAGACTATGAAAATTTATGTAACTTCCGACACTCATTTTGGACATAAGAAATTGATCGAGTGGGGTCGCGACCCTAATTTCGAGGAGCTTGAGCTTAGGAGCCATGAGAAGATCGGCGCTGATGATTATTTGATTCATCTTGGTGACTTTTGTATCGGCAAAGATGCTGAGCACCACGAAGTGTTTATGAAACGGTTGGCGCACGTCAAGCATAAGGTTTTGGTTAGGGGGAACCATGACCATAAAAGTAATGGTTGGTATCTTGAGCATGGATGGTCTGCGGTTGTTGACCAGATGGTCATGAATCTATTTGGAAAGACAGTTGTATTCTCCCACATTCCGGTCAGGCCAGCTAAGTGGTTTGCTATGGACTATAACGTCCATGGGCACACTCACGGTGATCATCATAGAGACTTCGAAGTTAGGGGTATATACGATCTTGATTTTCATCGTGAAGTAGCCATGGAGCTGACTAAGTACCGTCCTATTCTTATGACAAAGACGTTCCTAGAGGATGGTAGATTTTCGACTTGATTATAAATCTATTCGAGTTACTATATGATTACGTTTAGGGGAAAACTATGAAGATAATGAATAAAGACTATCCGATCTTTGGGGGTACTAAGCCTCGGCTTCATGCCGAAGTTAAAGACCACATTGAAAAGTCTGAATTCCATGAGCAGTATACGATTGCTTTAGAGAGGTTGTTGACTTGTTATAAGCATCGCGTGTTGAGAGCAAGTATTCTTGACCATATTTGGTCTAATTCACGTCTTCAGGTTCAGCTCGCTAAAATTGCCCCCGAGGCAAAGATGGAGCCGTGTTGGTACGCCTTCCGCGGGGCCACTATTGGTATCTGTAGGGCGTCAAAGGACATGTCGTTTGTGGTTTTGGCTATTAGAGATGAAATTATCTCTGCAGGCGGTGTATTTTTGGATGCAGAGATTCACGATGGCAAACATGGTATAGACGGCATATCTCTGCACTATGATATCCATACTGCGAAGGATGCGGTTAATGGTGATATATCGGAAGAGCAACATGAAGCTTATTTGAAGGCGGTTGCTATCTGTCTTGGCACTATTGTTCCTACATTCCTAGAGTTTGCTGAGGTCGAAACAGTTGTCCTCAGCGCTGTGGGTGATAAACAGCGTAGGGCTAAAGTTGACGGCGAGAAGTACATTACAGATATTTTGGGCGATGTTGAAATTGTAGACTCTGGTTGGTACCGCACGCTTGTCAGAGATGGCGATTTCGGCGTTTCTGGCCACTTCCGGCTACAACCCTATGGGCCGCTCAATTCGTTGCGTAAGCTTATTTGGATTAAGGATTTTGTGAAGCATGGTTACGTTCGTAAGGCGAAGATTGAGCGGGGCAAGGAATAAATGCTGCAACATATAGTCCAGTCTAATTTGATTGAGGGTATAGATGATCCTAATGAGGATGCACAATCTATAGAAGCTTGGGCTTGGTTGTTGGATCAGTCATCTCTTGACCATAATGTCATTCGGAAGGTTCAAGAGATAATTACGAAAAATCAGCCCGAGTTGAAGTCTAACCAGAGAGGGTACTATCGTGATGAGGATAGGGTTATACCTTTTATCCGAGACATGTCTGATGGTTCTATCGAACGGGTTATGCCTCCGTGGACGCTTGTAAAGGGGCTCATGGATAATTGGCTGCTTGATTATAGGAGCCTAGGGCCAAAGGATGCCCATATACGCTTCGAGCGTATTCACCCATTCGTAGATGGAAATGGGCGGACCGGGCGTATGCTTATGTGGTGGCATGAGCGTATGCTCGGTCTGGAACCAACATTAATTAAGGCCGAAGAGAAGGAGAAGTATTATGAGTGGTTTAGAGACTAAAAAAGACTCTACAAAAAATGAGGAGAAGGAACACCGTCCGTTCTTTGCTATGAGGGGGTTTAAGGTATTCGTTATCATTACTGTTCTTGGTAGCTTTATCTTGAATATCCATACGGCCTTTGTGTCTAGTAATCTTGATACCCTTAGATTCCTAATTGTGTCTGGGTTTGCTTTGGCTGCCCTATGGTTCCTATTGTATCTAGCTGTTGATGCGGCTAATACTCGGCTTCATAAGGAGATGCATCTTCTCCTCAGGGCACATGGTGAATACATTGAGAGTGTTCTTGAGACCATTGAGGGTGCTGCTAAGGCTCAAGAAGAAGATGCGAAAGCTGCAGCCGCTCAGAAGGCTGTTAAGACGCCCGCTGAGAAGAAAGCTTCTGCCAAGAAACAGCCAGCAAAGAAGAAAACATCGAGCAAGGTCATCTCTGATATTAAAGAGTAGTTGGATTGACTTTTGGGCAGTTTGGAGTTACTCTATAGTTAGCGTTTTTTATTTGGAAGGAGTATAGAAATGGCAGAAGCCATAAATGAAAAGATAGACCGCGAAGCGGAGATTGCTCGCGTTGAGACTGAGAAATTGGCTAAACGCGGTCTTGGGCTAACCATCCGAAAAGATGAGGATTTAGTCGAGGCTACGGACATGCTTTCTCAAATCAAGACGGCTACTAAAAGTATAAAAGCTAAGAAGGACGCTATAATTGTTCCTGCTAATGCTGCTATTAAAGCCGTCCGTGATTTGTTTAGGCCTGCTGAGGATTCTTTAAAACAGGCAGAGTCTTCTATCAAGGATTCTATGCTTAAATATCAAATGCGCGTTGAAGCAAGAGCAGCGAAAAAGGCGGACACTATCGAGAAGGCTGTCGATGATGGAGACATTAGCCTTGCTGAAGGCATGACAAAACTCGGTAGTATTAAGCAGGCACCCACTAATGTAAAAGCTGCCGCTGGCAGTGTCTCATTCAGAGAGGGGCCACGAAAAATTAGAATTACCGATCCGGCTTTGCTCCCTGGCAGGTATCTCGTTCATCCTAAGGTCGTGGAGGCATTGCGCCTAGCGGTTTCAGAAGATGTTTTGAAGAACAACGAGCCTTGCCCACCAGGAGCTGAAGTCTATCGTGAGAAACAAGTAGCAGGGAGGACTAATACTTAATGCCTGGAAAATCTGGACGACAATTAACCGAAGAATACATGGTACGGCTTAATCTTGAAGATAGTAAAGAGCTGCAGGATCTGGCTAAAGACCTAAAACTGCCGCCGACTACTGTTGCCCGTATGCTAGTTCAATTTGGCCTTAATAGGCAGAAAGAGTTCAAAGCTAGGCTTGAACTGTAAGGATGCATGAATACTGTAGCTAATGATTTTGATCACCTTGTTGGTTCGTTACAAAACCCTTTAGTCTCAGGCATAATGCGTATAACGCAAGGTAATCCTGGCGCTATAACCGCTGTTACCGAAGTGATTAAGGCCGCAGGACTTAATCGGGGTTCCGAAGTTGTTAAGATGTTTGACGACATTAAGATGTATGGTCCCAATATCTGGTTAGGCTATAAAGATATCTGCGGCGAAGACCCGGTCAAACTTCTATCCAAGTTGGAGAATGACGAGATCGCTTCTGATGTTGAAGCTTTGCATTATTCCGACTATAAGCGAGGAAATGCTTAATGCTCGAAAAGTTTAATGAAATAGGGGATACGCTACTACTCATTGCCTGTACTGCTGTGGCAATTTATTTAACAGTTTCTGCAACTTTTGGTAGTGAGCACACTGACTGGAATCGATTGGCCCTCGGTATGATTATTATGCTTGGTGTGCGAGCCGCTAGGAAGGAGCGATAAATGGTAAAGACCGCATTAGTCACTGGTTTTACGGGCCAAGATGGATCGTTTTTAACAAAGCTACTACTGGATAAGGGGTATCATGTTGTCGGCCTTGTCCGTCGTGTTAGCACAGAGCCACCTCATCGCGTTCGGGGCCGCTTTAATTTTAGTGATGCGATTGCTAGTGGGCGACTAACTTTAGAGATGGGTGATTTGCTGTCTACTGATTCATTGATCAGTGTGATAAATAAGCACCGACCTCAAGAGATTTACAACTTGGCTGCACAGTCAGATGTTCATATCAGTTTTATGCAGCCTGAGTTTACCATCCAAGCAACGTTTATGGGTTTGGTTAATTTGGTTACCGCGCTTGAGGCTGTTGAGAATGTTTCTGCTCATAGTGAGCGTCCGTATAAGTGGAAGCTCTACCAAGCATCCACGAGCGAGATGTTTGGTGATCAGAAAAATGAGATGGACGAAAATACAATTTTCTTGCCTAATAGTCCATATTCTATCTCGAAAGCTGCAGCGCATTATTACTGTAGGTATAAGCGCACACAGGGCAAGTTTGTATCGTGCGGTATTCTATTTAACCATGAGTCTGAGATTCGTGGAGGCAACTTTGTTACACAAAAGATTGCTCGCAAGGTCGCTGAGCTCTATCACTGGATTAATTCAGAGCAGTTCGATAATACAGTGGGGCCTTTTAAGATAAGGATGACAACTGGGCCAGTTGTTTTAGAACTAGGCAACCTTGACTCTGTTCGTGATTGGGGCTACGCAGGTGATTATGTAGAAGCTATGCATGCTATGCTGCAGCAGGAGATGCCTGACGATTTTGTTGTCGGTACTGGCGTTACGCATACTGTTCGTGAGTTTGTCGAAGCTGCTCTCCGGGCGATTGATAAAGAGATAGTCTGGAAGGGCGAAGGCAAAGATACTCGTGGGTATGTTGATGGTGAGTTGTTTGTTGTGGTTAGCGATCGGTATTGGCGTCCTGTTGATGTACGTTTTTTGAAAGGTGATGCTCGTAAGGCTGCAAATGTTTTGGGCTGGAAACCAGAAACCACTTTTGATGAGTTGGTAGATATTATGGTTAAGGCCCAGATAGAAAGGCTGAACAATGGATAGCAAATTGTTTTGGGCATGGATGGTTATGAATGGCCAATGCACTTCGGCAGAGGCTATGCTCGCCGATCAGAAGTTGGTTGGTCAAACGATGCCTGATGATATTGATGAATTTGTCGAGGTCATCCGTAAAGCAGTAAGGGAGGCCCGTCGTGAGCTATAGTATTAGTTTGGCGAATAACGGCGTACCCGTGGAGGTTAAGAGCCACGAAGAAGGTAGCACTTTTGCTCTTGGCGGTATAACTACGGCGGAGTTGGATATCACATATAACTACGCTTGGTTTTTTTATCATTTTTTAGATGAAAAAGATGGCATTAGATGGTTATATGGTAAGGCCGCGAAGGATTGTATTAACAAACTTGAGGAGGCTGTTCGTGTTTTATCGGACAATCCGCACACTCATGGGGATGAATCATACCCTAAAAGCGACGAGGGCTTGGCTAAGTTTAAGGGTAGGGCATACTTGCGTAAGCAAGGGGGATACTGGTGCCCTACTCCCGGCAATGCCGGGCACGCTCTAGCAATATTACTTGAATGGGCAAAGCAGCACCCTGATGCTGTATTTGAAGGAGACTGATATGTCTGATCTGGAAGGGGCAAAGAACGAAGTTATTAATCTAATGCGAACTATGGCACAAGTTTTTATCTCTGATGAGCAGTATTTTGAAAATCTTGAAGACGCCGATAGACTCGTCAAGGAACAGATGGAAGAAGACGGGGAGGTACAGATGGCCTTCTTGTTGCATGGCCGTAAGCGGGACCCGGCACCCGATGATAAGGATATCTTCTCTGTAACCATAGCTGTAATGGCTGACTGGCCTGAGGATATCGCTGATCGTAAAGAAGAAGTGATGATGGGCCTTGGTGCCGAATGGGTCGATAAGAATCCTGATCAGATGTTGGTGCAGATTGTTCAAGTTGGCGAAGCATGGGTTTCAATGTCTAAAACAAAAGACGAAGCTAGAACCACGGTTCCTAGCAAGGACCCTAATCGTATCGAATGTATTACTGTTAGCACAGCGAGCATTGACCAACGGACGTCGCAGATATTATATGAGATCATTCGTAATGAAGACGGAAGTTACAAAGAGCTCAAGACTAAGATGAAGGTACTTTACGACCCTAACGACACCAAGAATTCTTCTGTCAGCTATCTAATCCTAGGAATATATAAGGGTTACTTCTTGGCATCTGATAAGGCAGAGGCTAAAAAAGAAGAGGAAGATATTAAGTCAGAGTAATGGCTGAGTCTTTCGATCGTGGAAGAGATTGGGAGCGTAAGGTATTCAAACTTATGCGTAGCATCTTAAAGGTAGATGTTAAGCGTGATAGTCGTTCTGGTGCTGGTGCAGTTCACAAAGCCGATGGGCGTGATCAGTTCGCTAAAGTGCCGCTGTTTGTTGAGTGCAAGGACCAAGAACGTCTGAATGTTAAAAAAGATTGGCGTATGGCTGATGCTAAGGCTAGCTATGGCCAAGCGTCGGTTGTTGTCTTCCCAGATAACGAAGAGACTTTGTGTGTCATGCGCTTCTCTGACTTGTTGCATTTTATACGATCAGAGTGGGACTGGAAGGAGGCTGCTGATGATCTTAGAAAGCCTAACAGTGTAACTGTAGATACAATTAAGGACAATGGACATACTCTATCAGCCGTGGACCTACAGGATATAGTAGCCAAGAAAAAATCTATTTCAGACGTTAAAGAGTGCGCAAATGGTCATATCGTGGACGATTATGGATACTGCATGCAGAAGGGCTGCAAATTTAGCCGGGGCTATAGAGCACCTAAAGGGAAAAAGTAATGAGCGAAGTATTTTTAGAACAAGAAACGTCAATGGTTTGTGTTAAATGTGGTGAGACATTAGGGCTCTGTGAATGTCCTGATATGGATGAGCGTTTAGCTGAGCTCAGTAAAATGGGCCATATGACATTTAGGATATGTCTTAATTGTAATAAGCATTATGCTCGGCATGATTGCGATAGACCATTATGGGGCTATAGCCACAATATGCAGGAGTGGCCAGAGGCTAATGAGTTACAGCGGTTAGTTGATGAGGCTAATAAAGATGGTAATCGCTGATCTTCCAATTGAGACTATTATAGAGCGGTACGCTAAAGAGTATAAGGCTGCCTTGCTGCCAGATGGTCTTAAGTATGGCGAGCCCGGTGATTGTTTCGATTACTGCACCCTTCTTGTACTGAACAATCCAGAGTACACATATGTCGAGGGGGTGGCTAGTGACCCCAAAACTGGCAATTGGCTAGTTCATTCATGGATTACTGATGGCGTTCACGCCTTTGACCCTACTTGGCGTACTACTAAAAATGATACTGGTGAGTATGTAGTAATGCCTTCGAAGTATTATGGCATCCCGTTTAAGCGTATGGATCTTTTTGAGTTCATTGCGAAGACTAAAATGAAGAGTGTATTACACAATCGCGGTCTTGCTCCGGAACTATTCCAGAGGATGATTAGAGAACATCAAATAATTGGAGAGGTGATCGTATGAGACCGAAAATTACAGTGCTCGTTGCTGCTCGTAAGGACAGCAAATACTTAGCAAAATTTTTGCATAACTATGCGAACAAGACTATTGAAGACGGCAGTATTGAGTTGTTAGTTATGATGAGTGCCCAAGATACTTGGAATAAAGAAATCGTTACTGATTTCATGGATAGGGGTGTTAGATTTTTTGAAGAGAATAAGGGATGGGGCCGAAACGGTTTGCACCTTTATTATGAAATGATGATGCCATTCGCTAATGGTGATTGGGTTATTTATTTTTGTGAAGACCATAATATTGTGCAGTATGGCTGGAACAAAATTATTGAACAGGTTATATCAGGGCGCAAGCTGGATGCTTCTAGTCCGTATGTGCTCGTTCCTGGCTGGGACAACACGGGTAGTATGAACCATGTTTTGAGTCGAGGGTATATTGACGCTGTTGGCATTTCTCATCATGGTAATCTTGATAGTTATATCAATCATGTAAGCCCTATGATACCTGGAAACCATATCGTACCATTACCGGTTTTGTTCCATGATTTTACGCATGACGGCGATCTTATGGACCCAGAGAATTCACGGGTTAAACTAAGCGAAGAGGGTATGGCTTTGCCAGCATGGGACAGCCCTGAAGTCCGAGGGTGGATTCAAAAAGATGCGGATAAATTAAATGTCGTGATAAGGAGCTATAAATAATGGATTACTCTGGTAAAAGGGTTGCGCTGACAGGTGCTGATGGATTTATAGGGTGGGCTCTAAAGGACAGACTGAGTAAGCTAGGCGCTGAGGTTATTGTGCTTCGCGGTGATACAAGAATGAAAGAAACTTTTGACCCTATTGATTTTAGTTATGATTATATTTTTCATTTTGCTGCCCCTAGCAGCCAGGTGCTGTTCAAAAGAGAGCCAGCCTATTGTATTGAATCAACGCTGAAAGGATTTATGAATGCTGCATCTGCAGCTAAGATGCATGGTGTACGGCTAGTATACCCAAGCACTGGTCTTTTGAGCATGATTAGCAACCCCGAAGACAAAGATCATCCTGAGCTCGTAAGCGCTATTAAGGCAATTGACGACAATCTGTATGCTAGGTGTAAACGTATCTGCGAGGACTGGGCGCTCGGTAATGCTATGGATTCTATTGGTCTAAGGATATTTGCAACGTATGGGCCCGGAGAGGGACATAAGCGTGACTATGCGAGTGTTCCATATTTGTTCGCTAGAGATATGGCTAACGGCAAGTCTCCTGTTATTTTTGGTGACGGTGGGCAGGTTAGAGATTTTATTTATATTGACGATACCGTAGAGGCCATAGTTACTCTGGCCGAACTTTGTGGCGACTCCATTGTGGACATTGGTTCAGGTGAGCAAATTAGTTTTAACGCGATAGTGGATATTATTAATGATATTCTTGGCACCGATATATCTGCGACTTATGTTGATAAGCCGGGCGGGTATGTTAATGAGACGTCTGCAGATCCTGCAGCGCTCCGTCGCTTCTATATTCCCCGAACTGATATGGCTGCGGGTCTGCGGTCTGTAATCGTGGAGGTCAAAGAATGAGAGCCATTTGCACGACTACGATCAATCCACCTACTGAAGCCCTTGAGCTGTTTTTGGGTATTGCTAAGAAGAATGACTGGAAGCTTTATATTGCTGGGGACCTTAAGACCCCTCACGGTGATTACTACAAAATGCAGGAGGAAAATCCTGAGCATGTTGTATATCTACCACCTGCAGCGCAGGAGACTATGAACCAGGAGTTGTCGGATGCTATTGGCTGGAAATGTATTCAGCGCCGTAACTTCGCTATCCTTGCGGCTTATAAGGATGGGGCGGACGTTCTGGCTTTGGTGGATGACGATAACATTCCTTACGATTTTTGGGGTGAAGATTTAGCCATTGGTAAAGACGTCGAGGTGCCTCAGTATTGCACGGATCAAGTAGTGTGTGATCCCCTAGCTCGATATAGCTCTAAAATCTGGCATCGCGGTTTTCCGGTGCAGTTGTTGAAAAATAAAGGTGATCTTGCCGTTAAGCAAGGATATGTTATGAATGTTCTTGTTCAGGCGGATTTATGGAACGGTGATCCAGATGTTGATGCTATATGTCGTATAGCAGAGTCTCCCGAAGTTCATTTTGATGTAGCGTTTCCGCATACATCAAATAAACCGATGCCTTTCAACAGCCAGAATACATTCATTAGTCGAGAGATTGTACCCTTCTATTTTCTGTTCCCTCACATTGGTAGGATGGATGATATTTGGGCTGCCTATGCCATCCAGAAGACATTTCCAGAGTCTGTAATGTTCGGGGTACCATCGGTATACCAAGAGCGTAACCCGCATGATCTTGTTAAGGATCTTGAGGCTGAGATGATTGGTTATCGCCATACTCTAGATTTTGTAACTGATTTATTTAATCCGAACAATCCACTAGAGGTAGTGCTTAAACACTACTTACCGGAGGAGTCGTTCAAGGCCTATGAGATTTGGCGTAGCCTTTTTTAGTAAACATGTGATTACTGGAGATGGTATAATTTTCTCATGGTGAAAGATAAAGATGAGCAACAGCCCGAGGCGGTTATTACAGGGAAGAATATCGATCCTGCTATGGTCTATGCCTTTGGCGCTGATGGTAATTTGGCTTTTTTAGTGCGTATTACTCGCGATCCTATAAGTAAGGAGCCGTTAAATGCCTCATCTATGTTCTTTGTTTTTGAGTCTAAATATCCACAACCGTATTTGGCTCACGTTGACGCGGTTGTAGGTGATAATATTCGACGCGTTCGTCGAGTAAGCGAGCCAGATCGAACTGCATTTATGAATTGGTTAATGAGTTACTGTTAGAAAGGGAACACATGCCTGATACTGAAAATTTAGCCTCTCTTAAGCCTGCGGATTATAATCCTCGGAAGATATCTCGTCATGATTTCGAGAGTCTTATAAAATCCATTGGTGGATTTGGTGATTTGTCTGGGCTTGTTTATAACAGACGCACTAAGAATATTGTCGGTGGCCACCAGCGCAAGGAAGCGTATCAGCAGGAGGGCGGCGAGATTGAGATCACTGAGTCTCTCGAATCTCCCAACTCAGTAGGCACTGTGGCCCGAGGATATGTGGTTATCGCTGATGAAAAATTCACTTATCGAGTCGTCGATTGGCCTGAGGAAAAAGAGAAGTTAGCTAACTTGGCAGCTAATCGCGTCAGTGGTGAGTGGGATGATGATAAGCTCGCGGAACTTATTTATTCGATCAAAGATGATCCTCAAATTAATCTTAGTGGTTTTAGCGATAAAGAGATTACCGAAATTCTGGCTACGGTTAGCGATGTTGGTGAGGGTGTTGATGATGCCGACCTTACACCTCCCGATCCAGAGAATACTATCACTAAGGTAGGTGATTTATGGCAGCTTGGTGAGCATCGGTTGCTTTGTGGCGATAGCCGTAGTCTAGACGACTTTACAGAACTCATGGGCGGTCGGCGGGCTAGTATGGTGTTCACTGATCCACCTTATAACATTGGTTATGAAGGCGGCATGGGAGGTGACGGCAAGAAACACAAACGTCGCAAGATTGCTAACGATAAAATGTCTGGGGACGATTTTTTTGAATTCTTGAATGATGTTTGTAGGAACCTGCTTACTTTTGCTGATGGTGCGTTTTATGTATGTATGTCATCGAGTGAACTACATACTTTGTTCCGTGCTTTTACAGAGAATGGCGGCCACTGGCAAACTTACATTATCTGGGCTAAGCAGAATTTTACGCTTGGACGTTCAGATTATCAGCACCAGTATGAGCCTATTTTGTATGGTGTGAGTGACATTGAGGCTGCGAAGTTTGAGGACCCAGAACTACAAGTAGACGCTTTGCCTATTTTGTATGGGTACAATAAACACGATTGGTATGGCGGGCGCAAGCAGGGTGACGTTTGGATGGTAGATCGCCCAACTAAATCCCCTGACCATCCAACTGAAAAGCCTGTAACGCTGCCTATTCGAGCCATTCGTAATTCTAGCCAGAGGGGTGAGATTGTCATTGATGCCTTTTTGGGCTCAGGCACCACGCTCATTGCCGCTGAGTATGTTCAGCGTGTTTGTTATGGTATGGAGCTTGATCCGGCCTACTGTGATGTTATTGTGCGACGTTGGGAACACCTAACTGGCAAGAAGGCTGAGTTGGTCAAGAATATCCGCGAGAGTAGCGACTCCGACGATGAACGATAAAGAATATGCCGAGACAAAAGAGCGATTAGAAAAGTATCTGACCAAGTGGCATGCCCTATTAGGCATGGGTCATTATTTTCTTAAGTATAACTATGTTCGAGAGACTTGCCAGCGTGACGATGATATAGCTGCAGAGACCTCTTCTACATGGGAGTATCGCCGTGCATCTATTACTTGGTACATGCCTAAACTGCTATCCCTCACAGACGAAGAGATTGAGAATTTTGTAGTTCATGAGTTCTGTCATGTAATGATGTCTCCTATAACTCAAAATGCGCCCGAGGATCATTCTGAGCAGGTTGAACTTGCTACTGAGAATTTCGCAGTTGCTCTTGTGGCCGTTCATAATAAAGAGGAAGTCTTAGAATTTCAAACTGATCGTGTACCTCTAAAAAGAGATGTTTAGTTATTTTATAGTTACTATTAGTTTCGTTTGATGCTAACATAGCCAACACAAGGTTTTGGAAGGAGCCATGAAAGAGATAGAAAAAACGTACTATGTGACGATGCGTGTAGCAGATATGGATGGCTCCTATGTGCCTTCTGTTGACCGTAATTGTAAGGATTGTGGATGCCCGGTCGCTGTTAGCGCAAAAATGGTTCACCTAGCCGATCAAGCGGCGGGCATAGTTTGTTTGCCGTGTGTTATGGAGCAGCGAAACAAATCTAAAAATGAGATCATCAAAGAGAATATTGAGAGTACGATTAACGTTTTAGTAGAAGACATTGAGGAGAAATTATGAAAAAAATAAACAGCAAATTGCTTAATTGGGCCTCTATCATCGAGGACAATACTCTTGAGCAGGCTAAGTTAACGAGCAGCATGCCTTTTGTGCAACCACACTTAGCTCTTATGCCCGACGCGCACCTTGGCAAGGGTGCTACTGTGGGCTCTGTTATCCCTACGGTGGGGGCGATTATGCCTGCAGCTGTGGGTGTTGATATTGGTTGCGGCATGATAGCTCTTCGTACACAGTTTAAGAAGAAGGACCTTGATGGCAAAGATTTGAGTGCCCTGCGTAAAAGCATCGAACAGGCCATACCCCTATCGGCTGGCGCTTATAATTCAAAGTCTAGTATTGGTGAGGGCACTAGCGTGGCCGGTCGTATTCAGACCCTTGTTGATGCTGCAGGTGAACGTTTAGATTTCTATGACGATCTTTGTAGGACAAACTGGCGCTATCATCTCGGTACGCTAGGGTCAGGCAATCATTTTATTGAGGTTACCTTAGACGAGAATGATCGTGTGTGGTTGTTTTTGCACTCTGGTTCGCGAGGTATCGGAAACGCCATTGCCACTCACCATATCAAAGTAGCGCAAGAGCTGATGGACAAGTTTTATATTAAGCTAGCAGACCCCGATCTATCGTACCTTGTCGAGGGCACTCCCGAGTTTGATCTATACATCCGCGACCTTAACTGGGCACAGAAGTTTGCTCTACTTAACCGCGAAGAGATGATGGATAGAGTCGTTAAGTGCTTTGCTAAATTTATGAGTGTTACTACTAAGGAGATCGACCGGCAGGAAGTTATTAATTGCCACCATAACTTTACGAAGAAAGAGCACCACATGGGGCGAGACGTTTGGTTGAGCCGTAAGGGCGCTATTAATGCGGAAGAGGGTCGTATGGGCCTTATTCCTGGGTCCATGGGTACCGCCAGCTATGTTGTTATCGGTAAGGGCAATAAGCCTTCATTTAATTCTAGCCCGCATGGTGCCGGAAGAGTTTGGGGGCGCAAAAAGGCTGCAGCCCACTTTACGATTGACGACTTAGATAAGGCAATGGTAGGCATTGAGTACAATCGCTCAGAGGCTTTCTTAGATGAGATCCCTGATGCGTATAAAGATATTGATGTTGTTATGGACGATGCCTCTGATTTGGTTGAGATTGTACATACTCTTCATCAGATTGTGAACGTTAAGGGAGATTAGCATGGCCACCACTAAAAAAGCCGATCATCGATTAGTACAGCCGCGACCAGAGCATTACAAAACTCGTGTTCGTGAAGACGGTATCGAGGAACAGGTTTTGTGTGGCCCGTATTCTCTCGCTCAACGCAATAAATATTTTAGCGTAATGATCGGTCTATATATGACTCGTCATCCAAGGGCTTCACATAAGCAAGCTAAAAGCGCTGTATTTACTAGATGGCGCAACTTGGTATTTGCAACCATTGGCGATGAGTATGTGCCAGTAACTAACGTTAAGGAGGCAAAGGATGCCGTCAAACTTTATAAATCCGTCGGGTCGACGGAAACTCCACAGTAACTTAGTCGAGTCTCTCGATAATATTATGGGTTATGACAAGGTGGGCTATAAGACCTATTCAGATACGCTTGATGACGTTGCCAATCTCATTCTAGAGCTTAAGTGTGAGCAGATTGGCCTACATCATTGCTGGAAGGATGTGACTGCCAACTATACATACGCTACCTTCCCGCCTCAATTTCCTGCGAAGACGCGTCAATGTGAAAACTGTGGCTGTATTGAAGTAGAGGTTGTTAAGCAGCGTGAAATAAGAGTGTGGGAAAAGAAGTCAGATATTGACGGGGTTAGGCCGTGAATTGGGACGTGTTTTTCGGGACTATTATGTGTTGTGTAATGCTCGGCAGCTTTATGTATGCTTTAGTTTTGTTTTTTGATGGCAAATATAAGAAGGGCATATTCTTCATTGTCATGGCTTGCATACTGTTGGCTGTGTTGTTGGGCGTAATGGCTCATTCTATAGAGCAAAGTTATAGGAGTATCTATGAGTAGGATCAAAGCGTACAGGAGAGTCGTTGATCGAAGCTTCCCAGGCCCTGTGGTGGATTACTTTTACCTAACTAAGGTAGATGGTCGTGATTGGGCCGCAGACATTAAAGATGAATCTGCTGAAGGCTGGGGGGAGGAATTTAAGTGGGATGATAATCCCTGTGGTATGAGCCTCCATCCTGATGAAATTGAAGATCTCTTAGCTGATGCGGACGAGATTGGATATATCGAAAATGGCAAACTGCATATTACTAAGCGTTGGCGCGTCCCCACAGCTTATGGGTACAACGCCTCCTACGAGCCCGTCGTTACTAATTGGCGTGTGGTTGGAAAGGGCATAGATATCGATGATGAGTAAGGTGCGTGATCTCTTTAAGATAGCTGTGCAGGTCTATTCTGATAAAAATTATAGTTTTTTTCAGCTGGCCATCTACTCCGCTCTGATAGTGTTTGCCGTAAAGGATATATGGGCAGCCCTAAGTGTGGTTGTATTCTTTTTGGTGACCGGTGTGGCTGGAGTCGCCATTGCTGCAGTTGAACACAAATTTTTTAAGAAAGGGGATAAACAATGAATAAGCATGAAGTGGATAAAGCCCTAGAAGATGGGGTTAGGAACGGTGTTTTTGAAGTAGCCGAGGAGAACGATAAGCCTGGCCAAACTCGTTATAAGCTAACAGATTATGGTAGTGTTGAGGCTCAGCGTACAATCTCAGAGAATGGGCTACCTTTCATGCTCATGCTGCACGCCAGCCATGCTATTAAGCAAGGTAAAGAAACAACCGTAAATGAGATGACCATCGAAATTCTGAAGGATTTTCCTAATGAGTTAAGACGCAAGGCCAAAGAGAATTTTAAGAATTTTCTAGATGCATATGGCGGGTGTAGCGCTGAACAATATTTTGAAGAGTGCAGAAAGGCCGGGTTATAGTATGCCGTTACTGAATTACACTACTAAGATCAACGCAGACAAGTCGGTGGCCGAAATTAGTCGAGCTCTCGCTAAGGTTGGTGCTCGCCGTGTTATGTATGAGTATGAC
>JACCDR010626620.1_pt1 | contig 18992 bp, 2 predicted proteins | sample 7446431 | NCBI WGS metagenome assembly JACCDR01 (sample SAMN15323443, study PRJNA562643) | freshwater metagenome | isolation source: river surface water | place: USA:Blue River Watershed | collected 2017-08-17
ACAGCGATGAGGGGTTTTGCACTTCAGCGCAGAGCACTGGGCATTGCGTTTTTGACCACTACCGGGCGCTGGCGCAGTGCGCACTACCTGTCGGCGTGAATGTGGACAAGTACATGAACTGGGTAGCAAAGGATGCGCGGAAGAATGGACATTCCTCGATATACCTGAAGATGGCTGGAATTCCGCTGACGCCTGACGAGGCGCAACAAGGCGCAGGAATACAAAGAAAGGATGAAATATAGCGATGGGAGACATACTTGATGGGATAGCACGCATTCGCATGGAATTTATGGCGGCGAACCTGAAGCCGCCAACAGCGATTTTTCTAGAGTCGCACGAAGAAGGAATGCAGTTCATCTCGGCGGTTAGGCAAACAAACCGATGGGTTTCCATGGCTGGGAGTCCTTCCCTCGGGCGGCCCGTCGAAATGGCGGACGGCTCGGTATGGATGGAGATGGAGGTTATGGGCACAAAGGTTCGGTGGCCAGCGAACAGGATTGCAACGCGAGATGGATCGTGGAGTTACTCCTAACGCCGGCACCGTTACAGACGCGATGCAATATCCGATGCCTTCGGGTTGAAATAAACCAAAGCCTGTGACGTATTCGACCAACCGAAGACCTTGCATAACTCAAGGATGTGGATCTTCTTCGCCATCCATGTGGCCGCAGTATGCCTCGAATCGTGAAAAACAAAGCCATCAAGCCCCGCCCTCTGCCGGTACTTCCTGAACATCGCATCAAGCGACGCGGCTTTGAGGCCAAAGACCAGCAGAGGATCGAAGCCGCGCATCTTGTCGATCAGGCGCTTGGCCTTTGGCGTCAGCGGAACATCGCGCGGGACCGTCTTGGTAGTCGTCAGGACGGCGTGCGCCGGGTGTATCTGCCCCCATGTCAGGCCGCATAACTCTCCGGCCCGCATGCCGGTCCTGAGCGCCACCAGAAAGCACACAGCAACGGACTGCGCCACCGTTCGCACCGGAACCCCAGGTTGGTAGCCCATCACCGCTAGCATCTTGCGTATCTGCGCCCGCGTGATGACCACTTCACGGTGCCGTGGTTCCTTTGGCTTCCGCACGTCCTTGCACGGGTTGGCAGCGATCCAGCGCCACTCGCGCCGCGCCTCTTCAAGCACGGCCGAGAGCAAGGAAAACTCCCGCAGCACCGTCCCGGCACCAACTGTTTTGAGGCGAACGTCCCGCCAGATACCGAGCTTATCTGGCGTCAATTCCCCAATCGATTCCCCAATGGGTAAATTCTTGTCGCGCAGGAACGCATCGATGCGGATTTCCTCCCATCGGCGCCCGCGCTTGGTAGGTGAAACGTCGCTGGCGTACCGCCGAAGCGCATCACCAAGGGTATGCTTTTGGTCGGGCGGTAGATTCGCTCTCGCGCGGATCTCGGTTTCGCGCCGTGCCGCCCAGGACTCGGCTTCGCGTTTTGTGCGGAACGTCCCGGAATCGCGGACTCCCTTGATGGCAACTTGCGCGCGGTAGCCCGAGCGATAGGGCTTGATGTAGGCCAACGTGGGGAAATTCGTTCGTAAATTGTGGGGAAAATGCGTGGAATTGCTGCGCATTTTGCCGCCACTTCTGTTTCATGGCAAGACAAATTCCCTTTGATTTGAAACGATTTGCGCATTGCACGCATCAATAATTCAGCAGTGATGGTGCCCCCGACCGGAATCGACGATCACGTAGCTGCGCGGCTTGCGGCGAAATTTGCGTAAATTTTTCGGAACTTCCGCGCTCGGCTGGAAGGTCACTTCTTTGTCTGATTCAGGCGCTTTGCGAGCAGATGGAGAAGCGCCATAGCGACGGCAAAAAACACCACCATCACCGCAAACACAAGCGGCTGCGATATAGCCAGAAAGACCAATATCGCAGCCTGGATTGCAAGATAGATGATGATCACGTCTCGGCGGCCTCCCGAGCGAAATCCTTGGTGTCTTTGGTTGCCGCCTTGATAAACCTGTCCGCCCGAGTGGCCTTCATTTCATTGACGCGCCGTAGAACGGATGACCTCTTGACGTGTATCGGAGTCTGCGGATTCTTCGCATTCCACTCCGCAATCTCGCGCTGGATGTCCGCAGCAATGGCCGGCTTTCCTTCCACAATCCCCCTTGCCCACTTCTCCGCAAGCATTCCTTCCTCGCGCTTGGCGTAAGAGATCATTTGCTGGACCGGGCCAATTTTGCGTGATTCGGTGGCAAGCACCTGTGGGTTGAACCCCGCCGCCTTGGTCAGCGAATCCACCAGGCCGACGTCGGCAATCTTTCTTCCCTTGGCGTCTCTGGCCTCACCAGAAACAGCCATCTCGGCACCGCGGGCTGCGTCCTTGATGGCTTTCGGCATCCACTCTGTCGCCGCCTTGCTCCAGTTCCCCGTCGAAACCGCGTCCCACGTCCCGAGGTAGGCGGTCGCCAACCCTCCGACCGGGCCGATGATTTCAAACAGCGCCTTTTCCTTGTTGGAGTCTGATGGTTTGAGAATCGATGTGCCTGGAACCAGGTTGCCCAGGCTCATCCGGCCCTGGATGTCGAGCGGCGTGAGTGTCGAGATTCCATGCAGGAGCAGTTCGGCAACTTCCTTGCCGGCCAGATCCTCAATGAATTTCCGCTTGCTCTGCTTCATCGACACGTTGTATCCGAGCATTTGGGCGATCGTGTCTAGGATATCGTCCAGATCGTCGGCGCCCGGTAAGCCCTGCAGGCCAGACGCAAGGATCAGCATACCGAGCATGTAGAGTGCCGCTTTCCTGCTCTCCGGGTTCTGCCGCAACATGCGAGCGACAAGCTCGGTATAGGACAGCGAGAACGTGCGGAACGTGAATACCAGCGAGCCTATCGAGCCACGGCCCCAATTAGGCCGGTTGCTATTCCCCGTTACGAACGTCCGTCCGTTTCTGCGCGCAACCCAAGTCCCATGCTCGGTTTCCGGGCACCAGACCGCATCGACTTCCCGATCCAGTTTGATCAGCGGCTTGACGTGGCTGCGCTTGTTTTCGACGCCAAGATAGACGCGGCCCCAGTTTTGCCCAGGAACCACATGCTCCACCGACGACGATATTCCACACATCACCGCCATCATCTGAAGCATATCGAGGTTTTGCTGTGACTTCTGAACAATCATCCATGCACCTGAATCATTCTTGTGCCCATCCGCCTTGCCGAATGTTTCTAGGAACAACCCCATCTGTCGCACAGAAAGACTCGCCACAAAGGCCGGCGTGATTTGCTTGGCAGGGAGCGCCGGATGAATGATCTGCCACAGCGGCCTCCTTAGCACCCACTGCACCATCTTATTTTTGGCGTGCGGGTAATGGAATTTGCTGTAGTGCCCGCCCATACGGTCGAGCAACGCATCAATTTCCCCCACGTACTCAGGGTTGTGTGTGGGCGACTGCGAAATCCGTACCTGCCGCTTCTCCTTGCTGCCGCGCAATTTATGGAAACTCCCTTCAGCCGCGACCCAGGCGAACAGCATTACCTCATCGTCGGAGTATTTTTCTTTCACATCGATCCGGCTTCCAAGCGGGGCGCGCAGCAAGTGATGATGATTCTTGAGGTCAGCCGATGCCACCTTGCGCATCTTCTGCCACTTCTTGTCCCGGCTGCTGTAGTTTTGGATCAGGCAGTCGTGATTTTTCGTCACAACCATGCTGAAACCATGGCCGTTTGAGAAGTCGATAACGATATGCTTGCCGTCGTAATAGTGAATGTCACGAATTGCCGACTCGACCAACATTCCGTCCTTATCCACAGCATAGGCAGTCATTCCATGCACAAGGTTTTCGACCCGCATCCATCCTTCTGTCGTCAGGATTTCGGTATCCGTATCCACGCACTTGTTGTAGATAAACTGCGTTTCATTTACTGTCTTGATGGCGCGCTGATATGCCGCCGCCGCGTTCATTCCCTGATCGACTGCCGAGTTGTAGGCGGAAATGAATGCGACCTCCCGATTGATATGCTCCGTTATGGCAAACGGCGCCCCCCATATCGACATGAATGCGTGAGCGCGGTAGGTCGCCGAGTCGCCGAACTTGCCCATCTGCGCAGCAAGCGGCTTCGCTGTTTCTTGCCACAGGTGATGGATCTCGGATGCACCGACGACGCCCTCTTTCTCGGCCCGGTCCAGCGCCTTTTGGAGATCGGCAGACAACTTGCTCTTGTCTCGCCGCAACGAATAGGCGTCCTTCATCAACTTGGTGGCCTTGCCCAGCCCGACGAACTGCGCGAGATACGGCAATGTGACCATTCCGGGCTGTGTGGCGTTCAAGAAGAAGTTGGATATCGAGCCGCCAAGGAAGTGCATGAAGAGCAGGCCGCGGGCGGCTTGCGCCTCTTCTTCCGGGTTCTTGACGTACTCGAATAGCGAAATAGCCTCATCCTTGTCCATCCCCATCTCTTTCGGAAATTGGTTGATGGCGTCCTGGATGTCGCCGTAGTGGTACTGCATTGCGGCGCGGCGGCCGTTGGACGTCAGGAACGACGCCAGGACGCGAGAACCATCTTCCGAGAAGCCAGCCGTACCCTTGCGATGAATGAGTCGCTTCAGGGCTGATTTCGAGGCGACAGCGTGCCGATACCACTCTTGGAAAACTTCATCATTGGAAATCCCCAGGTCGCCAGCGAATAGGGCCATTGTCTCGGGTGACACGCCCTTGTAAAGCTCCCACTCGCGCTGCGACATGGTGCCGACCGTGATGGTATGTCCGGCGTCGGCCGGGAATTCGTCGGCCATCGCCTTTGCCGCCCGATCGCGCTCGGATTCGGACTCGAACAGCCCGAAATACACGACGTCCTGTCCATCGACTATCTCTCCGGTGTCCTCGTCGAAACCATCCTTGCGCACCGTGAGGGAATATTGACCAAACCGCATCAGCGGAGCGTACCCCTTTGCCTTCAGGTCGTCGCGGCGATCGAACAGCTTTGTCAGCTTGTTGTGCAGGTCGCGGATCGGATCAAGCGCGCGGTCTGCCTTGATCGCCTCAATGACGGCAATACGAACATCGTCCGGAAGCTCGGTACTCAAGGAGTCATTCAGATTCTTGAGCTTGTTGCCCGTCTGCTTGATGTAAATCTCGCCGGTTTCAGCATCAACCCCCTTGGCAATCGCGGCATCGATCAGAGTATCAACCTCATTGCTGCGCGCATTCAAGATCCGGCCAACATGCCCAAGAATTGTCTCTCTTGCGGTATCTGGGTTCTCCAGTGCGGCTTTTTTCAGTGCCAATCCGGCGCCAGTCAGGCGTCCATTCTTGCTGAACATTTGCCGCACCAGGCCAAATGCCTCAGAAGCCGAAAGCTCGTCGAGCGACCAGTCGATTGACTTGCGGTACTCCTGATAAATCGCGAACTGCTCCGGCGTCAGATTGGCCTCTTGCGCCGTCTGGAACACGCGATCGCCCAGGGTTCCAGACAACACCGACTGAAACGCTTTATCGATGTCAGCGGATGCGCGCTTACCCTTGAACATTGCCTCGAAGGCGGGCTTGAGGCTTTGGGCGGTATCAATGCGCGGAATCACTGTTGGCGCCAGTTCAGCGGCCCGCAGCGCCGTCCGCGAGGCGTCAGACATGAAGTGCTGAATCCGGTTGAAGACTTCCCCGAAATAGGGGTTCTTCGCCGCCTTGTGCAACTGGGTATGGAATGTCCGATCACGCCACCCGAAGTTTCCGCCGCCCTTGAAGGCATCCGCGATCTTCCCGAGAAGTGACTTCAACCAGGTTCCGGGCGACCGGATCTGGTCGCGGAATGAATCGATGTCGTCGGCGAAGTTGCCGCGCGATTCTAGCGGCCGGTCGGTGAAGTCGAGGCTGAAGTTTGGCGCATCTTGTCCCGCTGTGCCAAGCCGTCCGCTTTGGTCTTGTCGAACAATTCCTGCAGTTTCCGCCGTCCTTCCGGTGTCAATGGCTTGACGCCGCGAGACGCGAGATAGGAATCCGTTTCCGTGGTTCCAGTATTTCGAGTGTCTTTCATCGAGTTGAACTCCCATTTTGACCCAGAAATCTACCGACTTCGGAATCATGTTTTCAATATAGATGTCGCCATCAGTTGTTGCAAGCAAAGAATCAACGACACGACTACCAAAGCCTTGACGCTGGTCATAGGCTTCGATGTTGTAGAGCGAAGTGATTACACCATTCGGAACTGCCAGAGACACAACGCCAATCGGTTCATTGGTTGCCGAATCCAGAACAGCAAAGGTTGAGTAGGATTCAATCTCCCCCGTCTTTATCAGCGACACATCATCGCCGATGAAGTTCTTCCCGTCCCATCGCAAGGCGTTCGAGCGCTTGCTGGATAACCCTGCGCTTGACGCCATATTCTCGAAATTGACAAGATCGTTTTCCGAGAGTACAGTATTTTTCACGCCAGCAAGTTCAGGCGGGCTTAGAGGCAAGTAGAGCCTAGCGGCCTGAACGAATTGCTGGCGTTTCCTTTGGTTCACATACAGAACCTTCTTGCCCGCTGCGACGGTGGCGCGAACCAGTCCAGCAACATCATCCTTGGCATGAATGCTGGCAACCTTGTTGATCTCGTACTTTGATCGCTTGGTGTTGTCCAGATGAATCGCCACCACGACAGGTCGGCCGTTATCCAATACCTCCGTCAGCACAACCATTGCATTGTCCTCGGTGTGCGACTCAAGAATTGCAATCGGATCGCCAAGATGAGAAACCGCGCCGACGATTGCATCTTCGGAAAGCGAATGCTTCTTGCCTGGCTTTGCGGCATCCGATAGTTTCTTCGGATCAAGCTCTACCGGGAGATCCTTCGCGCCAACCATGCGCAGCACGGCCGGCGTATTGCCGAAATTGATCCACTCGCCCGAGAACGGAGAATTGTTGATGTAGGCTTGCACTACGCGGCGCAGGCGATCGACACCCGGCTGGCTTAACTCCCTGTGCGGAGCGACTGAGAACAATTGCGCAAGCTGCCCATTCGCGTACTCGTCGGAAATCCCGCCACCAGGCCCGGTCGGCTCCGGCTTGGCCATCTGCTTCAGCGAGTGCATCACCAAGTCCTGAATGTCGGAATACTTGATGAAGCCCGTAAATTTCCAGTCCCGAATCAACCAGGCTTTCACCTTGTTCAACAGGTCACGCCACCAGCCCTGTTTCTGGATGTCGGCGTTCTGCCCGATCTGGGCCAGAACCTCGTGCATGAATCTCCGCTCACCCTCGATCAGCTTGCGCGCCGGGTTGGTTTCCTTCGTGATGTACTCACTGACCACGAAGTCCCACCGCTGCGCGACTCTCGGATCAGACTCGCGCAACGCCTTCACCTTGGCAATCAGCGCATCGTAGCCCTCGACGCCAAGCATCTTCTCCAGGCCGGCGTGTTCGCCGATCTCATGAAGTAGCTCACGGTGCGCCGTCGCGGCGCTCATCCGGTCGGCAATGAAGTGGCCGCGATTGGTGCCAGGGTGCCAGAAGGCTTTGCCTGATGCGCTCGGCGTCATGCCGTAGGGCAAGTCGTCGGCCGTGGCCACGATCTGAATCAGGCCATTGGCTTCCAGTTGGCGGACAGTCTTGTCGCCGAAGGCCTTGACGAAGGAAGCGCGGATGTCGGCCGGGGTTGAGTTGGTGGCTGCGGTGCCACGGGATTCCAGAATGCTCGGATTCGTGTCACTGAACTCTCCGGTGTTGCTGATGGCGGATTTGATTTGGGTGGGGGAAAACGGTATCGCCCAAAATGTCTCTTCGTTGCGATAACCAATCACTCCGTCGTAGCCATTACTGGCCAATTCGTTGGCGTAACCTTCGTCAATCTCAGTCAGTTCAGAACGGTTCTCGTCGTCTTGCGTATCGTCGGCGATGTAGGGGTTCTTGATCGACATATAGACTGGATATGTCGTTCGGCCGTAAGTGCCAGCGTCATCAGGCGCCTCAGTGAAATAGGTTGCTGGGTGAAAGGAAGAGATTCCGCTATTCTCGGAGCCGTGATACATCCGCAACGGCTCCCCATCAGCACCCACCACCTTCGAGCCACCAAACCACCGCTTGAACTCCGGAGATCCAGTATCGACGGGCTTGTAAGTCGGCGCTGGCTGGGCATTGCTCTGCTCAACCTGAATCCCTGAAGGTTTCTTTCCAAAATAGCGCTTATCCTTTTGCTCGACATGCGTATCACCGCGCAATGACGACTCGGTTCCGGCTTCATCAATCAAGATGGCGTCATGGATAGAGCCGTCGATGATGGCCTGAACCATTACTGATTGCATGTCTTTCGGCACACCATACAGCGAAAGCGTATCTGATCCGGTAGATTGAGCGAATCGTAGAAGCAGCGAATTCAGCAATGCTCGCGTCTGGATTCGTGCCGGAGTCGTTTCCCATATCGCACGAATACCTGCAGAACCGGAAGTTCCAAGAATCAGAACCTGCCCCGGCGAGACTTGCGCCTGTTTTGCGTGCCGAGCGATGTCTTCAGCCGCATTGATTTTCTGTCCAAGCAAGGCATGTGCAACGCGAGGGTTATCGAACGAGTATTGAGCGGCAGCGCCAAAGTCATGGAGTTCAACCCTGTCGGCAAGACGCATCATCCCATTCGGTTGTAGCTCGGGAAGTATGGTTCCGTACTTGTTGTGATTGATGATGACGTGGCCGTGAATATCCAGGCCGCGACTATTCAGGATGTAACCAACATCGCGCGTTGCCTTGATGTCTTCCGGAGAGGCTGAGGGATCTCCGCTTGGGTGATTGTGCAAGAACCAAACGCCATTCGCCCCCGCTAAAACCGCATCGTCTGCAATGCGTTTAGCCCACTCGATTTGTTCTTCAGTGGTATCGCCAAGTGCTACCTGCGAGCTTCCCGGAAGGCGAGATGAAACCGCATTCTGACTGACGATCAGGCCATCTTTGACAAAGAAGTAGCGGAATGTCTCGACGAATGGATTGCGGTAAGTTTGCGCCAGCGTCGCGATGTCTAACGCTGTTTCAACTCTCCGTCCTCGGTACGATGCCACCGCTTGAACGCCGGATACTCCATCTGGGGAGCCGTCTGCGATGACGGCTGCCTCCCCCAATGTCCGTCCAGCATCAGGAAGTTCGGATCGTTCATTTCGCTTTCCGTAAAAAGCGGCTCGTCCGTTTCTCTGTTCAGCGGGGAGATTGTTGAAGTCTTTGGCGGATTGTTCATAGTCAGCATAGTAATCCTGTCCCTGCTGAACTTCAATCGCACCCCGATCAATCACCACCATCCGCGCATTGACGCCAGTATTCACTGGTAGCGACGGATCGAGGAATGTTCCCTCTTCCAGTTTCTCGGATGTCCCGCCTACTGATTCCAGCCAGGCGCGGAACTCCTGCGCTTTCTTGTCCTGACCGAAGAACACGCCTTCGCCCATGATCGCCACCAACCGACCGCCGGGGGCCAGCAGCGAATAGGCGTGCTGCACATGCTGGGCATCTCGACGATCCCCAAAAGGCGGGTTCATGATAATGCGGTCGTAACCCTCCTTGCGCTTCTCGATCCCTTCCAGTTCGTCGCGGTTGTAGAAGCCGATCTGGTCGCCGTTGGAATCCACCAAAGACACCCGGTTGCTACCAAGACCACCAGACCCACGCATAACCCCGGTCTTGCCATCCGGCGCCAGAAACACATCACCGAAAGTGAATCCCTCGCGGCCCCTCATCTCCATGAAGTCCCGGCCAACGACGTTGAATCCCTTCGCTTCCAGCAGTTCCTTGCGGTCGTTCGCCAGTTCCACCACATCTGGTTCGACACCAGCCTCGCGGATCAGGTCAGCGATATGGCCCATACCGGCTGACGGCTCAAGGACGGACATACCCTCCTTCAGTTCGGCCGCATCAAGCATCGTCTGGACGGTACTTGCCGGTGTCGGGAAGAAGTCGAGGCCATCCGTATTGCGCTTGCCGGCCATCGCGCGCTCAAGCTCCTTGACGCGATCCGGCGCCTTGGGCGCCTGCTTCATGCCGATGAACTCGCGCAGCATGGCGCGGAATTCTGCCGGCGTCTCGATACCCAGAGCCTTCAGTCGGCCCAGTTTCTCGGCAACATAGTTGAATGAGTTGGGAATCTCGAACGGCGGCTTGCGGTATTCCTTCGACTTCGCCACAAGCTCTGCGCCGAAGTCTGCCGTCAGCGTGATGCGCTTGTCGTCATCACCCTGCCAGATCCCGTTTTCGCGGGCGAAAGACGGGCTTTGGATGATGATGTTCTGACCGCGCTTGAACGGCAGCACAATCGCCTTGCCCTTGTAGCCAGAGCGTGCGATGGCCTCTTCGGCATCGTCACGGCTCTTGAATTCGGCCATGCCGCCATCGGAGCGCTTGAAGGTGGAAACCTTGTGTAGATTGGCCTTGGCGAACTCCAGATAGGCGTCAGTTACGTCATCCGCCACGGACAGCAGGCGCTGACCAAGTTTCTTGGCCCCAGCGGTTTCCAGCATCTGCCGGCCCAACTTGGCTAGATCGGAGCGGTAGGCCGTGTATTGCGGGAAGTCGGCGTAGTCGGCCACTTCCTGCGTCGGCTTCTCGCCCTGGTGCTTCTGCTGCTCGGCATAGGTCGGGTACTTCTTCTTCCAGTAATCCCACTGGGCCGACCGGATAACGCTATCGAGCATTTCGATCTGCGTCTTTTGGCGCACGCGATCAAGGAACTTGGCGGCTCCTGACTCGATCGCCTGGGCAATGTTGCGCATGGTCTGCGCCATCGCTTTTTCGGAATTGGCGGCAGCATCGGCAGCCGCGGCGAACCGGGCGCGGCGGGCAGTATTGGCCTTCCGCTCCCGGCCCAGTGACTCATCGGCGCGCTCATCCAGCCGTTCCGCCATCTCGCGCAAGCGCTCCACGGCCGATTGGCTGCGGTCATCCTTGAAGGCATCGCGGCGCTCTTGCGCAACCGCACTGGCTTCGCTGGTATCGCCAGCTACCAATTTTGCCCAAGCCTGTGCGCCAGCCTCCGTGCGGAACTGCCATCCCGGAGTGGCACCATTACCGCGATAGCTGGAGTAATCACCGCCGAGCTTTTTTGCTTCCGCCAGCAGGCGAGCATAGACATCACGCTCGACGCGCTGGTTCAGGTTGGTAATCCACAAATCATGCCCGAGCTTGGTGTGCTTGCCCTTGACGATGGGGCCGGCAGCAAGTCCGTCCGGGGAATCAACCGCAGAGACAGCGGTTTTCTGCTGATCTGCCCGCGCCATGCGCGCATCGCGGGATTGCGTTGCCACCAGGTCATCGTACTTCGCCCGCTGCTCCGGAGAGAGCGTCATGCGCGCCTCAGTGAAGCTCATCCCCTCGGATTTTTTGACGCGGATGTAGTTCTGGAAGTCGTCAATCGTCTTCGGGTCTTTGATGCCATCAAGCATTGCCGCACGATCGGCGACGAACTGCTCCAACTTTGCCTTGCGACGGGCTGCGTAATCAGTCAGCGTCTGCTCTGTGGCCTTCTCGACAACATCGTTCAACGTGCCTTCGATGTTGCCCATGACGTAGGAACGTGTGTCGCGCAGATCGAAGTCCTCGACCATGTTGAGCCACACGCCACGGACAAGATGGTCCTTTGTGTCATTCTTGTAGTGGTAGGACAGATGCCCAGTCTTCATCAACTGGTCTTTGGTCAGCTTGGAAAGCTCGGCCGTGATGGCATCCTTGGATTCCTTCAGGCGCGCGAAGGCGGACTTGTACTCGTCCAGCGCCACCGTCCCGGCGTTGATGCCATCCATCAGGGACTTGTGTTCGTCAAGGCTGTAGGGGCCGGTCTTTGGCGCGTTGCTGGATTCAGGCGGAATTGAGATGAATCCGTACTCTGCCAGCATGTCCAAGACATCGGTATCGGCCTTGATTGCTGAATCCGCCCGCTCACCAGCCGACGACGATACTTGGAACCACTCACGATCTCCCTTGTTCTTAGCTTCCCCAGCCAAGGCGACGATCCTCCGCACCTGATCAAGGTAGGAGCCGTTCGAGAACATGTGCAGATCGAGCTTTCCATTCGCGTCCTCGAAGTCCATCCGAACATTGCCGTTACGGTCGCGCTGGATCTTGGCCCACTCACCAATAGGGGTGTTTCCGATTTTCGTGGCAAGAGCGGAAGCACTGCGCAGGGTCGATTCGGGCAACGTCGCAAACCACCGCGCCAGCTTCGTCGCGTAGGTTGCCTGCCCGGAAACCATGTTGTCGTAACCAGGCCCTGTCGTTTCGCGTACCGGCTTCTCGAATAACGGATCATTGATGGAGGCGAAGCCGTCCTTGGTCAGCGTGCGGCCATCCTTGTCCAGCGTCCAGACCGTCCCAAGACTTCCGGCGCGCCGATTGGTCAATCGGTAGCCAAGCTCTTGCGCCTTCTTCAGGCGATCCCACTCCGCAATCGCGTCAGCCGGCGCCGGCTGGCCGGAGAACGTCACCTTGGCACGGAACTGAATGTGGTTCGGGTCGCCCTGGTGGAACCAAACAGCCCCCTTCCCCTTGAATGCGTCGGCCTTCAACGCGCCGCCCGGTGTAAGAATGTCGTCAGTTTTGACGGTCGGGCGCATGTTCAGGCGCTCGGTTGTATTTTCGTCCGATTCCGCTGCCCGCTCCGTTTCACCAGCGCCGACTTTTGCCAAACTTGCCGAATCAACCGAAACCCGATCCACCACCTTATCTTTTCCGGGTGGAGTGGAATGCCAGCGTGCCGGCTCCATCCGCTCGTCTTTCGGAACCCACTGGCCGTCTTCATTCTTGACGACCTGAATTACCTTGACGGTCCATGAGCCGGGGTAATTTCCAGGCTTCAGTTCGAGAACCTTGTCGAAGGTATTCCAATAATCGACATGAATGACGTTTCCGGGCTTGTAGAACTCACGGATGTTTTGCGGAATACCGTCATCCTCGCGGATGTACCCATCCTCCTTGATGCTATCCAGCGAGGCGCCCTCGCCGATCTTCTTTGCCACACGCAGGCTGTCGTAAGTCTCGCCGGTATAGTCGCCGCCACGGGAATAGACGCGGAACTTCTTGTCGCCGCCTTTGCCTACCGATTGCTCGATGTAGGCATGGCGCATTGCCCCCCGGCCGGTTTCCATGTTTCCGTCAGCCGCGAAGAATTCGAGAACGTAGGTGCGGATGCCTTTCTCGGTGCCGAGATCCTTCCAAGCAGTACGCTTCAGGGCTTCGCCTTCGGTGAATGTCTCGGCCTCATCCGACGAAAGCGCCTCTGCCAGTGCATCGGTATCAACGTCAGCCGTCTTCTTCGCCTTGGCGACCGTGTAGCCATTGTCGCGTAGCTGGCGGATCACGGAGTCAGCATGGATTGAGAGAACCTTGCCAGTGCCGTCATCAGACTCGGCCATCACCTTCCATGCCTCTTCACCGGCCTTGGTATTGGGCAGGAAGGTTACGAATGTGCCGTCGTCCGTGTAGCTGATGTCGGCGGACGGCTTATCCTTGACCACGCGCAACGCATCGCTGTAATCCGCCTCTGCCCTGTCGTAGTCGTTGTACGTCTTGATCCCGATTACATTCCCCGAATCAATATCGATGCGACGGACTGCGGCCTGTTCGCCTTTCAGCGTGTTTTCATTGAATAGCTCGTAGCGAATGCCATCAACGGTTTCCGCCTTCGCCAGAACTACATTGATCCCCATGATGTTGGCGGCATCGCCTATTTTCATGGTGGCAGGAGTGGATGAACCTTCAGACTCAGCATCGCGCAACGCTATCAGCTCTGCATAAAATTCCGCGTCTCGCTTTTCCGCTGAAGCCATAACCTCATCAATGTATTTCTGATAAGGAACTTTGTTATCGGCGCCATCCATCGCTAATACGCGGAGCGCGTCACTGAACTTCACGCGCAGATTTTCGCGCTCCGCATCACTGAACCTTTGCGATGAAATGCTCGCCTGGTTCGCATCAGCAGGAGCGGTGGAACCTTCGGCCGCAACCTCGTTCCACTTCACCCGAATGCTCGAACCATTGTCGAACCGAACAATCGCCGCATCCATCACCGGGCCGCCGATGAACGACTCAACCACGCCGCCCATACCGTTGGCCTTCAACTTGACGCGCTCACCTTCCGCGAATGGGGCGTAGCCATCAGTCAGCTTGCCGTCGCGGTAGTATTCGGTGACTTTCTTGAAGCCTTCGGGGATCTTTGTCTGGGTTGCATCCAGCAACGCGCGAATCAGATCCGTCTGCGCCTCGATGTTGTTGATCGTCGGATGCGTTTTCTTGTCCGCATCGATCAGCGCCCAGCCGCGCCCGGTGTAGCCGTTGCGGGCCTGCCATTCCTTGCCGTCGATCTTGAACCAGTCGCCCTCGCCAACAGGGTTGAACACGCTCAATTTATCGATGTCGCGGAAGTTCTTTGACGTTTGCGTAGTGGCCGGCTTGCTTTCATCCTTCGCCGCTTCTCGCTTCAGCATGAACTCGGCAAAGTCCATCGCCGTCTTGCTGATCTGAGATTCAAGCTGGTAATCCCCGTTCGGTTTCACCAAGGCGCGCTCACCTTCGCGCTGCTCGATCTTGCGCCCTTCGGCAATGAACATCCGAACCGCACCAATCCGGCTCATCTCATTGCCATCAACGCGAATCAGCTTCAGCAGGCCAGCCGTTGCGTTGGCCTTTCGCGTCGGCGACATACCAGCGGTGAAGGCCTCGATGTCAGGGTCGGCCGGCTTCTCTGTCGGGGCGGATTCTTCGGCCGCTGCGCGTGTGCGCGCGTTCAACCAATCAATGTCTTCCTGGCTGCGATTGCTCGGCGTCGTGGCGCGGATGCGGGCTTCGCGCTCTTCGTCGGATTCATCTGCCCGCTCTTCTTCGGCAATCAGGCCAAAGTCACGCATGGCTGAATAAACAAGTCTGGAATTGGGGTATCCGAGTCGGCCATTCGCGGTACGGGCGTACTCTGTCATCGCCTTTTCAAGCGCAGAACCCATCAAAGACTTGCTTGCGCCGACCTCTTCAAGCTCCCTTGTCAGGTACGCTTTCAGACGATCCCATGACCATTTGTTGTAGGCGGCACGCTGGTAGATGCTGCCCAAAATACGCGAGGCGTCTTCGGCTGATACCGCCCCCCTTTTGACTGGCCTTTTCTTCGGCTTTTCCGATTGAGCAGGCGGTTCCTCAGCCGACTGCGCAATAAAGTCGGCAAGCTCCTCATGCGACCATTCGCGGCCGTCTTTATTGATGTAGGAGCCGGTTAAGCGCCTGGCTACCCCGTTGAATACGGAAGGACTCAGACCGCGAATCGTTGCCAACTCACGGTAGATAGCGTCTCGCCCACCTGATTTCGCCTTCTCGATTTCTGACAGCGCATTCTCAACTGTCAATACAACCTTGCCCTCAGTTGTCAAGGATTCCTTGACAGCTCCCCGCTCAATCCCGCTGATCCGCTCCAGATCCTTCAACAGCGTTTCATCCCCGGCGCGGGCCTCGCGCACGGCGGCGGCGGCTTGCACGCGCGGCACGCCACGGTTTTCCAGATCAATCTGGCGCGACTCGTATTCATCGGGGGCCGGTTTGTCCAGTTCCGTCCTGGGCGCGCTCTTCAGTTCCTCGGCCTGCTTGCCCACCTTGTCATCCGGGACGATGCGAGCGAAGTACGGCTCGCCGCTGTCCTTCAGGCCACGCATCGGCATCACCACCTGACGGATTTTCTCGTCGGGTGAAGTGAGGTAGATGGACGAGCCTACCGGGTTATTCGGGTCGATGCTGGCCTTGAATGTGTCGTAACCGAAGGCGCGGAACAGGTCGGCCGCATCCATCAGGTACTGCGCATTGAGCGTCATATCGCTGCCATTCACGCTCAACGTGGCATTCGACATGCCTTTCGAGTTGATGTAGCTCCATGCCTTGACCAAGCCACGGGCTTGATTGGCGACGCGCTCGGAATTGAAGACATCCGGTACAGACCTGTGATTCGGCGGGACGACACGCTGCCAGTCTGGGAATTTGCCGTCGAACCAAAGGACGGTCGATTCTGTCCCTGGCGCCCCCTTGTGCTTCTCGTTTCCGTAGTAGCGATTGAGGACGGTTCTTCCCTCAATCATCTGCGGAATGCCAGACAAATCGGCGTTTTCCACAATCGCCATACGATGTCCGTCCGTCGCCACCAGGCGCTTATTCTCCGGCTCTACATGAACACCTTGCAGGTAATAACGAATATCGTTGTCCGCCGCGATATTCAGCAGCGCCTTCATTTGATCGGCGTAGTTCTTGACGCGCTTGACTGCCTTATCAAGCGGCTTGACACGGACATTCTCAAGGAAATCGATCTGCAGAAGCGCATCTTTCTGCCCAGGCTTCTTGGCAGTCAAATCCCCTTCAAGGAACAGCCTCGCCGCCTCGGCGTAGGCCTTCGATGCAGATTTGTTGGCGGCTTCAGCGGCCTCTCGCGCAGCGGCTTTTTCTTCCGCCGTGCCGGACAGATTCGATGCGGCATTGCCCGGTAACGCAAATATCCCTGCCTGGAACTTCGCAAGCTGATCGGCGACGGCCTCACTGACACCTTCTACAGCCTGTTGCCTTGTGATCTTGCTCGGATCGATCTTGTGGACATCGTAGTAATCCGCCGCCCACGGCTCGGCGGAAATATCCAGCGAACCATTCTTGATGGCGGCATTCAGCTTCGCCTCTGTCTCGGGGCTGGCGTCGAACTTGGCCAAGAATAATCCGGCGGCTTTGGGCCACAAAGCGTCTTTGGCTTTCTCCAACTGTGCGTCGATAGTGTTCTGAATCGCCGTTGCTTTGTCTTTTTCCGGGGCGGCGTCGTACTTTTCCTTCACATCCTGAACTGTGATTGGGTCGCCATTCTGTTTCGTAGTGCCCGCAATTCGCGCCAGATGGGCGATGCGCTGGAATCCTTCCAGCAGTTCCGGCGCAATCTCCGTGCTCGGGGCGGCCTCGGCAATAGCGGCGCCGCGATAGGCGCGCTTTCGCTCCATCCTCGGAATGGCTTCCTTGAATTCGTCAATGCTCAAGGGGCCGACGATGTTGCCAAATACCTTCTCGCCAAATCCATCGGAAAAAGACTTGAGGTAGATGCCCTTGGCTTCCTCTGCACTATGGAAGCCGGCCATAACCTTGTGCTCATCAAAACCGCTTCCATCTGCTTTGTTCTGGTTGATAACCCATACCTGATCTGAATGCGGATCGTCTCCCATGAAGATATCGACATGATCCTTGTCAGCACCCTTGGTGCCGAGAATGCGACCGTAGATCGCCGGCATGGTGACTTGCCACTCACTATCCTTGCCGCGGCGAATGCCGTCCTTGGCGTTCTCAATCGAGATCTCCAGTCCGTTCCACGGGAATTTTCCGGTGCGGTAGTTCTCGGCTTCTTTCTGCGCGTCGGTCGGGTTGGGGTCGGTCTGCGCAGCGGCGGCAGCAATGCGATCCGGCAGCGCAACAATCTTCGCGATCGCCTCGTCGCTCAGGGCATTGACGGATTCCTCGGAGTCGGTGCCTTCATGGAACTCGGCAATCGAGTTGTAGGCGGCCCGTAGCTGTCGGGCGGAAATCGAATCGACATGAGGGGCGATCTTTTCGACCCCGCGCATCAGGCGGGTCGCTTCGGCGATTGACTGCGAGAACGAACGAAAGCCCTTCTTCACCAGGAGTTCAATGACCTTGGACAGTGCCGGCAGCAGATCCTTGGCTCCGTACCGTTGGCCGTCGATGTGAAGCTGGCCGCCGAAGACATCGCCAACCACATCGCCAAGATGGCCGAGTGCGTCGCGTAGCTCGTCGTCAATTGCATCCGTTGCCTTGGGGGTGGCATCAGAGGCTAGTTCTTCGATCGTCTTGAACATCGGTTCGCGCGGCTTACCGGGTTCCTCGACGTACTTGAATCCGCTCTCGGTGTATGACCGGACTCCCCGCTCGTTCTCGAATATCAGTTGCCCGCGCTCACCGCGCCCTACCTGCTTGCGCTTCTCGGCCGGCGTCTGGTCTTTCTTCTGACCGTAGGTGTCAGCGAGTCGCTTGGCCTCGTCCAGATCATTGAACAGGCGGATTCCTGAACCATTCTTGCCCTTCGGTACGAAGCGGTACTTGTCGGCGATGAAATTACCATTGGCGTCGAATGCTGCCTGGGCTTCACGTTGCAATGCCCGCTCAAGAGCGTTGGCATTTTCCCCCATCGCTCCTGCGGTATCCGCACCGAGTTTCACCCCATTGCGGTTCTTGCGGAAGATGGCTTCCTGATCGAGAACCACCCCGCCAGCGCCTTGATAAACGAGGTCAGCTTGCGCCGCTTTCGCGGTGCTTTGCGCGGCTTCGGGGGTAGGATTCTTTTTCGGAATAATCAATACCTTCCCATCGCGGCGCACGGCCTCATGGGTGGCTTCTATTCCCTGCTCGGCAATGAAGTCCTTGGCTTTTTTCTCGGTGCCGAACCATCTCTCAGCGTAGGGATCGGCTACAGGCTCTGCTTCCGGCCCGTCACCAATCAAGTCCTTGATGGCCTGATTCGCAGCCTCATCATCCATGTCCATGTAGTAGAGGTCTTCGACGGCAGAATCAATCTGTTCCGGCGTGACTCCTGCGTTGATGGCCTTGGCAATCAGGTTACGATCGAGCCGGTCATACTTGCTGGCCACCGCCATTGCCGGGTTGTCGTGCGCGTTGTTTGCCTGGAAGAAGGCATACGAAAACCCTTCCGGCGTCACGCTGCGCGCGTTTTTGGTGGCCTGACTCTTTCCGCCGTACTGGCTGTGCATCTTCGACCCTTCAACCGGATCGACTGGGGCAACAGGCAATTTCCCGTTGAAGCGACCCCAGATCAGCGTCTTCTTGGTGTAGGGATCGCCCAGATGGTACGGGTCAAACGACAGGCGCCAGGGCGGCAGTCCGGTCAATTCCTCGATGCGCCCCACCGGGTTTTCCAGCGCCCACACGGCCGGCTTGAAATACTCGATGGCGGCCAGCGTCTTCTTGACCAGCTTCACCGACGAAACCGTGCGGCCATCCTGATCCTTGGCGGCAAAGTGCTTCGCGCCAGAAACGGCAAAGTCCGTGCAGGGGCAAGCGGCCAGAATG
>JACCDR012241337.1_pt1 | contig 18964 bp, 34 predicted proteins | sample 7446431 | NCBI WGS metagenome assembly JACCDR01 (sample SAMN15323443, study PRJNA562643) | freshwater metagenome | isolation source: river surface water | place: USA:Blue River Watershed | collected 2017-08-17
CCTGCGCGGTGTGGGGCTGTGCTGATGTCGTCGTAGTGATGCTTGCACAGATAGTCGCAAACGGGCTTGTGTGCGTTGAAATATGCTTCAATCAAATCATCCAGTGTCATGGCTTCACCGCTCCGTCATTACGTGTTCAATTCCAACCATCTGCTCAATCTCGCGGGTTAGGGCGGACGGCTTCTGACCGGGTAGGAATTCCTCGCAGACAACCTTCACGCATTCCTCAAAGAACGTCCTGAACTCTGCCTGGTCGAGCTTCGCGAAGCTGATTGAGCGGGGGAGCCGGATACGCTCCGTCTTCGTCTGAACCACTGTGAAGTGGCCTGTTCGAAGCTTCAGGACGTCCGAAACATTCTCCCGGCTGGCTCCAATCGCCTGCGCGATATGACTGCATAAGGCCCAGTAAAGGCGATGATGCTGGATGTTCCGGGGCCGCGTGACTTCCACGGCTACGAACGCCCCAACCTTCAACCCTTGCAGGACCTCTGCCCCGGCATCGTCAGCCGGGCGCAGGGTTCCTTCTGGCGTCTTCTGGAAGAATGCCTTCATGTCAAAATGGAATCATGTCTGATGGTTCATCCCCATTCACATGGTGATGGTCGCCGCCGCCGTTCACAGCCGCGTCGTACTCCGGGCTTTTGATAATCGTATCCCGCACATGCTGGCTCAGCTTGCCGAACGTGATCGGGTCGAAGTTGTCGAGCGAGAAATACACCAGTTCGTTGAATGGTTCTGGACGGGCCACGCCCTTCGGCATGGGGCCGATGCCTTCCACATTCGCGTAAACTTTTCCGTTCTTCGCCGAGTTCGAGACAATCAGCGAGCAAGGGACGCCGAGGAGTTTGCGCGTGTCGAACGCCGTCTCGCCTTCAAAGTCCGCATCGGTAAACGGCTTGCCTCTCCACGCTTCCAGATGCTTCCTGAACGTCGCCTTTTCATTCGTGCTGAACGTGTAACGCTGGTTGATGACCTGCGGGCGTCCGTCCTCCAGCTTCTCGTGGGTGAGTTCCCATGTGATCTGGACCTTACGCTGGGACTTCTTCTGCCCCTGGTACTCAGTCTCCTGCGTGCCGAGGTCAATGAACTTGGTGCACACCGCAATGTGCGTTCCCGCTGGAGCCGGGGCAAAGTCGCCACCGTTGCTTGATTTCGTCAGTTTCATTTCCAGATTTCCTTTCCTTTGGTGGTGGTCTGTTCGTTCCAGTAGAACTTCGAAAAATCAGGCGCGACAAACTGCGCCGCGTCGTTAGCGGACTTGGCCGCGTGCAGGATGGAGCGGAGCGACTTCGCTACGCGCGTAATATCCGCAATCGCTTCCTGACAGGCTTCAGCAGGAACGTGCATCCGGCTGAACTTCTTCGGGGTCACGTAAAGAAGACTGACCGGGGCCTGACGGGCTTGGGCGTATATCGCGACCTGCCGCATGTGGTCCGGCTTCGGACTTGGGGGAAGCCGGTGCGTGGTCTTGAGGTCGATGATTGCGCCGTCTTCCAGCACGTAATCGCAGTACCCAATCACGGGGACTTCAATCCCATCCAGCCAAGTCTCAATGGCGACCTGCCTGGCAAGCAGCTTGACACCTGAACCAACCGCAGCCGTCGCCTGCTCCAGCATGGGGTTTATGGACTCACGCTCCTTCTCGTGCTCGTCGTCCGCTTGCCCCCCAGTATTCAGCAGGTAATTGTCATGGGCTGCCTTCTGGCAGAACGCGAGGTCACGGTTCCCGGCTAGCCAGTGATCCAGACCCGCTTCAACTGCGGTTCCTCGCTTGGCGGCGGGACCAACTTCATCCTTCATCCCGTGCAGGTATTTGAGCACCCAGAAGGCGGGTTCGCCTTGCCAGAGGTTGAGGGATGAGGGGCTGAGCCGCTTAATCCCGTGCTTCTCGAATGGGTTGGTCATTGCTTCCGCTCCTGATGGAATGTCTGCATTGCGGCCCGCGCAGCCTTGTCCCCGCGCCTTGTCATCTTCCTGACGGCCTGGTGCTTCCGGCTGTTGATGTGGGCTTTCAATGCCTGCGCATTGTCCATGTGCTTGTGGCAATATGGGCAGATAAGCCTGTCCCGGTGAGCGTTGCTCATGGAATAAGCCTTTCATCCATCAGCCCTCTTTCACGGTACCTTTGCGCCTCCCAATACTTCCCGCTTGGGCCGCATCCACCAAGGATGGAGCGTTCAAGGTGCGTATTAAGGGGCACAATCTTGGGGCCTTCCACTGCGGTGATGACCACCTTGCGAATGCAGATGTCAGTCAGGTCGGCGTTGTTCCTTATGCCCCAGTGGCATGTGCGACAGTATCGTTTCTGTTCGCTCATGCTTTCACCTTCTTCGGAAACGGGCGGGATGGGATTTTGCGGGAGCGTGGGCGGACGTATGGCTGTCGCTCCTCGCCCTTGCCGAGAACGCGGGCGACGTGTTCCTCATGCTCACGCTTCAGGCGCTTGCCCTTGGCAATCTTGTGAATGTCACCATCTGCGGAAGTCGCTGCGTTCCCGTTGGTTTTCTTGCGGGCGCATTCAGCGTGGACATACCGCAGGTTTGTTTCGTCGCTCGCTCCGCCCAGTTCATGAGGAACCATGTGTTCCAGAATGCGGGGCTCGTCTGGATAAAGCATGACGTGGCAGATCGGGCAGGAGATGCAGCCGAACTGGCTCTGTCCGATTGCAACCGACACCTTCACCTTGTCGGAAATGTGGGGGCGCTTGGTCATGCCGGGTCGCGTCCCTTCAGCACCTTGTCGACGGTGTCGAGCATTTCCATTGCCTTCTCAGCCCTCCAGCCCAGCTTCACCAAGCCCTGAAGCGCAACCAAGCGGCGCATTTCAGAATTCTGGTAAGCGAGGACAATCTTCCTCGCCAAGCCGTCGCGCTCTATGCAGCGGTCCAGGGTCATTCTGCTGCCTCAAGTCCAAGCGTGCGGGCGAGAAGGTCCGACTGATACCGTTCGCGATAGGCGACGGCTTCCAGCTTGGCCTTCAGGTTCATGGCGGCTTCCATCGGCGTGTCGCCGGTCGCGCGCGTCTCAGCCAGCGAGACGTAAGCAATCCAGCCGGACTTGATGCTGTAGCTTGCCCAGCAGATACCCACGTCATCCCCCGCAAGGCGCTTGCAGTCGAGCATGATGTTTTGAATGTCTTCGTAGCTTGCGTCCGTCATGGCAGTGTCCCCTTGAACGGTACGGTGTAAACGTAGGTTGATCGGCATTCGGTCTGCGTCGTTCGAAGACGCTGACCTTCTGCAAATCCAATTGCGTATCCGCATGTGATCGCGAGCATGGTGGCTGCAATCAGGACAGCGAGCGTTGAGGCGATTTCGTTGGCGGTCATAGCCCGGCTTCCTTCCTGCGCTTGGCGAGCCCAGCAAGCACCACCAAGTCCATTGCCTTGTCTTCAAGGGCGAACAGGGCGGGTTCGTGGGCGCTCATGTCGGTGTAAGCCTGAGCGCGCATGTGCTGTTCAAGCGTGACCAGCGACAGGCGGACATGCTCAATGAGCAGTTCCGTGACTTCGTTCATGAGTTCGGCTTCGGTGGTCATGGCTCAGGCCTCCTTCACTGAAAGAAGGAAATCCATGAAGCAGGACATGCAGCGCGGGCCGCGTGCTGTCTGCTGACGTTCACAGCCCGGCTCTGTGCAGGTCGGGCGTGGGGCTTTGCTGGTGCGATACGAGCGCACGAAGCGGTCAGCGTAATCGCCTTCCGGGTCTCCGAGGTCGCCCTCCCAAGCGTCGTAAACGGGGCTGGTCATCACACCACCCCCGTGAACACGTTCAGCATCAAGCCGACGTAGTTCAGCGCTGCAAACCCGACCGCAAAGCGGAAAAGTGTTTGGCTCTCAGTCTTGAAAGCGACCAGCGCCCAAATGAAAAACATGATTGCGAATGTCATTGTCTGCGTTCCCGTCTGTTTGTGGTGAACACATTACGCCGAACGAAACCGAAGTCAATAGGCCCGCGTCATTATTTTTCAATTGACGGAAACAGCCTGTTAGGATAATCCTCGGTCATGAGCAAGTTAAGAAAATGGCGGAAGGACCGCCAATTGGCGCAGTTCGAGGTTGCCAGGATGCTGGGCACCTCAATTGCTAACGTCTGCCGTATTGAGCTGGGGCAGCAATGGCCATCGGCTGAATTAATGGCGGAGATCGAACGGATGACACGCAGGCAAGTCACCGCTTCGGACATCATGCAGACCTGCATAGAGGCGAAAAATGGGGAACATAGTTTATAATCTGGGGCAACTGCACATTGATGCAATGCAGCAAGAGGCGCGCAATATTATTGCTTCAACCATGAAGGCTGGGAGGGCATCGTTTAGGTCCGCCCACATTCTTGGTAAATTCGACCATTTCACGGACGAGGATTGGGACAGTGCCCTTATCCTCTGGTGGCAATGCCTCGTCGTATTCAGCTTCTTCGGGGGCGCTATCAGCGCAGCGGTGTGGGCATGAGTCACGCACCGGACGCCTTCAGGAAATTGAAGCAGAGCAACGATCTGAAGCGCAAGGCCGCTTTGTTCCGCAATGAATTCAAGGCGGGGCTGGACACGATCCAGATTGCCAAGGCCCACAAGACGACTGAGGCGGACGTGTACAACACGTTGGCGCGGGAGGACGTGGCATGAGGCAGGAAATCTTTGCCCGCCATGGGTACGCCGTTGAGTGGCTTGCACTTCAGTCAAAGAAGAACCCGAAGCCTGCCAATCGCAAGCCGCACAGCAAGGAACTGATTGAGGAAGTCCTTTGGTGGCATCGTCAGTTTGGCAACGAAGTCACAATGGAAGACCTTGTAAGCCCCATTCGTCACCGTGCCGTGGTGCAAGCCAGACAGGATTGCATGAGGCGCATACGTGCCAGGCTGGGCTGGTCCTTCCCACGGATCGGGAAACTGTTCGGGGGCCGGGACCACACTACGGTCATGCACGCGTGGCGGAAAGACCTTAGCCGCGAGAAGCCAGCGATCTGGAATGAAACGGAGCGCGGCGAGATTCAGTACGAGCGGGACCGCCGCCGCTACTGGCGCGAGAAAGCGAAGTTGGCTCAACAGCAATTCGGAGTTGCCGCCGAATGACTTTCGCAAGCGTCCTTCTCGACACGCCCCCAAGCGCCAACAAGATGTGGCGCAAGGGCATTTATGGAATGCACCCGTCTGCTGAATACAAGGCGTGGAAAACATCGGCTTGCATGGAAGTCCTCGCCTCAAGGAAGGGGCAGACGTTCACCGCGCCGGTCGAGATCGTCCTCATCATGAAGCGGGTCCACAAACTCAGGGACTTGGACAACTGTATCAAGCCGGTCCTTGACGCGCTTCAGGCGGGCAACCTGCTGGAGAATGACAACCTTGTGCACCAGCTTCATGTCCGTTGGGCGTTTGAAACAGACATGCCATCCCTGAACGGACGTGAAGTCCGCGTCGAGGTGAGAACGTGCACATGAAGGACATCACACCCATCCTCATGGGCGACCCCGGCTCAAGCCCCAGACGGTCCCCGACCGAAGAGGAACGAACCAAGGTCTATACGGTTCCGACCCCCAACAGGGGCGAGCGCAACAATGTCTGGCTGTCCAGCCTCCTAAAGCACCCGGTGGGCTTCATCCAGACAGACCTGACCTACTACGCGGGCAACAAGGCAAGGATGTATTGCCGGGCCAATGGCGTCGATTACCGGCTGTCGCTCCAGCCTGGCGTCCGTCGCCTGTACTCAATCGAAAGGGTGAAGTGAATGGCAAAGCCATGGGTCCGCCTGTACCGCGATGCAATCCTGAAGCCGAAGGTGGGCAGGCTTACGCTTGAGCAAATCGGCTTCTGGTCGGCATGTCTGATGCTGTCCGACGATGACGGATCGCTTCCGTCCCATGAGGACATGGCGTGGCAGTTACGGATTCAGGACGGCGAAGCGTTTGAGTTTGTTACGGCTCTTGAGCGTAACGGACTCGTAACGCGTTACGTAACAGAAGGCGTAACAAAATGGCGCTTGCACGATTGGGACACGCACCAGCGAAAAAGCGATCATGATGAGAGTGGGGCGGAGCGTCAGCGCAAGTACAGAGAGGCACAGAAAGCGCAGAAGTCTGCGGATTCACCCCCTGTAACGGAGCGTAACGCGTTACGTAACGCACCCGTAACGCTGCCAGATACAGATACAGATACAGATACAGATAAGAAAGATACCTCACTTCGTTCGGTAGCGCGCGAGGGTGACGAACTTGCGCCACCGGTTGTCGAGAAACACCAACGCGCCTCCAAAGCCCCTGCTGGTTCCTCGTGGCCCCCCGATGCGGTCATCCCTGACGATTGGGTGCGTGATGCCGAGGCGGCGCGGGCGCGGGCGGGCAAGACCCAGATCGACCTGGAGCCGGAGGCGGAGCGGTTCGCGAACCACTTCGCGGCAAATGGCAAACGCATGAAAGACTGGCGCAGGGCTTGGCTGAATTGGGCCACCTCGCCGTATGTGGATCAACTCAAGGGAGCGGGAAATGGCTCAAGAATTGGCGCAAAGTCACAACTCGAACAGCTTGCCGACATTGTCCGTTCCGGTCAGGTCATCAACGGATGACGCGGCCAAACTCATCGCCCGCTGCCTTGCGAATTACGGCGAACGCCGGGGCGTTGACATGCGCCTGATGGTGGCTGAATGGCACGCGACGCTGGGGGCTTATCCCGCCGACCGGCTGCACAACGCGCTGAGTGAACACATCCGCCGCTCGACGTGGTGGCCGACCATTGCGAACCTCGTGGACATCCTGCGCGAAGCGGCACCGGCTCCGGGCCTCCCGCGTCATCGGGCAGAACCAAACACCTTCGCCCGTGAAGGCAGGACCGAAGCGGAGGAGATCGCCTACAGGGCGGCTCAGTCCCTCCGCTGGAAGCAGCAGGCGCGGGCTGAAGTCCCCGAGCTCCACGACCCGCTGGACGAACCCACGAAGCCGAGGGAGGCCAGCAAAGACCAAACAGTAAGTTATGCCCTGATGAACTCCTGCGCTGTCAGGCGCGCAACGGGGCGACCAACATGCAGTTACGACTGCGCAAAGCAGGACTGCAAAACCCGCCGCAGGCAAGCGGCATCACAACAGGAGGACTAACGATGACTATGAGTTCAACCCAGAGTGCACATTTCAAGAACCACGCATGGTTCGAAAACTACGTGTCAAACTTTGGAAGCCAGCGGCGCACTCACGTCCAGGCGGCAACCATCACGCCCGAAGTCGCTGCCGAAATGCTGAAGCGCAATGAGGGCAACCGCAACCCGAGGCACCAGCACGTGACACTTCTGTCCCGGGCCATGGAAGCAGGGCAGTGGATTGACACCGGCGACACCATCAAGTTTGACACAAACGGTCGGCTTCTGGACGGGCAGCACAGACTACTCGCTGTCCTGCAAAGCAAAACGCCGGTCAGAATGGACGTGGCATTCGGCATTGACCCCGAAGCATTCGACCGCATCGACACAGGCTACAGCCGTACAACTGGTCAGTTGCTCTCCATGGCTGGGGTTAAGGATGGGGCTGTTGTCACATCGGCAGTGCGCACACTGATGGCGATTGAGGCCGGATTTAGGGCGGCGAGCAGCTTGTCAGTGTCACGGCATGACGTTGTTGAATACTTCAAGCGTAACCCGGGCGTTGCCGATTGCGTCAAGCAGTCCAACCAAATCAAGCACGCACTCGGCAGAACGACAAGCCCGGGCGGTGTTGCTGCGGCCATTTTCATAATCAAGTACGCCGACGGGCAGGACCTCAACACGTTCATTGACAATGTCTGCTCAGGCATCGGGCTTGTGAAGGACAGTTCATTGCTTCTGCTCCGCAACAGGCTCATTCGGGGCAGCTCAAGGCAGGGTGACGGCGTGGAGGTTGCTGCAATCTTCATCAAGGCTTTCAACTCATGGCGTGAAGGCCGCCCCATGCAGAAGCTCGTATGGCGAGTTGCGGATGAAGAGTTCCCAACCGTTGTTGGCAATTAACCGGAGCATCATTGTGACCGTAGCCATAACTTCTGAGCGCCTGGAGCGCACGATGCAATTGTTGCGTCTTCACGCTCAGAAGGGCTGGCGCTGCCCAACCAATCGGGAAATAGCCCTATGGATTGGAATGGGAACACAAAAGTTCCAGCCTCATGATAGAATGCGGGGGCTTCGGTCGAAGAAGCCTGAAGCCGGTTCCGTCATGGTCCAGGCTTTGGAGTTCATGGGGAAAATCAAGGTTGAGCGGATTGGGAGGAACCGAAGGACAATTACAATCGTGAGTGGTGAACTGTAATGGCAGCGCGTATCAGGAAGATCAGGCACGACGACGAAACCCGCCTGAAAATTCAGGTGAGTCAGTTGCTTAACCGCTTGCAAAGTCATGTGCTTGGCGAAGTGGAAATGCAGCCGTCCCAAATCCAAGCCGCTCAAATCCTGCTGAAAAAAGCCTTGCCCGACCTTCAAGCCATTGAATTGCAAGGCGCAGGCGAGGGCGGGTCCATTCCATTGACGGTGGTGACTGGTGTCCGACGATCAGGCGATTGATACCGGCTATATTGCCCGGCCTCAGTTCGAACCGTTCCATATGCGGTTGGGCAAGCAGCGTTGGGCGGTCATCGTGGCCCATCGTCGTGCGGGGAAGACGGTTGCCTGCGTGAACGACCTGCTCGACGCGGCCTTACGCTGCCAGCTTTCAGAGCCCCGCTTCGCGTACATTGCCCCATACTACGCGCAAGCCAAAGACATTGCATGGAACTACCTGAAGCGATTTGCGGGGGCTATTCCCGGCGCTATTCCGCATGAGCAGGAACTCAGGGTGGACCTTCCGAACGGGGCGCGAGTGAGGCTTTACGGGGCGGACAATTACGAACGCCTCCGGGGCATCTATCTGGACGGCGTTGTGCTGGACGAATTCGGCGATATGGACCCAAGGGCGTGGTCAGAGGTAATCCGCCCCGCGCTTTCCGACCGCCAAGGCTGGGCGGTCTTCATCGGAACGCCGAAGGGCCGGAACCATTTCGCTGAAATCTGGAACCAGGCGCAGGACAAGCCGGACGAATGGTATTCGATCATCCTGAAGGCCAGTCAGACCGGCATCGTAAACCCGACCGAACTGGCGGACGCTCGCAGCGTCATGTCAGAGGACCAGTACAATCAGGAGTTTGAATGCTCATTTGACGCGGCTGTAGTCGGTTCCTACTACGGGAAGCTGATCGAGAAAGCAGAGAATGAGGGCCGGATTGGGAATGTCCAATGGGAACCACAAATCCCGGTTCAGACGTGGTGGGACCTTGGCATTGATGACTCAACAGCCATCTGGTTCGTTCAGGTTCTGGGGCGGGAAATCCGCATTATCGACTACTACGAGAATTCAGGCGTGGGCCTTGAGCATTACGCGAAGGTCCTGAAGGAGCGCGACTACGTGTACGGCAGCCACATGCTACCCCATGACGTTCAGGTGCATGAACTCAGCACGGGCAAGTCACGCTTCGCATTCCTGGCTGGCTTGGGCATTAGGGGAACTGTAGTCCGCAAGCACGCGGTCGAGGACGGGATAAACTCGGTCAGGTCCATCCTTCCCCGCTGCTGGTTCGACCGGACGAAATGCGCCCGAGGCATTGAAGCCCTCCGGCAATACCGACAGGACTGGGATGACAAACTGAAGGCGTTCAAGGGCCGTCCGCTTCATGACTGGTCCAGCCACGCTGCTGACAGCTTCCGCTATGGGGCTTTCTCAATCCGACCGGCAGAGGTGGAGTGGATCAGGGGCGTCCCGCGTTACATCAATGACGGGCCACGGCAGCAGACCGCCGTAATGGAATAGAGCGCGAGTCACAATCACCCTAGACGCTCTAGCCATGAGCGGATTAGAGCCTTTCATTGCATCAGCACTCGCAAGTGTCGGCACTGCTGGCGCGACGGCGGGAACGGCAGCGGCCACGACCGCAGCCACAACAGCCGCGACCACTGCCGCCGCAACAGGCGCAGCCGCAGCAGGTACGGCAGCAGCCGCAGGCGGAGCCGCCGCAGCCGGTCTGACCACAGCCGAAATCATAGCGGGCACAAGTGCGCTCGCAAGCGCAGCAGGCGCAGGGGCGCAACTCCTGTCCGAGCCGCCAAAGTTTGACCTTCCCTCTGCACCCACCCGCGACACAGCCAAGCAGGAAGCGGACGCACGCTCCATGCAACTGAAGCGACGCGGACGAGCGGCAACGCTCCTGACCGGATCGCAGGGCGTCACATCCAATCCCACCCTTGGCTCTCCAGCCCTGACAGGAACAGCCTAATGTCCCAGCGCATTGACTTGCTCTCGAACGCGTCCGCCACGGGCTCCTATGCCGATGTGATCGGGGGCCGATACATCTGGGCCTGCGAAGCGACGTGGTCGGGCGCGACCGCTCAGCTTCAGGCGAAGGGACCGAACGGGACGGCGATTGATATTGCCGGGGCATCCATGACCGCCAATGGCTTCATTGAGGTCATGATTGCGGACGGCAGCCAGGTGAGAGTGGCAATTACCGGCTCGCCTACCGGCGTTTACTCCAGCCTCGTTTCGGTGGGCGCATGAGCGGGGTTGTCACGGTCAGCCGCGCCCTGACCCCGCGCAACTGGACCAGCACAAGCGACCCCACGAATGGATGGGACGCAGCGGACGGGGTTCGTGTAGGCGACCACTGGTACAACACAGCATCCGGCAACGTGTTCGTATGCGTCAGCAATACGGTGGGTGCTGCTGTATGGCGGCACTTGCCGCGACTGCTGGCTGTCGGTGGCACTTCGGTACTCTCGCATACCGGCAACACTAATGAAACGGTCCTCGCCACTGTGGCGGTTCCGGCCAATTCCATGGGCGCTAATGGCGTTTTGCGCGTCCGTTCTGTGTGGACCGTCACAAACAACGCCAACAACAAAACCCGCCGCATTCGCTTTGGGGCGGCTGGTGCTGGAACTGGCGGGACTGTTGCGCTCGGCTTTGCGAGCGCGTCAACTGGATCGGCACAGCATTTCACGCAAATTCAAAACAGGGCGGCGACCAATTCCCAAGCCGGGATGCAAACCGGCGCGGGGTCTGGCGGGTTTGCGGAAGCCTCAACCGGGGCAACGACACTAGCCATTGACACGACAGCCGCCACCGAGTTGGCGATAACCGGTCAGTTGGCTAGCGGCGCGGACACGATAACGCTAGAAATTTATAGCGTCGAACTCCTCCGCCCTGACATCACCTAGGCTCACACGATGAACCTGGATGACATCCTGAAGCACCAGCAGCAGCTAGAGGCCGAGCGGTCGAACTTCAACACGCTCTGGCAGGAAGTAAGCGAGCGGGTTCTTCCCGATCACGGCTGGTTCACGACGAACGAGCGTATGCAGGGGCAGAAGAACACGCAGCGTCAGTGGGACAGTACCGCCCAGATCGCAGCCGAACGTCACGCCTCCGCGATTGATAGCCTCATGACCCCGCGCGGGTCCAAGTGGCACCGGATCACGGCGAGCATTGCGGAACTGAACGACGACGACGAGGTGCGGCAGTACTTCGACAAGGTCGAAGAGGTTCTGTTCAGGGAGCGTTACAGTCCCGGCGCAGACTTCGCGGGCCAGTGTCATGACGTGTACTTGTCAGGCGGCGTGTTCGGAAACGCAGCCCTCTGGGTGGATGAGCGCATCGGCGGCGGGCTTCGGTATCGCTCCGTCCCTCTGGCTGAACTCTACTTCAGCGTAGACCAATGGGGCATGGTGGATTCAGTCCACCGCAAGTTCAAGCTCACCGCCCGCGCAGCAATGCAGCGATACGGCGAGAAGACGCCCGCGAAGATTCAGGAGTGCGTGGACAGGGAACCGCTCCGCAAGTTCGAATTCCTGCATTGCATCAAGCCGAACGAGGACCGGAAGGGCATCCTCGGCCCTCAGTCCATGCGCTATCTCTCGTATGAGATCAGCCTCGACCCGAAGGAAATGCTCCGGGAGGGCGGCTACGAATCTTGGCCCATGCCTGTCTATCGCTACCAGATGGCCCCCGGCGAATGGTACGGCAGGGGCTGGGCTTGCCAAGTCCTGCCTGAAATCAAGATGCTGAATCAGGCGCGTAAAGCTATCATTCAGGGCGCAGAGAAGGTGGTGAACCCTCCATTGCTCCTGCACGATGATGGCGGCTTGGCGGTCGGCTCAGGCGGCAAGGGCATGACGCCCAACCTTACACCCGGTGGCTTGAACTATTACGGCGTGTCCGCTGAAGGCAGGCCAATGATCCAGCCCTTGCAGACAGGCGCGCGTATCGACATTGGCCTTGAGATGATTACGGCCATGCAGTCCGTGATCAACGACGCGGCTCTAATCAACCTCTTCCAAATCCTCGTTGACGCCCCGCAGATGACGGCCACTGAAGTCAGGGCCAGAATGCAGGAGAAAGGGCAGTTGATCGCTCCGACAGTCGGCAGGGCTCAGTCCGAGTTCTTGGGCAAACTCATCGAGCGCGAGATTGATATTCTCGCCCGGCAGAACCTGCTCCCGCCCATGCCGGACGTTCTCATGGAAGCGCAGGGCGAATACCGCGTTGAGTATGACAGCCCACTGAACAGGCTTCAGAAGATCGAGGAAGTCCAGGCTGTCGATGTCTGGCTTCAGGGCCTCGCCCCGCTTGTTCAGCTTGCACCCGAGATTCTGGACAACGTGGACACTGACGAACTGGCCCGCCACCGCGCGCGCGTCATGGGCGTTCCTGAGAAGATTCTCGCCAATCTGGATGTTGTGCAGGCCATGCGTGAACAGCGTGCCAAGGCACAGCAGGCGCAGCAGATGGCAGCAAGTGCGCCGGGTCTTGCCGGTGCAGTCAAGGACGTGGCGGAAGCGGGGGCTATCGCTAGAGGTGCTTAATGGGCGTCGCCCAGAACGTGTTGGATTTCCTCGGGGCCAAGCGCCGCGAGAGTAACGCTTGGAAGCGGGCTTTGCTGGATAGCAAGGGCAAGCTTCATGACGATGGGAAGCTAATCCTCAAGTCCCTTATGGGGCCTGCGCATTACTTTGGCGTCGGGTACGTGCCCGGCGACCATGACAGGACCCTGATCATGTCAGTCCGTCGCGAGACGGTGAACCGGATACTTCGGCTCCTCAAGTTCGACGAGGAAGCCGTCATTATGGAGATGATGAAAGATGAGTGAAGCAGCCACCGTTCCAGCGGCCACGACAGCGACCACACCGAACACGGTTGAAACGTCCTCGACGTCGGCCACGCAATCCGCTCCTGACCTCTCGTGGTTGGGCGACGGGGCAAAGCCCGAGGTCCAGCAGTACGTGCAGGGCAAGGGGTTCAAGTCCGCTGCCGCTCTCGCGGAAGCCTACCAGAACGCCGAGAAGGCGCTCTCGTCCCGCTCGTTCGAGCCCCCGAAGCCGGAAGACACGGCAGGCTGGGCGAAGATCAAGGCTGCGATGGGCGTTCCCGAAGCCCCGGACAAGTATGACTTGGGTGAGGTGGGCAAGTCCCTGAAGCCGGAAGCCCTCCAGCAGTGGGCCCCGGTATTCCACCAGTTGGGTCTGAGCAATGAGCAGGCGTCCAAACTGATTGCGCAGACGACCGAGATGGCAACGAAAGCGCAGGTAGTGCAGGAGGAAGCCTACGTCAAGCAGACGGAAGCCACCGCCGAGCGCATGAAGCTGGAGTATGGGGACAAGTGGCCTGCGTTCCATGACATCGCGTCGCGTGGCTTCAACGTCATCAAGCAGCAGTTGAAGCTGGACGATACGAAGGTGGACGCCTTGGAGCGTGCCCTCGGCACCCGCGAACTCCTGTCCCTTGCCCACATGATCGGGGAAGCGAAGGTTGAGGCGGGCTTTGTCGCTTCGGACGGTCAGCACCGGGCCATGACGAAGGACCAGGCACGGCAGGCAATCGCTGGCTTCAAGGGCAACCCCGAGAAGTACAACGCCCTCATGAAGTCGGACCACCCGAACCACGCAGCGGCTTTGAGTGAATGGACGCAGTTGCGTCGCATTGCCGAGGCTTGAGCCATGACCGAAGCAGAACTCAAGGTCGCTGAACTCAGGCTTGAATGCCTCAAGTTGGCGGCAAGCCTCATCAGCCCAAACTGCCAGCCTTCCGAGGTGAAGCGAGTGGCGGGCGACCTATGGGACTGGATGGGTCAATCAGCGCCCACCATCTCCAAGACGAAGACGAACATCCTCAAGTCGGTTGAACGCTTGGGCGCGAGTCAGAACTCAGAGAAAGACAACTCCTGAATGTTCGACCTGCGCACTGGTAGCGGACAAGTCGGCTAACGCCGGACCCGCATAAGCCATAGCAGACAAGCCTGCATTCGAACGGGACGCCGCACCCCATAGCGGTTTTCATTTCGAAAGGCACAAGCGGCTATGTCGCTGAATTACAACCCGACACTTTTTGCCCAGGATTTCAAGGCTGCCCTTGAACTGGGTCTTCAACAGCAGGGCTCGAAACTCCGCCCCTACGTCATGTCCTCGACCGTTTCCGGTGCGAAGCAGGCTGTAGCGGTGGATCGTGAAGAGGCAATTGAAGCCTCCATCGTCACGGGCCAGCTCCAGACAAAGGTTCCCGTCAACGCCGCTGTCTCCCGTCGCTGGGTGCAGCCGGTCAGCTATGACGTGACCCAGATCATCGACCACTTCGACCAGTTGAAGATGCTGAACGACCCTTCATCCGTGAAGGTTCAGAACGCCATCAACGCCATCGGTCGCGAGATGGATGATGAGATCATTGCCCAGATGTGGGGTTCTGCGACGACCGGCGAAACCGGCGGTTCGACTCAGGCATTCGACACGTCCAACTTCCAGATTGCGGTGAACTACGAAGCGGCGGCAAACACGGGTCTGACCGTTGCCAAGCTTCGCGGTGCGCTCCGCAAGCTGCGTGCGGCTCACAATGACTTGGACCGCGATCCGCCGATTTGCGTCATCAACGCGAAGATGGAAGACGATCTGCTCAAGGAAGCGCAGATCATCGGTCGCGAGTACAACGACAGCATGGTTCTGAAGGACGGCAAGGTAGACTCCTACCTCGGCATTCAGTTCGTGCGCTGCGAGCGTCTGGACACGTCCACCTACTACCGCTGCCCGCTGTTCGTGAAGTCGGCCATCCACCTGAAGATGTGGGAAGACATCACGACGAGCGTGACCATGCGGACCGACCTCCGTGGCGATCCTTGGCAGACCTATGCCATGGCGACTTTCGGTGCAACCCGCACCCATGAGTCGAAGATCGTCCAGATTCTCGTCACAACGTAAGGACCGACTCCAATGGCAGTCACCAACGAAACCTCTGCGGAATACAAAGACGTTACCGACCCTCGTACGAACGGCGGCGTATCGTCCCTCTACTTCCGCGACATTCAGTACGTGCCCTTCAACTTCGTGCAGGGCGCGGCGGCTGGCGACGATGGCTCCACGGCCACCCTTCTGTATCTCCAGAAGGGCCGGTATGTGATCCTCCCGAAGCTCAGCTTCATTCAGTGGTCAGCCCTTGGCGCTTCGCGCGTCACGGACATCGGCTTCTCGGCTCATACGGATGAGGCGGGCGCTGCTGTTGCAGCCGCTCTCACCCGCATGGATGAAAACGTCGATATGTCGTCAGCCGGTTCGGCTGCGATGGGCTCGGACCTCGCGATTGCTGATGCTGCGGGCATCTACCTGAACATCGGCGGCACGTCCAACACGGACGGCGTGTCCATCGTGGCTTCGGTCACGGGCGGCACGATCCCGGCGGCTGCGGTTCTCCGTGGCTATCTGGCTGTTGCCAAGATTGCCTAAAGCAAATCGGGCGGGGGCTTAATCTCCTCCGCCCTTCACTCTCTCGGAGATATAGCCAATGGCTACCGTGCAGCTTTCTTGGGGTACTGGCGACACACTCGACGGCCCGAACTATGTGACGGAAGCAACGGGCGGTTCAGCCCCGTCCGAAAAGGTTGCGCTGAACGTGGCGGACGGCACTTCGAAGGAAGCCGTTCTCATTGCGCTTCAGTTGTTCCGCGACAAGATCATTCAATCCACGAACCTGCCGTAACCAAGGGGGCCTGAACCCATGGCCTCCACATGGACGGTAACGCAGATTGCCAACCTGGCCCTGACGAAATTGGGGCCGGGTTCTGGCTATCTGAGCGACCTTGCTTCCGATACCACCATTGCAGGCCAAGCCCTCAACCGCGTCTATGAAATGGTGCGGGATGAACTCTTGGAAACCCACCCGTGGAACTTCGCCATCAAGCGCGTGGAACTTGCGAGCGACGTTGACACGCCTGCATGGGGCTATGACTACCAGTATACCTTACCGGCTGACTGCCTGCGCTTCCTGAGCGTGGAAGGCACGAAGGTGGATTACCAGATTGAACTGGACAAGCTGCTTGCCGACGACGAAGGCCCGCTGAACATCCGCTACATCAGCCGCTCGACGGACGTGAGCAAGTGGAGCCCGACCTTTTGCCAAGCCCTTGCTGCTCGCTGGGCATTCGAGATTTCGGGCATCATTGAAAGCCGCGTGACGCCAAACCAGCTTTGGGAAATGTACATGATGCTGCTTTCCCAAGCGAAGCGGGCGGACGCGCAGGCGAACCCAGCCGAGGAAATGCCGGACGGCGATTGGCTGAACGCGAGGCTCTGACCCATGGCAAAGAGCCAGCACGCCTTCACAGCCCTTAACGCAGGCGAACTTTCCCCCCTGCTTGAAGCGCGGGTGGACAAGGAATTCTATGGGGTAGGGCTTAAGTCCTGCTCAAACATGATCCCGCTGACGCAGGGTCCGGCTGCAATGAGGAGCGGAACCCAATACGTCAAGACGGTGCGGAACTCTGCCAACCGGACAGCCCTGATTCGCTTTCAGTTCGGACTGACCCAGGCTTACGCAATTGAGGTGGGGGATCAATACTTCCGGTTCTACAAAGATCACGCGATTATCACGCAGACGGCAACGAACATCACAGCCATCTCCAAGGCGAACCCCGGCGTTGTGACGTCGAACAGCCACGGCCTGAGCACGGGGGATAGGGTCATCATCTCCGGCGTGGGCGGAATGGTGGAACTGAATAACCGCGAGTTCCTCGTGAACGTCCTCACGGCGAACACGTTCCAGCTTGGCAGCGAGAACACGTCTTCATACACCACCTACACTTCAGGCGGGACGGTGGCGAAGATCGTGGAAGTCTCCACCCCCTACACGCAGGCGGACCTGTTCGACAGCGCGGGCGTGTTGCAGCTTTCCTATTCGCAGTCTGCCGACACTCTCTACATCGTTCATCCGTCCTATGAGCCGCGCAAGCTGACGCGCTCCAGCCACACGTCATGGTCACTATCGACGGTCACGTTCGTCAACGGCCCCTTTGCGAACATGAATTCGGACGATACGTCCTGGGTGTTCCTGCCCTCCGTCTCGGGGCTTGGGTACGATCCGGGCGGGACGGGCACGCTCCGCAGCAACCAAGCCATCTTTGAAGCCGGGCATGTCGGCTCACTCTTCTTCATCGAGGAGGTATTCTTCGACCAATTGAACGTGGCCCCGTGGGAAGCGGGCCATCCTTCAGGCGGAACCGGAAGCCAGAAATCCAACGACGGGAACGTGTACACCTACGTCACGACACGCGGCTCGGTGACAGGCTCCAATCCCCCGACCCATACAATTGGAGACGCTTGGGACGGGATCAACGAAGCCGGTGCGGGCGGTGAATCCACGAAGTGGCGTTACCTGCACTCACGGTGGGGCATTGTCAGAATTACCGGCTTCACGTCCAGCACGCTTGTGAGCATTGAAGTGGTGACGTACCTGCCCAATGGGTTGGTGTCCACGTCCACGGCTGTAACCGGTTGTGTCAATAACGGCGCTGGCGCTCCTCGAATCACGCACGCGAACCACGGGTATCAGACCGGGGATTACGTCTACATTGAGAACGTGACCGGCACGACCGGGGCCAATGGCTCCTGGAAGATTACCGTTCAGGGAACGAATACCTACGACCTCGTAGGGGCCACCTTCAACGCGGCATGGACCGGAGGCGGCACGGCACGACGCTACGCTTCATGGAAGTGGGCGCACGGTGCGTTCTCCAGTGCGAGGGGTTATCCCTCCGCAGTCGCCTTTCATGAAGACCGTCTCTGCTTCGCGGCTACCACCACAGACCCTGACACGGTGTGGATGTCCGAAGCCAGTTCATACGAAGCGTTCTCCCAGCGGGACGCGAACCAGATTACCGCCGCGAACTCGATTACGGTTACGATGTCATCGGGCGAGGTGAACAAGATTGAGAGCCTTCAGGCGTCCCCTGACGGGCTGCTTGTGTTCACGGCGGATAGTGAAAGCGTAATTACTCAGGCCACTGCGAACGAGCCTCTTGGGCCGGGGAATGTAAGAGCGGTTGCCCTTTCCAACTACGGCGTGAAGGACGTGCGCCCGGTGCGGATCGGCAGCGCGGTCATGTTCGTCCAGCGGGGCGGGAGGAAAATCAGGGAGTTCCTTCAGACCTCTGACGGCTTCGCAGGCAACGACATCATGATTCGGGCGGAGCACCTGACCGCTCAGTATGGCGTTGTGTCCATGGACTTCTGCCAAGAGCCGGACGCCATTCTGTGGTGTGCGCGGTCGGATGGGAAGCTTCTGTCCTTCACATACCAGAAGGAACAGAACGTCCTCGCATGGTGCCAGCATCAGTTGGGCGGGTATTCGGACTCAGGCAACACGCTTGAGCCGGTGATTGAGTCCGTCTGTCAGGTCCCGAATTCGGACGGGTCCTATAATGAATTGTGGTTGGTGGTGAAGCGATACGTGAACGGCGCAACCGTCCGGTACATCGAGTACCTCACCCCTCGCTGGGTCAGGGGCACAGACGTTTCTGACGGCTTCTTCGTTGATTGCGGGCTGACGTATGACGGTTCGGCAGTCTCCACCATATCGGGCCTGAACTGGCTCAGGGGGCAGACAGTCACGATCCTGGCTGACGGGAAGGTACACGCGACCAAGACGGTGTCTTCTGCCGGGACAGTCACGCTCGACTATAC